>PPYE01320712.1_pt1 | contig 16767 bp, 18 predicted proteins | sample 1559881 | NCBI WGS metagenome assembly PPYE01 (sample SAMN08240022, study PRJNA423297) | Human gut metagenome, whole genome shotgun sequencing project. | reverse complement strand
TATACGAAACACAAAAACCGCCCGCACAGGATCAGAAAGCGATCCCATGGGGGCGGCGTAGCTTTTGCATATCTATAACTCAGAAATTATTCCTCGTCAGAATAAACCGGTGCATCTTCATCCATCTGAGACATATCCTGCATCTGAAGGGCCTTCATGCTCAGGCTGATCTTTCTGTCGTCTTCGTTGAAGTCAACAACCTTAGCCTCGATCTCCTGGCCGATGGATAATACGTCAGATGGCTTATCTACATGGTCTCTGGAAATCTGAGATACATGAAGCAATGCATCTACACCTGGTTCCAGCTCAACGAATGCGCCGAAATCAGTCATACGTGCAACTCTGCCGGTTACAATATTGCCTGCTGCGTACTTCACAGCGGCATCCTTCCACGGATTGGTCTCCGGGAACTTTAAGCTTAATGCGATCTTATCACCATTGATATCCTTGATTAAGACTCTCATCTTCTCGCCGGCTTTGAAAACCTTCTTCGGGCTCTCAACTCTTCCCCAGCTCATCTCGGAAATATGAAGTAAACCATCTGCGCCGCCAAGGTCGATAAATGCACCGAAATCGGTTACGTTCTTAATCGTTCCTTCTACGACATCTCCCGGATGGATTCTCTCAAATAATTCTTTCTGCATCTCGGCTCTCTTGGCAACCATAAGCTGCTTTCTGTCACCGATAATTCTTCTTCTCTTCGGATTGAATTCGGTAATTACGAATTCGATCTCCTGGTCTGCATACTTGGATAAATCCTTCTCATATGTGTCGGATACCAGGCTTGCCGGAATAAAGACTCTCGCCCCTTCCACTACTACGCTTAAACCGCCGTCCAGAACAGCAGCTACCTTTGCGGTAAGAACCTCATGGTTCTCAAACGCTTCTTCTAATCTCTTGTTTCCTCTGTCAGCTGCCAGTCTCTTGTAAGATAACGCAACCTGGCCTTCGCCATCGTTTACCTTAACGACTTTCGCTTCCATCTCATCACCAACAGATACAACAGTTGCGAGATCTAAATTCTGGTCATCCGTGTACTCATTACGCGGGATGATGCCGTCGGATTTAAAACCTATATTCAAGACGATTTCATCTTCTTTGACGTCGATGACTTTACCTGTGACGATCTCTCCTGTACGTATTGTTTTTAATGATTCCTCTAACATTTGTTCAAAACTTAACTCTGACATTAGTATGAACCTCCTCGATAATATGATTCGGGGTTGAAGCCCCGGCTGTAATACCTACGCTGCGCACAGAACTTATACATTCAGGATCTAAATCACCTAGTGTCTGGATATAGTAAGTGTTCTTACATTCCTTTTGGCATATCTCGTACAGCTTCTGGGTATTGGAACTCGTCTTCCCACCAACCACGATCATGGCGTCCACTTCTGAAGCTATCCGTCTTGCTTCCACCTGTCTCTCCTGTGTTGCATTGCAAATCGTATTTAAAACAAGTATATCATAACGCGTTTTAGAAAATTTTTCAACTAAATCTTGAAATTTCTTGTAATTAAATGTCGTCTGGGACACGATACACAGCTTTTCACCCTCTGAAAACGGCAAATTGTCCACTTGGTCGGGTGTTTCCACCACTAAAGTATTATCATTTCCCCAGCCTTTAATACCCTGCACCTCCGGATGCGATTCATTTCCAATGATGATCAGGCGTCTTCCCGCCTGATTCTGTTCCTGTGCGATCTTATGAATCTTCTTCACAAACGGGCAGGTGGCGTCCACAATCTCGATGCCGTTCTCTTCCAGAATATCGTAAACATGCTTTCCCACACCGTGGGAACGTATGATGACGATTCCGTCGCGGAGTGCCTTAAGCTCCTCCTCTGACTCGATGACCCGTACGCCCTTTTCCTCGAAATCCTTTACCACTTCTTCGTTGTGGATGATCGGACCGTAGGTATAAATCGGTTTTCCGGCGTGCTCTATCTGTTCATAAACCTTGTCCACGGCGCGTTTGACGCCGAAACAGAAGCCCGCGGTCTTAGCAACAATCACTTCCATAACGTTTTGTCTCCTCACTAGCCAATCCCTTTTTCGGCCGCCAGCCTGAGTATCCAGCCGATCACCTCGTCGATGGTCAGGCCGGAGGTATCGACCAGAACCGCATCCTCTGCCTGCTTCAGCGGGGAGTTTTCTCTGTGCATATCGCGGTAATCTCTCTCCGCAATCTCCTTTTCGATCTCCTCCAGGCTGCACGGCTCGCCCTTTTCAGTCAGCTCGTCGTAGCGGCGTTTTGCCCGCACCGCCGTGCTCGCTGTCAGATAAATCTTTAAATCCGCCTCCGGGAGCACGCACGTTCCGATGTCCCTGCCGTCCATGATGACATTCTCATTTCTGGCCAGTTCCTTCTGCAGCTCCACCAGCTTCTCGCGGACTGGTAAGTATATGGAGGAGGCAGAGGCCATCTGGCTGACCTCCTCCGTCCGGATCAGACCGGATACATTTTCTCCGTTTAATATCACCTGCTGGGCGCCGTCCTCATAGGAAATGGTGACGCCCACCTCTTTTACCGCCTCTGAAATCACGGCTTCCTCGTCCGGTCTGATTCCTTTTCGTAAAAAATACAGCGCCATGGCCCGGTACATGGCTCCGGTGTCCACATAGACGAAGCCGAGTTTCGCAGAAACAGCCTTTGCGATGGTACTCTTGCCTGCCCCTGCCGGGCCGTCTATTGCAATGTTATAAATCTTTGACATCCTTGACTCTCCTTTTATCTATGGGGACGCGCCCCTCTCTGTCTCTTCTGCCGCACAGGCCCACGTCTGACTCACACACGTCTCTTCTGCCGCGCAGGCGCACGTCTGATTTCCAGTCATTCAGGATCCGGCCTGGCAGCCTCGCTTCCGGCCGTCCAGGCGGTAGACCAGGCGATCTGGAGGTTAAAGCCTCCTGTCACCGCATCCAAATCGAGCACCTCCCCGGCAAAGTAAAGCCCGGAAACCAGCTTCGACTCCATGGTAGAGGGATTCACCTCTTTCACAGATACGCCGCCCTGCGTAATGATGGCCTCGTTGTAATCGCGAAGCCCCGTAATCGTCACGGTAAATGATTTCGTCGCCTGGATTATCTGTTTCCGTTCTTCCCTGGTGATCTCATTCACCTTCTTTTCCGGAGAAATCCCGCTCCGTTCCACCATGACCGGAACCAGCTTGGATGGGAATAAATGAACCAGCGCGTTCTTAAACTGCTTGTTTAAAGTCCCCTCAAATTCACGGAGCAGCCGCGCATCCAGCTGTTCCTCCGACAGCGCCGGTTTTAAGTCGATGACGAGAGAAAGCGGTCCTTTCTTCAATTCCTTCACGGCGTAGCTGCTGGCGCTTAAGAGCACCGGGCCGCTGACTCCGTAATGGGTGAAAAGCATCTCCCCGAACTCCCGGTAGATCACCTTTTTGCCGCGCATCACCACAGCTTCAATGTTCTTTAAGGAAAGGCCCTGCAGCTCCTTCACCACCGGTTCCTTCACCACAAACGGCACCAGGGCCGGTGAAAGCTCCGTCACCGTGTGCCCGGCCGCTCCGGCAAACCGGTATCCGTCCCCGGTGGAGCCTGTAGTCGGATACGACAGGCCGCCGCAGGCCACAATCACCGCATCTCCGTACACCTTCGTCTCCGCGCCGCCCTTTTTCAGGAGAATCCCGCGGCACCGGCCGTCTTCCAGAAGAAGCTCCTTTACCTCCGAGTGAAGGTGAACCTCCGCTCCCAGTCTCCCAAGCATTCCGGACAGCGCCTTAATCACGTCCGAAGACTTGTCGGACACCGGAAATACCCGGTTTCCCCTCTCGGTCTTCAGCGGACAGCCCGCCTCCTCCAGAAGTGCCATCATATCAAAATTATTAAATCCATAAAAACTGCTGTAAAGGAATTTGGAATTTGTCACCACATTCCGGAACAAATCCTCGGTGTCGCAGGCATTGGTCACATTACAGCGCCCTTTGCCCGTGATAAAGACCTTTTTCCCCAGCTTTTCATTTTTCTCAAAAATATGGACGGTGCCGCCATTCCTGGCTGCTGCAATGCCTGCCAGCATCCCCGCGGCGCCACCGCCCACAATGATTACTGTTTTCATTTCCTGCCTCCTGCTCCCTATTAATTTACACTAAAAGACAGGAAAACACAAGCAGGACTAACTGTTATTTTTTGCCGCACGCCTTTACCCGCTCCTCCAGAGCATCGACCACAGTCCTTAAGACCTTCACGCGGGCATAATACTTGCAGTTGCCTTCCACGACAACCCACGGCGCGTACGTTGTGGAGGTGCGCACCAGCATCTCGTTGACAGCGGTCTCGTACTGGTCCCATTTTTCCCGGTTTCTCCAGTCCTCGTCCGTAATCTTCCACTCCTTCGCCGGATTCTGCTGGCGTTCCTTGAATCGGCGTTCCTGCTCGTCCTTGTCGATATGGAGCCAGAATTTGATGACCACGGCCCCGGCATTGGCCATGTGGGCCTCCATCTCGTTGATTTCCTGATAGGCCCGCTTCCAGTCCGCCTCCGAACAGAAGCCCTCGATCCGTTCCACCATGACGCGGCCGTACCACGTCCGGTCGAAGACGGCGATATGGCCCGCCTTCGGAACGTTGTTCCAGAACCGCCACAGATAATGGTGCACCTTCTCGATATCATTGGGAGAGGCGGTCGGGTTCACACGGTATCCGCGTGGATCCAAATGACTGGTGAGCCGTTTGATAGCGCCGCCCTTTCCGCCTGCGTCCCAGCCCTCAAATCCTAAAACCACCGGAATTCTCAGGCGGTAAATCTCGCTGTGCAGAAACTCCAGGCGCTTTTGGAGCCGGTCGATCTCTTTTTTATACTCTTCCTTGGTCAGCGTCTTCGTCAGATCCACACCGGAGAGCACACCGTTTTGATATCTCTCTTCCTTCACCGGAGGTTTCTCCGACACTTCCGGCTTCGGAGCCGCTTTCTCTCTCAAGGCCGCCTCGAAGCGGTCCGCTACAAGGGTCATGATCTTGGCGGCGGCGTAATCCTTGTCCGTCGCCTCGATGATGGACCACGGCGCACGCTCCGTATCGGTCTTCTGAAGCATCTCCTCGTTGATCTCCAGATAACGGCCATACTCCTTGTTCCTCCGCCAGTCGTCCTTCGTCACACGCCAGGACGTCTCCTTGGAGTCCTCCAGCTTCTTGAAGCGCTTCTTCTGCTCTTCCTGGGAAATATAGAGGAACAGCTTGATGATCACCATTCCGCCGTCATCCAGCTGGCGCTCAAACGATAAAATATCCTGAAAGGCCTCCGGCAGATTCTTCTCCTTGATCTGTCCGTCGAACCGTTCGATCGTCACCTGGCGGTACCAGCTCCGGTCGAAGATGGCGATCCGGCCGTCGGCCGGTGTCTTGGTCCAGAATCTCCACAAGAACGGGCGAAGCTGTTCTTCCTCGGTGGCCTTGCTGTTGGCAAAGACCTCGAATCCTCTGGGATCCATCGCCTGAATCAGCCGGTTGATCTGCGTTCCTTTTCCGGCCGCACCCATGCCTTCAAACACGATCATGACAGGGATCCCCGCCGTTCTCAGTTCCCGCTGCAAAAGGCCCAGTCTTTCGCTCTGCTCTCCGATGACCTGCTTGTACGTATCTTTATCCATTTTCTTCGATAAATCAATTTTTTCCAGCATAACCCGTTCCTCCTTCAATCATTCTTCCGTGAAAGCCTGTTTTCCTGCCAGTCAGGCTTCTGTCTTCTCAAACACCTTTGCAACTTCCTTCATGACCTCGCTTACCTTGATCATCTGCGGACATTCCTTCTCGCAGCGGTGGCAGGAGCGGCAGTCGCCCGCCTTCTTTTCCAGAGCCTCGTACTCCGCCCTGGCATCTTCCTCCCTGTGCGCCGCAGTCATGTTGTACAGCGAGAATATCTTCGGGATATCCAGGCCAAATGGACATGGCATACAGTATCTGCATCCGGTACATCCCACCAAAGCCATGGAATCAAAGACGCGCTTTGCCTCTTTTACCACCTCTTTGTCCTGCTCCGTCGCCATACCCACGCTGCTTCTCTTCGCGTACTCCAGATTCTCTTCCACCTGCTTTTCATCGCTCATTCCGCTGAGCAGCAGGCTGACCTCAGGCTGATCCCAGAGGAAATCCAGCGCGTACTCCACAGGAGACTTGTCCTCCGGAAATACCTTCTTTAAATGGGATGCCGGATTCGCCAGCCTCCCGCCCAGCAAAGGCTCCATGATCACCACCCCGAGGCCTCTCTCAGCGGCATACTTAAGCCCCTTTGTTCCGGCCTGGTGTTCGGTGTCCACGTAATTATACTGAATCTGGCAGAAATCCCATCCATCATAATAATCTATGATATCCTGAAACACGTCATATGAATCATGGAAGGAAAATCCAAGATAGCGGATCTTTCCCTCAGCCTTCGCTTTTTCCATCCGCTTAATCAGTTCAAACGGCTTTACCTTATCCTCCATGCGTTCGCCGCTCAAGGCGTGAAGAAGATAAAAGTCGATATGATCCGTGTTCAGCTTCTCCAGCTGCTCATCCAGCAGAGTCTCGAAATCCTCCGCCTTCTGAAGCTTCCATACGGGACATTTGGTCGCCAAATACGTTTTCTCCCTGTAGCCGTCCGCCAGCGCTTTTCCCACGATCCTCTCGCTCTCTCCCTGATGGTAAGGATAAGCGGTGTCAATGTAATTCACGCCCTCATCGATGGCATGACGGATCATCCCGATGGCGCGTTCCTCATCGACCACCTCATCGTGAAGCAGCGGAAATCTCATGGTTCCGAACCCCAGCGCCGACACTTTAATTCCTGTCTTTCCAAAATTGCGGTATTGCATCTTAGTCCTCCCTGATGGATAAAATTTTGATTTTATTTTACCACATATTTCCTGTATTCTAAAGTATTTTCTGGCAGTTTCCCTGTTTTTCATCACTGTTCAGACCAAAAACTATTCTGCAGGCCTCAGACAGCCGGCCAGGCCCCCATATATTTCTCTGCACCGGTTGTAAAATAGTTACATATCTGGTAAAATAGGGTATCAACGAAAGAAAGAGGTGACTGTTATGCAAAAATACGTTTGTGAGCCATGTGGATACATATATGATCCGGCTGATGGAGATCCGGACAACGGAATCAATCCAGGCACAGCTTTTGAAGATCTTCCTGAGGATTGGGTATGTCCGCTCTGCGGAATGGGCAAAGATGTCTTTGTTCCGGAGGATTAATAAGTACTGCAGCAAAACCGGTCCGCACTGGCTTTTAAGCCTCTGTGCGGACCGGTTTTTCATTTGGATATATGGATATACCATTTATCAGATTTCGGTTGAGATAAAGATATCGTAGATCGCCTTGATGGCCGCCTCAAAATCTGCATTCTTAACGCCGATAATAATGTTTAACTCACTGGAGCCCTGGTCGATCATCTTGACGTTGACACGGGCGTGGGCCAGCGCGGAGAAGATTCTTCCGGCCGTGCCTCTCGTGGCCTTCATGCCGCGTCCCACGACAGCAACTAACGCCAGGTCAGATTCCAGTTCCACGAAATCAGGCTCGACCGCGCGGTGGATTCCCGCGATCACGGACTGTTCGTATTCCTCGAATTCGGACTGATGGACAAACACGGTCATGGTATCGATTCCCGAAGGCATATGCTCGAAGGAAATGCCGTATTTTTCAAATACCTCCAGGACCTTGCGGCCGAACCCTACCTCGGCGTTCATCATGGCTTTCTCAATGTTGATGGAACAGAAGCCCTTCTTGCCCGCAACTCCCGTAATGGTATAGCGCGGCTTCCTGCAGGTGCTCTCCACGATCAGAGTGCCCTTCTCCTCCGGCCTGTTGGTGTTGCGGATGTTGATCGGAATGCCTTCTTTTCTGACCGGGAAGATGGCGTCCTCATGCAGAACGCTGGCTCCCATGTAGGCCAGCTCACGGAGTTCTCTGTATGTAATGGTCTCAATGACCTCCGGATTATCGATGATGCGCGGATCGGCTACGAGGAAGCCGGAGACGTCGGTCCAGTTCTCATACATATCAGCATGGATGGCCTTCGCCACAATGGAGCCTGTGACATCGGATCCGCCTCTTGAGAACGTGCGGATGCTTCCGCTGTGAGTGGCGCCGTAAAAGCCCGGAATAACCGCGCGCTCCACATGCTCTAAGCGCTCTCCCAGCTCACGGTTGGTGATATCCGCCTCGAAGCTGCCGTCTTCATCGAAGAAGATGACCTCTGCCGCGTCGATGAATTCATAGCCTAAATAGTTGGCCATGACGATGCCGTTTAAGTACTCGCCTCTGGATGCCGCGTAATCACGGCCGGCCTTCTTTAAGAAATTCTCCTCGATGGTCTCGAATTCATGATCCAGATTCAGGTTTAAATCGAGTCCGTCGATGATCTCCATGTAACGGCTCTTAATCTTCTCCAGAATCTTCTTGTAGCTTTTTCCCTCGGCCGCCGCATCGTAACACTGATACAGCATATCCGTAACCTTCTCGTCCTTGTCGTTTCTCTTGCCCGGCGCGGATGGAACCACATAGCGTCTGCTCTTTTCGGAGCGAATGATGTCCCCAACCTTCTTAAACTGTCTTGCACTGGCCAGAGAACTGCCGCCGAATTTCACAACCTTTTTCATGTTTTCTTTCTCCTCTGTCACATATCCAATTTATTTAACGGAAATAATATCGTACTTGCCGGGCGCTGTCAAGTGTTTTGTAAAACGGTTTTTTCAGCCTCCTGGCGCGCGGCCAGAACTTTATGATGCTTCAGCCAGCCTCCCGACGCGACACGCGCGGCGTAGACCACCGCTCTTACGGCCCAGTCCAGAACCATGGCAATCCAGACACCGATCAGCCCCATGCCAAGATACCGTCCCAGAATGAAGCTCATGGCAATCCGGCACAGAAACATGGACGCAATGGTAATGCACATGGCGAATTTCACGTCATCTGCGGCTCGCAGGGCATTGGGAAGCGCAAAGGATGGCGCCCAGATCAGCACGCAGCATAGCCCATGAAGCGTGCAGATGATTCTGGCCAGCTCCGCCGTCTGTTCTGACACATGGTAGAAGCCGATAATGTGCGGCAGAAATACCAGCATCGGAAAACAGATGAGGAAGTGCGCTCCCATGATGAGGAAAATAAAGTTCTTTGCATACCGTTTCGCCTCCTGATACCGTTTCGCGCCCACGGCCTGCCCCACCACGGTTATCATGGCCAGGGAGATGGCGCTGCCCGGAATCACCTGAAAGGAACAGATGGTTCCCGCCACCGCATTGGCGGCAATGGAGGTCGTACCGAAGCTGGAGACCAGCCCCGCCACAAGAAGCTTACCGCCCTGAAAGAGGCCGTTTTCCACTCCCATGGGAACTCCGATCCCCATGATCCGCCGGATGATGGCAGGATGGAAGCCCAGATGAAAGTTTTTGTCGATGCACAGCGGAAGCTTCGGATTCCGGATCACCCACACCAGAATGACTGCCGCGGTAATTCGTGACAGCAGCGTGGAGATCCCAGCCCCGGCCACCTCCAGATGAAAGCCGTAAATCAGAATGGCATTTCCCACAATGTTGATCCCGTTCATCAGCATGGACACCTTCATGGATATCCCGGAATTACCCATAGAACGGCAGATGGCCGCTGACCCGTTATACACTGCCAGAAACGGGAACGACAGCGCCGTCAGGTAGTAATACGTTCTGGCATAATTCATGACGGATGGTTCGATCTTCCCGTAAATCGTCCGCAGAATCTGGTAGTTGAACAGTAAGGACAACACCATTAAAACCGTTGAAAATATCAGGACCACAAGAATCAGCTGATTGGAGGCCTTTAAAGCCTCCTCCCTGTTTTCATCCCCCAGCTCCTGGGCCGCTATGACAGCGCCTCCGGTAGCCATGGCGGTAAACACGTTGATCAACAGAATATTAAGCGTATCCACAAGGGAAATTCCTGAGACCGCGGTCTCCCCCACTCCGGCCACCATGATCGTATCCGCCATACCCACTAAGACGGCGAGAAACTGCTCGATGATCAGCGGCAGAATCAGCCGCCTGATGGCCGCCTTCGAAAATATCGGTGCTTCTTCCATTTCTCTCTCCCTATTGTATACTGCCCTCCGGCTTCTTATAACCGTTTCGAAGCATCCGGAGGATTCGTCTGTTTGCCGCGTCATTTTGTTTGTCTGACACGGACATCCATCCCGAAAAAGAGTCGTCCTGATTCGCCTCGCCGCAGATGTCCACGCCCAGAATCCGGCGGCTCTCCAGGCAGCGGTACGCCCTCTCAAGCTGTTCCAGCGTCATGGTTCCCTGATCCCAGTCAGTCACCACTTCCTTCCGCCCGAACGCGTCCTTGTCTATGGACAGATACACGGCCTCCGACACCTCTGTTTCCAGAGCCTTAAGCCATGAGTCATCTGCCCCTGCCGCGCTTTCCGAAAACACCTGCACGCGGTCCGCATACTCTGATTCTACGGTATCTGCCAGCGAATCCGCGACACCGATCAGAATCACCTTTTTTAAGTATGGCTGGTCGTCCAGCGCCCGTTTGATCCAGCAGCCGCAGGACAAAATTCCAGCAAATATAGAAGGCTTCATATCCGTATGATGGTCAAATACCACCAGGGTAAACGGCTCCCGAATCTTCCTCACCATGAGATAGCTTAAATAGTGGAAATTTCCGCCGTCTATAAAGTGAATCCAGCCTGACAGCCCGCTGATCCGCGCCTCAATCTCCTCCATGGATGCCTCATCACAGAATCCGTTTACCCCGGACAAATCCGAACAGTCAATCCATTCACAGTCCCCATCTTTATAGAAGCTTTCTCTCTCGTAAACTCCTGTAAAATTCAGCACTGAAACTGATATCATCGTTCTCTTCTCCCGATTGGTCTTCCCTTTCCGGCGCTCTTAAACGCCCAGCTTTTCCATCTCTTCGTTGACAGAGGCCTCGCAGGAACGCATGGCCTCAATGGTCTTCTCAAAGAGCTCCTCTAACGTCCAGCCGAGCCTCTCGGCTCCCTGTGCGATCACCTCGCGGGAACAGCCTGCCGCGAACCGTTTATCCTTGTATTTTTTCTTCAGACTGGAGACCTCCATATCCATGACGCTCTTCGATGGGCGCATTCTCGCGGCGGCTCGATCAGGCCTGTGAGTTCGTCTGACGCGAACAGTACCTTCTCCATATCATGCTCCGGTTCCACATCAGAGACGAGTCCATAGCCATGGCTTACGACCGCATGAACAAGCTCCGGTTCAGCCCCGGCTTCGGCCAGAAGCTCCGGCGCCTTGATGCAGTGCTCCTCCGGATAATTTTCAAAATCCACATCGTGGAGAAGGCCGGCGATTCCCCAGAAATCCTCGTCTTCACCGTATCCCAGTTCCTTTGCATACCAGCGCATGGTGCCTTCCACCGTAAGCCCGTGAAGTATATGGAAGGGCTCCTTATTATATTTCATAAGAAGGGAAAGCGCCTGGTCTCTCGTTACATTTGTTTTCATATTCCTGTCACTCCTCTGTAATTTTTATGTTGTCATCCATCATATCACTGCTAATTTCCGATATCAAGCTTGAAATGCCGCTTTCCCCCACAACTTTGATCCCATGCTCCTTGAGAAGGCGGGCTGTCACCCCGTCTCCGGCCGTCTTAGCACCCGAAAAGGTTCCGTCGTAGATGATCCCGCTGCCGCAGGACGGGCTGCGCTCCTTCAAAATGGCGTACCGGCATCCATACAGCTTTGCGATCTTAAGCGCTTCCTCCCCGCCCTTTTCAAAATGCTCTGTCACATCCTGGCCCTTCCGGTTCATCACCTGGACACGCCCGCCGTCTCTCCGGCATTCCGACGGCTCTCTGGGGGTCTCCATCCCTCCCATCTGCTCCGGACAGACCGGAATCAGTTCATACTCCCGAAGCAGCTTCAGCACCTCGTCACGACGGCCGTTCTTTCCGTCGTAGCGGCAGTTGACACCCAGCAGACAGGCGCTGACCAGTATTCTTGTATTTTTCTTATCCATGGATAAGCCTCCTTCCAAAATCGTCTACGGGAACTATGGCCTCAGATCCCTTTCTATTTTCAGTTTGTTTTCATTACATCCCGCATCTTCCAGCATGGAATCCATGTATTTTCCGAAAAAGAGCTCTGCGCCTTTTTCTTTCCAAAGCTCCCAGCCCTCGGTATCCGTCACTTCTTGTTCCGGTTTTGTCATGCCGGCAAAGTAGTTCCGGTTCATCTCCACGGCCAGTTCCGTCATCTGCGCCAGCTCCTCCTCCGAAACTGACAGCGCTTCCAGCTCTTTCTTCATCTTCTTTCGCGTGCACGCGTCAAAATACGCCTGGGACAGCGCTTCAAAATCCCCATATTCACCGGGAATTCCAGCTTTTTCCCCATCCCATCGATCCACATTTACCGGCTTCGTTTCATACGTGATGCTTCCATCCGGATCAACCGTCAAAACGCCGTACCGGTGCGGGAACACGGTGAGGGATCCGGTTGCGATGTCATAAAGGCCGCCGCTCTCCGCAATATGCTGGATATGAACGTGACCACTTAGATTCAAAGCGATCCCATGAGCTTTCAGCAGCTGTTCCATCTCCTCATGATGATCCAGCAGGAAGCCCTGTGACAGAAGTTTGTTCTGAGCCAGGACATTCTGGTGAGTCACCGTGATAATGGAGGCCCCCGCTTCCTCAGCGCGTTTCATCTGCCGCTCCGCCCACTGCATCGTGGAATCCTTAATCCGGCCGGGTGCGTCCTCCGTATTCGCGTCCAGAAGCAGCAGCCAGACCCGTTCCGACAGCTCATACAGAAAGCTTAAGGATTCTTCATCCTTTCCAGCCGCGTCCTGATACCCCAGACTGCCATATATATCACGAAATTCTTCGCCGCTGACCCGTTCCGTCCTCGTCACCGTCTCTGCCTCAAATTGGGCGGCAAACGGATAAAGGATATCATGATTTCCGGGCAGCACCAGAACCGGGATTCCCTGTTCCTGCAGCTTGAACAGTTTCCCGGCCAGTTCCTCATGGCTTGTCTTCTCACCGTTAAAACTGAGATCTCCGCTTAAAATAAGCGCGTCCGGATGCAGCCTCTCTACCTCCTCTAACAAAGCGTCCGTAATCTCCGGCGCATACTGAGTCAGCTTTCCATCCCCATTTCCGACCATTCTCATAAATCCGGTTCCATAGTCCGTAAGCTCCGGTGATAAATAGTGCAGATCTGTGGCGGTCACGACGGTAAGCGGAGAAGTCTCTTTCTCCGCCAATGGCCTGCTGATCCCACAGCCTCCAAGCGCGGCACAGAGAAATGACAGAAATACAATATGAGTTTTTTTGATCATATACGCCCCCATCCTGTTTATTTTAATTTCGCATATCAAACAGCTTCATTATATCAAACCTCTATTCGAGGCACAAGCTTGTAAAAGCGGTAACACTGCCTTATAATGAAATCTGCAGCTTCATACAAACGCTGAAAAGGATACTATGTAATTTATGAAAAAGAAACACAGCCCGATTTTGTATAAAAAAAGAATAAAACATCTGATTTCCGATGTCAGACACTGCCTGCCCGGAATGCTTCTGTGCGCAATTTTTCTGTCTGTCATGACTGCCGCTGCTGGCAAGGTGTGCCCGGCCCGGCTCTTATTGGGGATTCCATGCCCCGGATGCGGACTTACCCGAGCCACCGTCCTGCTGTTAAAAGGGGATATCCATGGCAGTCTTCTGTGCAATCCATTTCTCCTGCCGCTATTGGCCGGAGGGCTCTTATTTCTGTACGAGCATTACGTCCTGGAACGAAAAGCGCGCCTGTTTTCCGTCTACATAGCCGTTTGCATCTTCCTAATGGTGGTGGTCTATATCATCCGCATGAAATACTGGTTTCCTGACCGGCCGCCCATGATCTATGAGCCCCGGAACCTGCTGCACCTGCTTTTCACAGTTCTGAAATCACCGGGGAGCCTGTAACCCGGCAAAGAAAAAATAGACAAATTCTGACAGTATATGATATAATTTTAACGGTAGATAGATTAAATTACAGGAGGTACTAAGTATGGAAAACAACACAATGGCGACAGATCCTAATAAGGCTGTCATGACCATGGGGGAATGGCTGATCACGTTAATCGTCCTGGCTATCCCATGTGTCAATGTAATCATGTATTTTGTCTGGGCATTTGGCAATGGAAATGAGAACAGGAAGAATTTCTGCCGCGCCGGACTGATCGTTATGGCAGTAGGAATTGTGCTGACCTTAATCTTATATGCCGTAGTCGGTGCAAGCCTGGCTGCTGCGTTAAGTGCAGGCTATTAAGTTTCATAAGACTGCATCATCCGATAAGGGGCGGCCGCACCGATGATTGTACAATCATCAGGGCGGCCGCCCCTTTCGTATCTTCTTTTCAGATTTATGCCTTTTTATCCCTCTTTCTCATCACCGTATCAATAATCCCATATTCCTTCGCCTCTTCGGCGCTCATGAAATGATCCCGCTCCGTATCCCGCCAGATCTCTTCCTCCGTTCTCCCCGTATTTTCCGCCAGAATCCGATTCAGCCGTCTCTTATCCTGCTGAAGCTTCTCTGAATAGATCTGGATATCCGTCGCTTTTCCTCCGATCTTCTCCACCGCCGGCTGATGTATCATGATTTCGGAGTTAGGGAGGGCAAAGCGCTTGCCCTTCGTTCCTCCGGCCAGCAGAAATGCGCCGAAGCTGGCTGCAAGTCCGATACAGATCGTCGATACATCGCACCGGATATAACGCATCGTATCGTAAATGGCCAGACCGGCCGTAATAGAACCGCCCGGACTGTTAATATAGAAGGAAATGTCCTTCGCCGGGTCCTCCGCTTCCAGAAACAACAGCTGGGCCACCGCCAGCCGGGCCGTCTCATCGTTTACTTCTTCCCCCAGAAAGATAATTCTGTCCTTTAACAGACGGGAAAAGAGGTCGTAACTGCGCTCCCCCTTTGACGTCGTCTCGATCACACTCGGTACCAGACTCATGCCGCACACCTCCAGCTATTCTTTCTTTCGCAGAAGGCGGTTACCCCTGTCTTCTTCTGCTTTGTCTGCTCACGAAGAGGCGTGAAATGCTTCCGTTCCCGGTAAGTAAACGGCGTGCATCCGTAAGCCCGCCGGAATGCCAGTGTAAACGCCTGCTGAGACTGGTAATCCGCCTCGCCGGATATCTCCACGATCGTCTTGTCCGTCTCCACCAGCTTTCTGGCCGCCTCCGTCAGTCTCCGCTCCATGATATAGCGGTGAATGGTACAGCCGGTTTCCTCAGCAAAAATCCGGTTCAAATAAAAACGGGAATACCCCGTATGTGCTTCCAATGCTTCCAGGCTCAAATTTTCCCCGGTTCCCATGTTTTTCTCAACAGACTCCAGAATGTCCTTTACGATTCTGTTTTTTCCATCCATTTATTGCCACACCTCCAGTTATGATCCAATGCAAAACCATCTTCCTCATGGGAAATCAGGTCTCTTTTCTCCCATTATAACAGGCTGTCTTCACTCTGTCTTAATAAAAAATGATGTTTCCGTTAAAAATCCATCCTTCCGGTTATACTATAATGCAATGGACCGCTGAATTCATACTAAGTTCGTATAAAAATACAATGACATTTTCCCGATTTTGTAGTATACTTCTTACGAAATTATATGTGTGAGATTATGACGAAAGGATGGCTTCATTATGTACTGTGTAAAAAATATTAAAGATGACCTGTTCTGGGTCGGCGGAAGCGACCGCAGGCTCGCCCTGTTCGAGAACGCATACCCTATTCCAAACGGGATCTCCTATAATTCTTATCTTCTTTTAGATGAAAAAACCGTTCTCTTCGACACGGTCGACCGGGCAATCACCGGGCAGTTTTTCGAAAATGTGGAATCCGTTCTGGCAGGAAGAACGCTGGACTATGTGATCATCAATCATATGGAACCGGACCACTGCGCAACACTCGGCGAACTGATCAGACGATATCCGGATGTCTCCGTGGTCTGCAATGCAAAGACGATTCCGATCATCAAGCAGTTCTATGAATTTGATATCGATACCAGAGCCGTGATCGTGAAAGAAAACGACACCTTCTGTTCCGGCAGACATACCTTCACCTTCCTGATGGCCCCCATGGTACACTGGCCGGAGGTCATGGTGACGTATGACACCACGGACAAGATCCTTTTCTCCGCGGATGCCTTCGGTACCTTCGGCGCCATGAACGGCAACTTGTTTGCGGATGAACTCTATTTCGAACGTGACTGGCTGGCTGATGCCAGAAGATATTATACCAATATCGTCGGAAAGTATGGCGCATCGGTTCAGACGCTGCTTAAAAAAGCCGCCGCACTGGACATCGAAATCCTCTGCCCGCTCCACGGTCCTGTATGGAGATCCGATATCGCATGGTATGTGGACAAGTATTTAACCTGGAGCAGCTACGAACCGGAAGAGAAAGCCGTCATGATCGCATACGGTTCCATCTACGGCAACACGGAGAATGCGGCGAATATTCTGGCCTGCCGGCTGGCAGACCGTGGCGTGAAGAACATTGTCATGTATGACGTCTCCTCCACGCATCCGTCCACCATCATCTCCGAGGCCTTCCGCTGCAGCCACCTCGTATTCGCTTCCGCGACGTACAACGGCGGCATCTTCAGCTGTATGGATCACGTACTCCTCGATTTAAAGGCTCACAATCTGCAGAACCGCACCGTGGCACTCCTGGAAAATGGTTCCTGGGGCGTAACAGCCGGACGTAAGATGGGAGAAATCATCTCCGAGATG
>PPYE01454105.1_pt1 | contig 16768 bp, 10 predicted proteins | sample 1559881 | NCBI WGS metagenome assembly PPYE01 (sample SAMN08240022, study PRJNA423297) | Human gut metagenome, whole genome shotgun sequencing project. | reverse complement strand
CTCGTGACCAATCGTGTTCATGTGGGCAATGCGCTCTTTGCGCTTCTCGATGCTTTCGCCGAACGCCGGGTTCTCTTCGGGAATGTAGTCCTCCTCCGCCGCAAGGAACTCCGCGTGGCGCACCACGTCGCCCACGGCAATCGCGTCGTACCAGCCCAGCCAGCGATGCGTCAGGCGGCCGAGCTTGTCCTCCTCCGCCATCTGCCGAAGCGCGGGAATCAAATCAACATTCTTGCCCTTTTCGCGCAGGGACACGAGGAACGAGAAGCCCGGCAGACCCGCCGTGACCGCCTCGACCGCATCCTCCTTGCGAAAGAGCGCCTTTGCCAGCCGCGGCACGGTGTTTCCGCGATAGGCGGCATCATCCAGCCCATACGCCTGAAAACCCGCGCCGAGAAACAGCTGCGTCGTGCGGGCGACGGGCTGCCCCAGCGTCACGACAATCGCTTTCGGGCAGGCGGAGCGCATATTGCGGCACAAATCCAGCACCACTTCGCCCTGACGGAGCGTGTGCAGCAGCCCCTCAATGCCGCCGTGGACGCGCGCCTGATCGCTCAGACCGGGGTCATCCTCCTTCACGCCGCCAAGGGCATCCTGATCCTGTCGGAAGCGCGTCGCCGCCATGCAGTCGCCCGCATAAACGACGCAGTCCGCGCCCATGAGGACTTCCTGCCGATTACCGGAGACGATGATCTGCGCCTTGCGGCCGCTGGCGTAGACGATGGCCTCGGCATAGTGCTGGAGGACATCGCGCATTGCGGCGTTTTTCTCTTCCACCGCAAGAATGCCATCCTCTTTGCCGGCGTAGAGGAAATCGACGAGCAGGAACGGCAGGTGCATCGGAATATCCTGCCCGATGAAGGCGAACTTAAAAGGCATGGTACAGCCCCGCTTTCTGGATACTTTGACATTCTATCTTACCATGAAACACGCCAAAAGTAAAGCCCGGAACGATGGTGTTGCGCATCGTTCCGGGGGAAAGAAAGTTTGTTTCGGTTCTTTTGGGGAATTGCTTTTGGGTTCTAACTAACTGGACTTGTCCGCAGCAACCAGAGGGCATGAAAACGGACGAAGTCCGCGGTCGCCCTCTGGACTCCTTCGGCGCCGCCACTCTTGGGGTTCCATGTTTCTTGACTGATGCCAGAAGTTTACACAAGCGCATCTAATCCGAACCGCAGGTTCGCCGGATAAACACGCGGGCATAGCCTGAAAGTGTCACCAACCCAATCGCGCGGAAGGGTCAAGGGAGGAACTCCCTTGTGGGGTCAAGGGGCAACGCCCCTTGCGGAGTCCAGAGGCAGAGCCTCTGGCGCCTCCCCCTCTTACGCCTTGTGCACCCGCACACCCAGCTTGCAGTCCTGACCGTTGATCGACCAGTCGCGGACGATGAACGTGTCGTCCATCGGGGCGCGCTCGACGACTTCCGCCAGCGTGCCGCGCTTGAGCATATCGACGCCGCTCTCGATGGCGCTCGCCAGCACGTCGCCGCACTCATAGCGCACATCCACGCGGTCGGTCACGTCGAAATCGGACTCCTTGCGCATCGTCTGCACCTTGCTGACGACTTCGCGGACATAGCCCTCCGCAATCAGCTCCGGCGTCAGGTTCGTGTCCAGCACAACCGTCACGCCCTTATCTTCCTGCGCGACAAAGCCCGATTTCTGCATCGGCGAAGTCAGCACATCATCCTTGCTCAGCGTGACCAAAGTGCCGTCAATGTCAAACGACACGGTTTCGCCGCGCTCGAACGCATCGACGACATCGTTGCCATCCATCGTCTGCAGGTGCTGGCCAATCTTGCCCAGCAGCTTGCCGTACTTCGGGCCAAGCGTGCGCATCTGGGGCTTGAGCTGATAGGTGGTGAACTCGCGCGCGGACTCGGTGAACACAACTTCCTTCACGTTCAGCTCATCCTCGCACAGCGCCTGATAGCTTTCGGAGAAGGACGCGCCCTTGACGTAGAGCTTCGCGGCGGTTTGACGGGTCTTGATGTTCGCCAGATTGCGGCACGCGCGACCCAGCTGCACCACTTCCACCAGCGCGTCCATCTGCGCTTCCATATCCGCGTCGATGGCGCTTTCGTCCGCCGTCGGGAAGTCGCACAGATGCACGGATTCCGGCGCGCCCGGCACGTTGTTGACCACCAGATTCTGATAGATTTCCTCGCTCAGGAACGGAATGAACGGCGCGCAGACCTTACTCAGCGTCACCAGCACATGATACAGCGTGGTGAACGCGGCGTCCTTGTCCTTCACGTCGCCCTTGCCCCAGAAGCGTTCGCGGCCGCGGCGGACGTACCAGTTGCTCAGCTCGTCCACGAAGTCCTGAATCGCCAGGGCGGGCTCGGTCACGCGGTAGTTCCACAGGTCGTCATCGACGCGCTTGATGAGCGTGTTCAGCTTGGAGAGAATCCACTTGTCCATCAGGCTGAGCTGCTCGTTCTTGAGGTCATGCGCGGTCGGGTCGAAGTTGTCGATATCCGCATACATGGCGAAGAAGGCATACACGTTCTGCAAGGTGGCAAGGAACTTGTTCTGCCCCTCGCGAACCGCCTTTTCGGAGTAGCGGCTGGGCAGCCACGGCGCGGAGGTGGTGTAGAAATACCAGCGGAGCGCGTCGGCACCGAACTTGTTCAGCTCATCAAACGGGCTGACGACGTTGCCCAGATGCTTGGACATCTTGCGCCCCTGCTCGTCCTGCACATGGCCCAGCACGATGCAGTTTTCAAACGGCGCACGGTCAAACAGCAGCGTCGAAATGGCTTCGAGGGTGTAGAACCAGCCGCGCGTCTGGTCGATGGCTTCGGAGATGAAATTCGCCGGGAAGTTCTGCTGGAACTCCTCCTGATGCTCAAAGGGATAGTGCCACTGCGCAAAGGGCATCGAGCCAGAATCGTACCAGCAGTCGATAACCGCCTTGTCGCGCACCATTTCGCCGCCGCACTTTTCGCAGCGGAGCTTCACGGCATCGATGAAGGGACGGTGGAGCTCAAGGTCTGCGCCGGGATCTTCAATCGCCATTTCGCGCAGTTCCGCGCGGGAGCCGACGACGTGCATGTTGCCGCAGGCGCACTTCCACACCGGCAGGGGGGTACCCCAGTAGCGTTCGCGGGACAGACCCCAGTCGTGGACGTTCTCCAGCCACGTTCCCATGCGGCCTTCCTTGATGTTTTCCGGCATCCAGTTGATGGTGCGGTTGTTGCGCACGAGGTTGTCTTTCAGCGCTGTCATGCGGATGAACCACGTCGGGCGCGCATAGTACAGCAGGGGCGTATCGCAGCGCCAGCAGAAGGGATAATCATGCGTGAACTGCGGCGCGCTGAACAGCAGCCCGCGCTCCTGCAAATCCGCCAGCACCAGCGGGTCGGCCTTCTTGACGAACACGCCCGGCCACTTCGTTTCCGCCGTCATGCAGCCCTGCGGATCAACAAAGTTGACGAACGGCACGTCGTTTTCGTGGCAGACGCGGTTGTCGTCCTCGCCGAACGCCGGGGCAATGTGGACGATGCCCGTGCCGTCGGTCATGGTGACGTAGTTGTCGCAGATGACGAACCACGCCTTCTTGTCCAGCTTGCCGACGGCGAAGTCGAACAGCGGCACATACTCCATGCCCTTGAGCGCCGTGCCGGGCATTTCCGCCAGCACCTCAAACTTCTGCTCCGGGAACACCGTCTCCATCAGCGCCTTCGCCATGATGTACACGCGGCCGTCCTCCGCCTTAAAGCGGCAGTAGGTGTCGGTCGGGTTCACGCACAGCGCCATGTTCGACGGCAGCGTCCACGGGGTGGTCGTCCACGCCAGCAGGTAGGTGTTTTCCTCGCCCTTGACCGGGAAGCGGACGTACGCGGACGTTTCCTTGACCGTCTTGTAGCCCTGCGCGACCTCGTGGGAGGACAGCGCCGTGCCGCAGCGCGGGCAGTACGGGACGATCTTGTGTCCCTGATACAGCAGCCCCTTCTTCCAGATTTCCTTCAGGCTCCACCATTCGGACTCGATGTAGTCATTCTCATAGGTGATATACGGATGCTCCATGTCCACCCAGTAGCCGACCTGATCGCTCATGGCCTCCCAGTCATGCAGGTACTTCCAGACGGACTTCTTGCATTCCTTGATGAACGGCTCGATGCCGTACTGTTCAATCTGCGGCTTGCCGTCCAGCCCCAGCGTCTTTTCGACTTCCAGCTCAACGGGCAGGCCGTGGGTATCCCAGCCTGCTTTGCGCAGGACGCTGTACCCCTTCATCGTCCAGTAGCGCGGAATCAGGTCTTTGATGACGCGCGTTTCGATATGGCCGATATGCGGGCGGCCGTTGGCAGTCGGCGGGCCGTCGAAGAACGTCAGCCGCTTTGCGCCGTCGCGGAAATGGAACGAACGACGAACGATGTCCTTGTCTTTCCACAGCTGGGCGATTTCTTTCTCGCGCGCCGGGAAGTTCAAATCCTTGGCAACCTTGTTGTACATACCATGCACCTCATTCTTGTTGTCTCTGCTGCGGCGCAAACAAAAAAGTCCGCCCCAGCATGAAAATGCACTGGGACGGACGAAAATGCTTTTTGCGATTCATCCGCGGTACCACCCAACTTGACAGGCACGATGCCTATCCGCTCTGTGCAGGCGCACGCACCTGCTTTCTCGATAACGGGAGAACCCGTCTTTCCCTACCCGCTCCTCCGGACTTGCGCCCGTTCCGCCCGCGTCGCTTCGGAAAAGCGCGCTCCGGGGTGATTTGCCATCAGGCAGTCTTGACCGGGCTCACACCCTCCCCGGCTCGCTTTCCAAGGCTTGTCCTGCGCCGTCCCCATCCTTGCGCATTCCCATTCATTATAGCCGCATTTTCCCCTTTTTGCAAGGGGGATTTGCAAATTTTCAAGGGGCGTTGCCCCTTGACCCTTTCGCGCGATTGAGTTGAGCTTTCTTCCATAATATATGCGCGTGTTGCGCGGGGATTTCGCGCCTGCGGGCGCATCCCCCTGCAGCAACCAAAATCCATCCGCAAAGAAACGAAAAACCCCTGCGGCACACACCGCAGGGGGACACATTTCACTTGCTGGAAGCTGCCGCCTTCTCTGGATACAACCGCTTCTGCAGCTTGCGGATGCAGGTAAAATAGCACGGGATCAGGAACAAATCCGCCAGTATCCACGCAACAGGGTTCGCAAAGCACGCGGCATCGTACCCCAGCGACGGGACGAGCAGCATCGCCACCACCGCGCGGCCGACAAGCTCCATCAGGCCTGCAATCATCGCAATCATGGTGTAGCCCAAGCCTTGAATGGAGAAGCGCACAATGTTCACAAACAAAAGCGGAATATACAGCGCACTGTTGATAATCAGGAACTGCTGCGCCATGTCGATGACCAGCTGGCGGTCGGCGCTGTCCTGACTGATGAACAGACCCACCAGCGGCTTGCCGAAGAAGTAAATCACCACAAACGCGAGGACGCAGTAGACACAGCCGATGATGGAGGATGCTTTCAAGCCCTGATTGATGCGGTCGAGTCTCTTCGCGCCGACGTTCTGCCCGGCGAAAGTTGCCATCGTCGAAGCGAGCGCATCAAACACGCAGCAGAAGAACATGCTCAGCTTGCCGCCCGCCGTGACCGCCGCGACTGCAATCGTGCCGATGCCGTTAACGGCATATGTCACCGTCAGAGAGCCAATCGCCGTGATGGAATACTGCAGACCGAACGGGATGCCCATTGCCAGCAGGCGGCGGACAAACGGCGCACGGATGCGCTTATCCTCCGGCTGCATTTTGAGGATGGTGAATCGCTTGCGGATGACCAGCAGACACCAGAGGCCGCTGATGAGCTGGCTGATGACGGTCGCCCACGCCGCACCCTCCACGCCCATGTGGAACGCAAGGATGAACGTGTAGTCCAGCACGATGTTGAGCAGCGCAGCAATCGTGATGGCGATAACAGGCGTTTTGCTGTCGCCCAGCGAGCGCATCACGCCGCCGCACATGTTGTACAGCACCGTAACCGGAATCGCGAAGAAAACCGGCTGGATATAGGCGACCGACAGCGGCAGAATATCCTCCGGCGTGTTCAGCATCCGCAGGAGCTGCGGCGCGAAGACGCCGGTTAGCAGCCCCATCAGCACAGAAATCACCGCGCACAGGTACACGGAGTGCATCACATAGCGGCGCATTTCCGTCTCGTCCTTCGCGCCGAACGCCTGCGCAATCGGAATCGCGAAGCCGGAGCAGATGCCCATGCAGAAGCCGTTGATGAGAAAGTTCAGCGATCCGGTATCGCCCACCGCCGCCAGCGCCTCCGTGCCCAGCACGCCGCCGACGACCATGGTATCCATGAAGCTGTACAGCTGCTGGAACAGGAAGCCGCCCAGCAGCGGCAGGGAGAATGTCAGAATCAGTTTCAGAGGCGAGCCCTGCGTCATGTCACGGGTCACGTTTTTCTGCGCCATGTGGATGTCCTTTCGTTGATGCAGGATGGGGGGAAAATCACGTTTCATTGTCCCCGATTGGGAACGCCTATTTATAGCACGTTTTTCGTCGGTTTTCAAGGGGTTTTGACAGGAATTTTTGCGTCTTTTTTCCCCGTGTTTTTCGGACGAAAAGACGCCATTTTTCACGGCTGAAAGCGGTCGTGTAACCGCTATGGTGTAACCTATGTGACGGAATCTAAAAATTCAATCGCATGCTATTGACACCATGCGATTGATTTGCTATAATCACCCCTGCTTCCGATAAAAACATCAGCAAGGAGGTGTCCCATGGACAAGGAATTGGCAGGATTCGGCTGGTACATCAAGCGCATTGACAACGCCCTCGCCCGCGAAGCCTGTCGGAATGTCCAATCCCACAACCTGACGATGCAGCAAAGTCATCTGCTTTTCGTGCTTTCCGACGCGGAGAATCACACACGGACACTCAAGGAGTTAGAGAGCATCTTCGGCTGCGCGCAGTCCACACTGGCGGGGCTGGTGACGCGGCTGGAGAAGAAAGGGCTGGTAGAAGGCTTCACCGACCCGCGCGACCGGCGCATCAAGCATGTTCGCCTGACAGAAAGCGGCGCGGAAATGCGGCAGACGTGCCACAAGGACATTCTGCAATCCGAAAAGCGAATGTCCGCCGGGATGACAGAGGAAGAAAAGCAGCTGTTCCTGCAATGTCTGCAAAAGGTCTATGAAAATCTGAAGGACGACATGGACGAAACAGAGCATTGCCACAACAATTACCATAATAATGAAGGAAAGGAATGATTTCATGCTGAAAACACTGGCTGCGCAAATTAAGCAGTACAAGAAATCAACGATTCTCACGCCGATTTTTGCCGCGCTGGAAGTCGTCATGGAAGTGCTGATTCCCATGGCGATGGCGCGCTTGGTGAAGTATGGCATTGAGGGCGGCGACACCGGCGCGATTTACCGCTACGGCTTCCTGATGATGGCGATGGCCATGCTGTCGCTGGTTTTCGGCTCCGTCTGCGCACACACAGCGTCCCACGCCTCCACCGGCTTTGCCGCGAACCTGCGCGATGGCATGTACCGCAACATCCAGCGCTTCTCGTTCGCCAACATCGACAAATACTCCACCGCCGGTCTGGTCACGCGCATGACCACCGACGTGACCAACGTTCAAAATGCCTTCCAGATGATTACGCGCATTGCGGTTCGTTCGCCGCTGACGCTGATTTTCTCGATGATCGTGGCATTCGTCATCAACCCGGAGCTGGCGGGCGTGTTCCTGATTCCGCTGGTGCTGCTGGGCGTTGTGCTGGGGCTGATTATCAAGCGCGCGACGCACCTGTTCGATCAGGTGTTCAAGAAGTACGACGACCTGAACGCCTCCGTGCAGGAGAACGTCTCCGGCATCCGCGTCGTCAAAGCGTTTGTGCGCGAGGACTTCGAGGACAAGAAGTTCGGCAAAGCGGCGACGAACGTCTACAACCTGTTCGTCAAGGCGGAACGCATCATCGCTTTCAACAGCCCCGTCATGATGCTGACCATCTACGGCTCGGTGATGGCGCTGAGCTGGCTGGGCGCGTCGCTGGTCACGGGCGGTTCGCTTGATGTGGGCGACCTGACCGCCATGTTCACCTACGTCATGAATATGCTGATGAACCTGATGATGCTGTCGATGATTTTCGTCATGCTGACCATGTCCGCAGCGTCTGCCCGGCGTATCGTGGAAGTGCTGAACGAGGAGCCGTCGCTGTCGAACCCCGAACAGCCGCTGGAAACGGTCAAGGACGGTTCTATCGACTTCAACCACGTCATGTTCAAGTACCATGCTGACGGCAATGGCGACCCCATCCTGAACGATATTGATTTGCACATCAAGTCTGGCGAGACGGTGGGGATCATCGGCGGCACGGGCTGCGGCAAATCGACGCTCGTCAGCCTGATTTCCCGCCTATACGACGCAACCGAAGGCTCGGTGGAAGTCGGCGGCGTGGACGTGCGCAAGTACGACATGGAAGCCCTGCGCAATCAGGTTGCTGTGGTGCTGCAGAAGAACGTGCTGTTCTCCGGCTCGATTCTGGAAAACCTGCGCTGGGGCAATGAAAACGCCACGCTGGAGGAATGCAAAGAGGTCTGCGCACAGGCTTGCGCGGACGAGTTCATCGACCGGATGCCTGATGGGTACGACACGCACATCGAGCAGGGCGGCACGAACGTCTCCGGCGGACAGAAGCAGCGCCTTTGCATCGCCCGCGCATTGCTCAAAAAGCCGCGTGTGCTGATTCTGGACGACTCCACCTCCGCCGTTGACACCGCGACGGACGCGAAAATCCGCCGCGCGTTTGCCCAGCGCATCCCCGGCACGACGAAAATCATCATTGCGCAGCGCATTTCCTCCGTGCAGGACGCTGACCGCATTATCGTGATGGACAACGGCCGCGTGGAAGCGTTCGACACGCATGAAAACCTGCTGAAGAAGTCCGACCTGTACCGCGAGATTTATGAGACGCAGACGTCCGGCGGCGGCGACTTCGACAGCCCCGATCAGATGAAGGGTGGTGACGCGCAATGATGGGAGGTCCTCGCCGCAGAGGCGCTCCGATGCCCCGCATGTCCATCAAGGGGCAGGGACACATCCTCAAGCGCCTGATGAAAATCGTTTTTGAAAACTATCTGTGGCAGTTCATTGCCGTCATCGTCTGCATTGTGGTGACGGCGTATGCAACCATTCAGTCCAGCACGTTCACGCGGGATTTGGTGGATGTGTACATCGCCGGCATTCAAAAAGGCACCAAGACGATGGGCGATTTGGCGAATGCCATGATTCCGCTGGGCTGCGTCCTCGCGCTGGGCGTTGCCGCCAGCTACATCCGCCAGCGCCTGATGGTCAGCGTCGGCCAGGGCACGATGCTCAAAATCCGCACGGACTTGTTCACGCACATGGAGTCCCTGCCGATCCGCTACTTTGACACGCACTCGCACGGCGACATCATGTCCATCTACACCAACGACGTGGACACCCTGCGCCAGCTCATCAGCCAGAGCATCCCGGAGATCATCAACAGCGCGATTTCCGTCGTCATGGTGTTCTTCGCCATGCTGAACAATTCGTGGATTATGACGATTCTCTCGCTCATCCTGCTGACGTTCCAAATGCTGGCGTCCGCCAAACTCGCGAAACTGTCCGGCAAGCACTTTGTCGCGCAGCAGGCGAATTTGGGCCGCGTCAACGGCTTCATTGAGGAAATGATGACCGGGCAGAAAGTCGTCAAGGTGTTCTGCCACGAGGAAAAGGCGATTGAGCAGTTTGGCGACCTGAACGAGCAGCTGCGCACATCAGCCCACGAGGCGAACCGCTGGGCGAACACCCTTGGCCCTATCAACAACAACTTGGGACACATCTCCTACGTTATCTGCGCGATGGTGGGTTCGGCGCTGTCCATCGCAACGGGCGGCGCGCTGATGTCCACGGGGCGTCTGGTGGCGTTCCTGACGCTGAACCGCAGCTTCTCCCAGCCGATTTCACAGATTACCCAGCAGCTCAACTCCATCATCATGGCGCTGGCGGGCGCAGAGCGCGTGTTCAACCTGCTGGATGAAGCGCCGGAAGCCGACAATGGCTATGTGGAGCTGGTGAACGCGAAGGAAGCGCCCGACGGCACGATTACCGAGACGACCGAGCGCACCGGGCTGTGGGCATGGAAGCATCCGCACACGGCGGACGGCAGCGTCAGCTATCGCAAGCTGTCCGGCGGCGTGACGTTTGACCACGTTGATTTCGGCTACACGCCCGAAAAGACGGTGTTGCACGACATCACCATGTACGCCATGCCGGGACAGAAGATTGCCTTCGTCGGCGGCACGGGCGCGGGCAAAACCACCATCACGAACCTGATTAACCGCTTCTACGACATTCAGGACGGCAAAATCCGCTACGACGACATCAACATCAACAAGATTCGCAAGGCGGATTTGCGCCGCAGCCTCGGCATGGTGCTGCAAGACACGCACCTGTTCACCGGCACGGTGCTGGACAACATCCGCTACGGCCGCTTGGACGCGACGGACGCGGCGTGCATGGAAGCCGCAAAGCTCGCCAATGCGGACGAGTTCATCCGCAAGCTGCCCGACGGCTACAATACGATGCTGACGGGCGACGGCGCAAACCTCTCGCAGGGGCAGCGGCAATTGCTGTCGATTGCCCGCGCTGCGGTTGCCGATCCGCCCGCGCTGATTCTGGACGAAGCGACCTCCTCCATCGACACGCGCACCGAAACGCTGGTGCAGCGCGGCATGGACGCCCTGATGAAGGGGCGCACGACGTTCGTGATTGCGCACCGCCTGTCCACGGTCAAGAACAGCGACTGCATCATGGTCTTGGAGCAGGGCCGCATCATCGAGCGCGGCACGCATGACCAGCTGATTGCACAGAAGGGCCGGTACTACACGCTGTACACCGGGAACGCGATTGGGGAATAATTGAGGATATAGAAAGCGCGCCTGCTTCCGAATGAAAGGGAGCAGGCGCGTAATTTATAGAGGAATGTTATTCAACCTCGCCATAGAGGTAGGCTCTTGCCGTTTCGTCGCCCGTGTGGCAGAGGTACAGCCCGTCGTGCGTCTGGATGAGGTAGAAGCCGCGCCAGTAGAAGCCGCACATGGTGTCCTCGGCGAAGAAAGGCAGCTTGTCAATGCCGCGCGGTTCGCTGAACTGGCTGTTTTCCTCGTCGTACTCCATGACCCACACCGTATTGTCATGCACGAAGTACATCGCCGTGTTGTCCTTGTTGGGGGCATAGGCATAGTAGGCATCGTGCGTCACATAATCGCCCAGTGCGACGTCATAATCCTGAATCGGCTGAAGGGTCAGCGTGTTGACCAAGTTATGCACAACGCTCGTCGCTTCGCCGTTTGGCAGGTTCACCATCGTCAGCACCTTGCCGTCGTACAGCGTGCGCTCATACTTCGAGCTTGTGCCGCTCCATTGGAAAATGCCGGGCATGTCCGTCAGAAGGTGGCTGTTTTCGTCGTCCTCCAGCGCAAATTCCAGCATTTCGCCCTTGCCCGTATCCAAATCAAACCAGACAATCTGGTATTCGTCCGTCTTGTCCTTCGCGATGACGTACAGCCCGTATTGCGCGTCGTACACCGCCTGTTCGACCGTCACGTCGTACAAATCCTTCGCAATCGGGAACTTCTTCCACCCCATCTGCGGCACGGTGCTGTAATTGAGTTCCGTGACCATCTGCATCCGCACCATCGTGTCATCCGTCGGGGGAACAAAGCTGTACAGCCGCCCTTCGTTCGCGCTGAACAGCACCAGTTCCGCGCCGCCGGACAGGAGCATCACCTGCCCGTAATAGCCGCTCTGTTTCAGCGCTTCCGACCAAATAACATCTTCCAGATTACAGACGACTTCCGGCTCATATTCGGGGTCATCGACGCGCAGCAGCTGACTGCCGCTGATGAAGAAGAGTTCGTCTTCAAACGGCAGCGCGCTGGTCACGTCCGTGCGGTAGCGGCTGCCGATGCCGTGCGTCCAGTCCATGGCATGGTCGGCAGATTCGGCAAACACAGGCATCACGCCCAGCGTCAGCACCAGCAGGAGGGACAGGAATGCAGCTCGGAGGTTGTGTTTCATGGGGAGGCTCCTTTCGTGGGGCGATTATTGTGCCGCAAGCACCATCAGGTCATCTTCTTCGTTCGGCTCATCGTCCAGCGCGTACTGCGGCTTATTGCAAACGGTGCACTTGCCATTCTGGAAATTATGTTCTTTGTAAGTGCCAGTCGTCTCACCGCAATGCCGGCATGTGGCAAGCTGGGTGCAAGTGGCAGGAAAATATACATGTGCTTTTTTTTCGCCTTCTGTTTTATTGCATCTTGTGCAAGTAGCAGGAGACTTGCAAGTAGCTGCTGTAAAGTCATGCCCCAAGGCCTGTCCTTGCTTGATGCGACAATCTCTGCAAATTTCCGGACTGTCACACGTTGCGGGTCTAAAATGATGCGCATTATTAGTTGCCGGATATACCTTATCGCAGTCAACGCGCTGACACTTTTGTTCAACGCATGCCGCTTCCGGTTTAATATGCCCCAATTCTTTGCTGCCTTTTTTAGGCCTCTTACACCACTGACATATAGGTTTGTCAGTGCATGTGGCCGGCAGAAAGAAATGTTCCAGCATTCCTACTTGTTCCACATATTGAGCGTCGCACCCCGGATTTGTACAGGTGTACTTTCTTTGTCCCTGAACACTGCAACTCGGAAGCTGAATCCACTCACCTTCATTCCAATTGTGGGAATCAGCTATTGCAAGCACACCACTGCAAGCCAAGCCAACAATTGCCATCAAAAGTGCTATAAACTTCTTCATGTTCTTTTCTCCTTATTGTGACTGGTACTTTAGCGTCTTTGGATACCGGTTTACTAAATGATTACACTTTCAATAGGCATTCCTCCATTCCTGTATTGTATGCTATAAGAAGCATTATAAAATCGCATTTTAGCGCAAGCATTCATAGTGTAATTCTGAGCACGCATTTTACACTGTATTAGTTATCATGGCACACGCGACATATCGCAAACATACAGCGTATCTCCATGTGTCATATAATAGTAATTCCCTTTCCAGAAGAATCCGTATGCTGCATGATATGCTTCTTCCGGCAGTCGGTCAAAACCTCTCGCAGTTGTCGTTCCATCTGTATACCAAGCAATGTCATCATGTAGGAAGAAGAATCGACCGCTTTCAGCATCCACTGCAAGCGCAGTGCAGCTTGGATTATAGTGATATACTCCCAAATCCAAATCGTATTCTTTTTGATTCTCTAAGCCCAGATTTGCAAAAGCAAAAACCGTTTGTTCAGGTTCAAATGTTTCCGGATTATATACCAAAACTGCACGTTCATCCAGATAATAACTGGTATCTCCCTTCCATTCCCAATGTCCATCATTTCGCATGATTAGGAGTGTAGATGCCCATTCGGGGTTTTCTTGCCACGAAACAATTTGAGTTGTGGCAAGAACGTTTCCAAGTAGTTTTCCTTTCCCATTTTCTAACGAAAAGCAGAAAAATCCTGCTTTCGTATTTTGCGAAGTTCCATATATACCACGCATGTAAATTTTTTCGCCAATCTTCGCGATTCTGCCATAGCTATAATAAGGTTTGAAAACCCGCTCACTTCCGTCGGTGCTCTCCCGGTCTACGCCTTCAACATCATCAAAATCAAGTTCCGCACATAATACTGGGGTTGCTTCGCCATCCACAAAGTCAATCCGAAAGACTTTGTGCATCCCCTGCGCAAAGATATACAGTGCATCTCCGTCCGTGAACAGGTACGCCGTTAAAACGATATGCCCATAATAGTTATCCTCTGCATAATATGGCTGTTCCTCCTCTGGAAGCAGCTTCTTTAATTGCATAACCTCTTCCGGCTTTGATTCCGGATCATGACATTTTAACAGCAGGCGACCATAGACAAAGTACAATTCGTCTTTGTAAACTTGCGTGGAAAGTACCCCTACTTGTCCTTCCCATGCTTCCCACTGCTGGAACTCATCCCCCCACTTCCAAAACTCCTCCGCCGCGAGCGCGCTTCCGGCGTTCAGCAGCGTCAGCAGAATCAGCAGCAGGGCGGTCAGCCGTTTCCATCGGTTCGTCATCGTGTTTCGCTCCTTCCGTGTCTCGTCGGGCGCGTCCGAACCATCTTTCGGGCGCTTTCACTGATTAAGACGCTGCAAAGGGGCAAAACGGGACATCATTCCGCAAAAATTTTTTTCACGCTCTGCGCCACCAGCACCGCTTCGTCCGCCGGCAGCCCGATGCTCGTCACGCGCAGCATCCGCTTCCCTTCCGACCAGATGATGCTCACCTCGTGCGTATCCTCGGTCTGGCGGTCAATCAGGTAGCCCGGCACGCTGTGCAGATAAATCGTCAGCACCCGCGCATCCGCCGCGCGGACGTTCCAGCCGTCGAGGTTGTCCTGCTCCTCAAAGCGCAGGGAGCGCGTCTCGTCGGCATAGTAGGCTTCGCTGTGCACCTGGTCGCCGCGTGTCGTTTCGCAGCGCACCAGCGGCAGGCTGTCCGGCAGGAACGTCGGGAAGAACAGCCCCTCCCAGCCGTCCGGCACGTCCATGCGCGGCACGTTCGCGGTCTGCTCCTCCTTCGCGGGTTTCATGCCGACGTGCGCCATGCCCGTTTCGGGGTTGATGGACAGCACCAATTGGAGGATTTGCTCGCGGAACGCCTCAGAATTCGCCAGCGCAATCGGGAACGCAATCCCGACCGCCACAATCAGGCACGCCGCGACGCGCACCACGCAGTCAAGCATATGCAGGACAGTCCGGCGCTTCTGCTGCTTCGCCTTGCGGTCGATTTTCGCCATTGCCCGCGCAAACGCCGCGTCCGCCAGCTTCTCTTCGTCCGCCGTCAGCGGCTGTTCATCCTGCCAAAGTCCACTGCGGATGAGGGTGTCAATCTGCTCATCCGACACCTGCTGATTCTTTTCGTTCATGCTGCTTCCTCCTCTCAAAACAGTTTCTCGCGCAGTCTGCCTCGCGCGCGGTGGAGATACTGCCGGATGCTGCCCGGCGACAAGCCCGTTTCGGCGGCGATTTCCGCGTCCGTGCGGTTTTCCAGCACTTTCAGGCGCAGCACCTGCTGCTCCTTCTCCGGCAATTCCGCGATTGCCCTGCGTACTGCCGCCATCGTCTCCCGCATCAGCACCTTCTCTTCCAGCGCCGTCGGGTCGGGATAAAGCGCGAGCGCCTCGTCCCCGTCGCGCAGGAACCGCCCGCGCTGCCGCTGCTTGCGCCGCAGTTCGTCCATCGCGGTGTTTCGCACAACTGCCAGCACATACGCGCGTCCCTGCTCTTCCGTCAGCGTGCGCAGCAGGTCGATTTTCTCCATCAGCGCCACGAGGCTGTCCGACACAATGTCCTCCACCGCCGCGCTGTCAGCGGCATAGCACTTCGCCAAGCGAATCATGCTGATGCGGTGGCGCTGATAGCACGCCGCGAGGAACTGCCGCTCGTCATCCGCCTGAGCCACCCGCATCCCGCCTTTCGGATGTTGTTTCTCTTGCATCTGCTTCCAGTATAGCATACGCATATCGGATTCCGCAAGATTCAGGCAAATTTTTTCCGAAAAAAAGGCAGATTTGTACTTGACGAAACCTATAGGAATAGCGTATAATGCCGTCATTCTTCCTCCTGACTTTATCGGGAGGAAAGACACGAAAAGGAGGCGCTGGTTATGCGCATTGCCAAGTCCGTCGCTGAACTGATCGGCCGCACGCCGATGCTTGAACTCACTCACTTTGAGCAGACGCACTGTCTGAACGCGCATCTGCTGGCGAAGGTCGAATCCTTCAACCCCGGCGGCAGTGTGAAAGACCGCATTGCGCTGGGCATGGTGGAGGCCGCGGAAAAGGCAGGCAAGCTGCTCCCCGGCGGCACGATTATTGAGCCCACCAGCGGCAACACCGGCATCGGGCTGGCGATGGTCGCCGCCGCGCGCGGATATACCGCCATCATCGTCATGCCGGACAGCATGAGCGTCGAGCGCCGTCAGCTGATGCTGGCGTATGGCGCGAAGCTCGTCCTCACCCCCGGCAAGCTGGGCATGAAGGGCGCGGTTGACAAGGCGAATGAACTCGCCGCCGAAACCCCGAACGCGATTGTCGTCGGGCAGTTCGTCAACCCGGCGAACCCCGCCACCCACCGCGCCACGACCGGCCCGGAAATCTGGGCGGACACGGACGGTCAGGTGGATGTGCTCGTCGCGGGCATCGGCACGGGCGGCACGCTGACCGGCATCGGCAGCTACCTGCGTGAAAAGAACCCGGATGTGCGCATCGTCGCGGTAGAGCCGTTCTCCTCGCCCCTGCTGTCGAAGGGGATTGCCGGACCGCACGGCTTGATGGGCATCGGCGCGAATTTCGTGCCGGATGTGCTGAGCCGCGATTTGATTGACGAGATTATCACCGTCAAGGAGGACGACGCTTATCGCACGGGGCGCGAGCTGGCGGCGCACGAGGGTGTGCTGGCGGGTATCACGTCCGGCGCGGCGGTCTGGGCGGCATCGCAAGTGGCGGCGCGTCCGGAATTCGCGGGCAAGAACATCGTCGTCATCCTGCCCGACACAGGCGAGCGGTATCTGTCCACGAAGATGTTCGCCGTCAACGAGTGAATCTCCTGCCTTCCCGAAAAATTGCTTTCGGGAAGGCAGTTTTTTTGGTTCTTCACGGAATCTTGGGGAGAAGAACAGCTTGGGGGCGCGTCTGCGGACGCGCAAAGTTACTGGCAGGGACGCTTCGCTGCCTGCGCCTTTGTTGAGTGCGTTT
>PPYE01740462.1_pt1 | contig 16770 bp, 14 predicted proteins | sample 1559881 | NCBI WGS metagenome assembly PPYE01 (sample SAMN08240022, study PRJNA423297) | Human gut metagenome, whole genome shotgun sequencing project. | reverse complement strand
TCGGGGTGACAGGATTCGAACCTGCGACCTCCTGGTCCCAAACCAGGCGCTCTAGCCAAGCTGAGCCACACCCCGATATCAGTTTTATTTCCTTGTCCCTGCGGCCTTGTGTTTCTTTCGTATCTCCCGCAGCGACAAGATATATTATATGGCATGTTTCTCAGAAAGTCAACAGGTTTTTTAAAGTTTTTTTACTTTTTTGCGACTGTTTTTTTACCTGTTTTCCACAAGAAGAGTGTGCAAATTGTTTCTTTTGTTTTAGTTTTCTGATAATTAGAATAATTATAGATATTTTTGCTCAAAACTTAATTTTCCGTCCCCATCGACTTCCATGATCATATAGCTGCCTCGTCTTCCCTCCTGACGTGGAAAAGATAGACTTCCCGGGTTTAAAATTGTCATTCCATCCTTCTGAAGAAAGAAAGGACGATGTGTATGACCAAACATTACGAGATCCGCTCCTCTTGATCTGCCCTCTTCTATGATAGTTTCCATCCCCATGGACACATAATAATAATGTCCATGGGTAATAAATGCATGATAAGGACCAATCTCAAACTCCTCTTCTCTCGGAAGTTCTGTAAAAAAGTCGTTATTTCCTCTTATAATATGCTTCTCACACTCTACGACAGCCTCCAGATAGTCTTCTCCGCCTTCTACATCTCCAAGATGGATAAACATATCAATTTTCCCAGCCTCTTCTAATGCGCGGTCCAGTGCCTGGTGTCTTCCGTGTGTATCACTGACAATCAGAATTTTCATGCTTCTTCCTCGTTCAATTTCTCTTCCAGCAGGATTTTTATTGCTCGAAGTGCTTTTCCCCTGTGGCTCAATTTATTTTTCTGCTCTGGTGTCATCTCCGCTGTTGTACATCCGAATTCCGGAACATAGAAGATCGGATCATAACCGAAACCATTCGCACCGACAATCTCGTGTCCAATTTGTCCTTCAATCGTCTCACGGACTACGCTTGTTGTTCCATCCGGAAATACTGCTGCAACCGCACAGACAAATCTTGCGGTACGCTCATCGTCCGGAACCCCTTCCAGTCTGTCCAGAAGGATTCTGTTCTTTATATCATAAGAAGTATCCTCTCCGGCAAATCTCGCAGAATAAATTCCAGGTGCCTTATCCAGATAGTCAATCTCAAGACCTGAATCATCTGCAAGAACAATATCGTTGACCAGCACTCGTGATACAGCTCTTGCCTTGATCTCTGCATTTTCTTCAAAGCTCATTCCATCTTCTACGATTTCTTCATCGACTCCTGCCTCACGCATCGATACGATCTCCATACCAAGATCAGCAAGAATCATCCGAATCTCTTTCATCTTATTTTCATTTCCTGTTGCAAATACAATTCTTCTCTTCATTTTGCTTTCTACCTTCTATTCTTTTTCGCCAACAATCTAGTACAGAGTTTCTTATTTCTTCGGTCTCGGTGGCTTTGGTCCCTGGAACTGATAGAAATATGTTTTCAGCATACCATTATAAATCTTACGGTTCTTATCTGCTTTTCTTCCGAAATAACGTTCTGCGTCTTCATAACTTGTGATCATGTATGCAGACCAGCTGTCAAGTTTCCTAAAGCTCTCGCCAAATTCACGATATAAACCAGGAAGTGCCTCTTTCTCCTCAAGACGCTCTCCATACGGCGGGTTTGTTATAATAAATCCATATTTCTTCGGATGACTCAGTGCACTGACCGGTCTCTCCTGGAAATGGATCAGATGATCCACACCTGCATTCTCTGCATTCTGTCTTGCCATCCGCACAACATCCCCATCAATATCATATCCCTGGATATCCGTCTCAATCTGATCATCGATCAGATCATTCGCCTCATCAATGGCCTCATACCAGAGTTTCTTATCAATCAGATTTGCCCATCTCTCAGCCGTAAAAGAACGATTCATTCCCGGTGCAATATTTGCAGCCATCATTGCTGCCTCTATCGGGAATGTTCCACTTCCGCAAAACGGATCCACTAAAATACGCTCTTTTCTCCACGGTGTCAGCATAATCAGTGCTGCTGCCAGTGTCTCAGAAATCGGTGCCTTGCCAGCTGACGGACGGTATCCTCTCTTATGAAGAGAATCTCCCGATGTATCGATTCCGATCGTAACGATATCCTTCATCAAAAATACTCTCAGTGGATAAGAAGCTCCATCTTCCTGAAACCACTGTACATGATATCTGCTTCTAAGACGATCTACCATCGCTTTCTTCATAATTGACTGAATATCCGAAGGGCTGAACAGCTTACTCTTTACCGATGAAGCTTTCGCCACCCAGAACTTCCCGTCCTTCGGTATATAATTCTCCCACGGAATTGCTTTTGTCTTCTCAAACAATTCATCAAAAGTAACTGCTTTAAAACTTCCTGCCTTGAGCAGAACACGTTCTGCTGTACGGAGAAATACATTCGCTCTGCACGCTGCATCTGCTCCTCCGTAAAAGGTAACTCTTCCATCTTCCACCTGTGCGATCTCATATCCCAGATCCTGAATCTCCCTTTTTAATACTGATTCAAGACCGAAATGACACGGCGCAATCCATTCCATTCTTTCCATATCTACCTCATATTATCTTTATGTACTTATTAATTACTGTTAACTGATTCTTTTTACAGTATTATAATTTTACTATAAATGAAAGGCAGAGTAAAGTGCGATTGCCTTTCTTCTCTGCCTTGTTGCTGTTTATAATAATCTTATGAAGTGAGTTTCAAAAGTAAATTTTGCCACTCACTTGTTTGTTACTGCATACAGTATCTGTTAATATCTGTCTGACTCATCATAATCATCTTTTCCGCCATAGCAGTCATCTGCATTTTTGGAATTGCAGTTTGTGCTGTTCTTATTCTTATTTGAATAAGAATTTTTGCTGGAATTCTTATTCGAACCTGAATTAGATGTTGAATTTCTGTTCTTACTCTGATTTTCTTCCTTCGATGAATAGAATCCATTCTGAGAATTTTTACTTGTGTTGCTATAATTTTTTGCCATGATGCTTCCTCCTTATTTGGTGTTACTGTTCTTATTAACTGACAGTAACTATTTAGTACAATCTTTATTATCCCAAACGGAGGTCTTTTTATGCATTTTGTTTCAACCATATTTTGAATATTTTGCTTGCTTTTTCCAAATGCATATATTATACTGATTCATGTAGAAAGATTATTTTCTACAACCCCTTATTAATTATTTATACTCCCCTCAAAAGACCGATGGCTCCCCCATCGGTCTTTTACTTTTCTTTTTTCTAATATCGTCGGTTCCCACCGATCAGTCTGATCACGATCATAATGATCAGAAGAGGAACAAGAACCGGTGCCAGAAAACTAATGATTCCTGTTATAACAGACACAACTACTACGACTACAAATACAACTGCAAGAATCAGCAAAGCCTTCTTCCACCAGGTATCTAATCTGAACTCATGATAGGAACCATAAGAATGCTCTGTTCCATATTCATTCTTCTGTCCATAACCAGTATAGCTGTTCTGTGCCTGCGTTGTCTGATTGTACGAATTATTGAATGGACTCCTGTTCTCATAAACCACTTCTTCGTCTGTTCCATCGCTTGCATCTACAATGGTTTTCGCAATTGCCCACGGATCTCCGAGCAGTTCCAAGACCTCCTGCTCGCTCTTTCCTTTTCTCATTTCTTCTATAATATAATCATCATAAAACTTAAGATGATCCTGAATTGTTGTTGCATCAAGCTTTCCATTCAAAGCTTCCTGTAATTTTCGGATAAATTCCTGTCTTGTCATATTCAACTATTACCTCCTGTTCCAAAGGTTACTGTTCACTCCCGAAGTTCTCTTTAGATGTAGAATACCACACTGCCATTCTTTTTTAAACCGTTATTTTCCACTACATCTGTCGTTCATAATTTGTTCATTTATCATTTAAAAATCTTTCATCTTCTTATCACTTTTTCTTCATTTCTCTCACATATACTATAAGCATCAAAGGAAAACACAAAAAACTTTGAATAAACTTTTTCATAATACATGCCGGGAACCAGTAAATGGTTACCCGGCATCCTCCCTTTTATGGAGACTTTTTTCTTATTCCGGAACAACCGGATCATTTATCACTTCTTGTTTCGTTTCCTGTTGTATTTCCTCTTCTACAGATTTTTCCGCAGTTTCCTCTGTTTGCGGTTCTGTCGTTTGCTCTGTTTCTTCCTTGTTTCCCCCGTTATTCTCTTCTTTCGTCATTTCTTCTATCTTTTTTTCACATGCTTTGACCGATTCGAGAATCTCCTGAACTTGTTCTTCCATCTCTTTCTTCCATTTCATATCTTCCAATGCTTTTTTTCTGTCCTGTTCAGTTTCACTGCGTTCCCCCGGTATTTTTTCTGCATCGTCTGGTTTCTGATCTTGCACTGCTGTTTCACTTTTCAAAACTGTATTGTTGCCTTCTCTTCCTCGGCTCATCCCGATTCCTGCTGCCGCAATTACTGCCCCGGCAGCAAATAAAAGAACCGCCAGTTTGACATTCCGAAATTTTAGCTTCTGTTCCGGATTCCATTCCTCGCGTTCCTCCGGAAGATCACGTATCACCTGGCTGATCTTATCATAATGCCGTCTTCCGCCACCGGTACAACGTTCAATGATCCGCTCCAGTCTGCGTTCTTCACTTCTGCTAAGTTCCGGGATCTGCTCTGTATATGCCAGTAAAAACTGCAAAATTTTACCATATCCGAACAAATCTACCGAACAATTCTTCCTGCTTCCTGACGCTGTCGGGCGGATAAAATGACTTCTCACCGCTTTCTGCTGCATCTTCTTCATAACAAATTCATTTTCCTGTGCATCCGGATTTAAAAGCAGCAATTCGCCTTCTTCTGTCACAACAATACTATATGGGGTCAGACAACGATAATTCTGCCCACGTCTCGACTGCTGATACTTTCTTATTTCTCCTGCAATTTGTCGGAACCATTCAAATAACACCGCTTTATCCAACTGTGTATTATCCCGCAGATAATAAATCAAAAGTTCTCCCTGCAGGCAATCGATCCCCGGCTGGCATTCGGTTCCTTTTTCCACGAAGCGAAGTACTTCATACATTTTTTCCATATTTAATTCTACTGCAATCTGTCATCTAAACGTGTGCGGCCCCACACCGCACACGATACAATATCTGTCCAATTGAAAATTATCAGAATCTGATACGAACTACTCTTCAGAATCTTTCCTGATTCTTCAGTCAGAACGACTGAAGTGTGACTCTCATATTAATTGAATTCTTCCAGTCTGTCAAGAGCTGCGGCAACAACTTTATCCATGTCATAATATTTATAATCACCCAGTCGTCCGCCAAAGATTACATTTTCTTCCCTTTCTGCAAGCTTCTTGTATTCTTCAAACAATGCATTATTCTTCTCATCATTTACCGGATAATATGGCTCCATGCCAACACTCCATTCTGATGAATACTCTCTGGAAATAACTGTCTTCTCCTGTTTGCCAAACTCAAAATGCTTATGCTCGATAATTCTTGTATACGGAACTTCACGCTCTGTATAATTGACAACAGCATTTCCCTGATAGTTCTCACAATCAAGAACTTCTGTCTCAAATCTGACAGAACGATACTCCAATGCTCCCAGCTGATATCCAAAATATTCATCGATCATTCCTGTAAAAATAATCTTCTCTGCAATCTCCGGATTCTCTTTTCTGAATTCAAAGAAATCAATCCCTGTGCGAACTTCTGTCCCTTCCAGCATCTTCTCAACGATTGCTGTATAACCGCCAACCGGAATTCCCTGATATCTGTCATTGAAATAGTTATTATCATAAACAAATCGGAATGGCAGACGTTTGATAATAAATGCCGGAAGTTCTGTACACTTTCTTCCCCACTGTTTCTCTGTATAACCCTTGATCAGCTTCTCATAGATATCTCTTCCGCCAAGAAAAAGTGCCTGTTCCTCCAGATTCTGTGGATCTGTGATTCCTGTCTCTTTGCGCTGTTTTTCAATAATCTCTTTTGCTTCCTGTGGTGTGCGGATATTCCACATCTTACTGAATGTATTCATATTAAATGGCAGGTTATAAAGTTCATCTTTATAAACTGCTACCGGTGAATTGATGTAATTATTAAATTCCGCGAACTGATTCATGTAATCCCATATCTTTTTATCAGACGTATGGAAAATATGTGCACCATATTTATGTACATGGATTCCTTCTATGTCCTCACAGTAAATATTTCCTGCAATATGATCTCTTCGGTCAATCACAAGACATTTCTTCCCTTTTTTCTTTAATTCATGTGCCATGACAGCTCCATAAAGACCTGCTCCGACAATCAGATAATCGTATTCTTTCATTTACTCCTTCTTTCCGCAGAACGATTGTCTGGATCCGGTAAAATTCAGAGATAACCTTTCTGCCCTCTTTTTTTCATGTTACGGTGCGTTTATGATAACACATTTTCTAATAAATTTGAATCTCTATCAAAAATACGGTATACTTAACAGCAAAAGGAGGATGAATTATGCTTATAAAAAATGGTTTTCTAATTGATCCTGCATCTGATACGGAACGTCTTGTCGACCTTCGCATCACAGACGGTCTGATCCAGACACTCGCAGATGCCGGAACTCTGACACCTGAAAATGGAGAGGATGAGCTTGATGTTGCAGGACTTGTGATTTCTCCAGGACTTGTTGACACACACATTCATTTCCGTGATCCCGGATTTACTTATAAAGAAGATCTCCATACCGGATCTCTTGCAGCTGCTGCCGGTGGATTTACTTCCGTGATCTGTATGGCAAATACTTCACCGGTCATTGATTCTGTTCCGGTTCTTAAAGAACTGATGGAACGGGAGGCTTTAGAAGACATCCATATTTTCCAGGCTGCTGCTGTCTCCTGCGGACTCAAAGGTGAGGAAATGACTTCTATGAAAGAACTTGCCGCTGCCGGTGCCTGTGGATTCACAGATGACGGAATTCCTCTTAAGAATGCTGCCTTTCTCTATAAGGCAATGGAAGAGGCGAAGGCACTTGACCTTCCGATCAGTCTTCATGAAGAAGATCCTGCATTTATTGAAACAAACGGAATCAACCACGGACCTGTATCTGATGCGCTGGGCATCTACGGATCTCCTTCGATTGCTGAAGAATCTCTTGTTGCCAGAGATTGTCTGTTGGCGCTTCGTTCCGGTGCACAGGTCGTGATCCAGCATATCAGCTCCGGACAGTCCGTTGAACTGGTACGCACCTTTAAAGCTATGGGAGCAAATCTGCATGCAGAGGCAACTCCGCATCATTTCACTTTGACAGATGAAGCTGTGTTAAAATACGGCTCTCTTGCCAAGATGAACCCGCCGCTTCGTACAGAAAATGATCGTCTTGCTATCATCGAAGGTCTCAAAGACGGTACGATCGATCTGATCGCTACAGACCACGCGCCACACAGTACGGAAGAGAAATCCCGTCCTATCACCCAAACACCAAGCGGTATTATTGGTCTTGAGACTTCCCTTGCTCTCGGAATTACTTCCCTTGTACGTCCGGGACACCTGACATTAAGCCAGCTGATCGAGAAGATGACGATCAATCCTGCCAACCTGTATCACCTCCCGTGCGGTTCTGTCGCAGAAGGAAAATCAGCTGATCTTGTACTGTTTGATCCGAATGAGAAATGGACTCCTGAGACTTATGCTTCTAAGTCTTCTAACTCTCCATTTACCGGATGGGAATTGTATGGAAAAGTAAAATATACAATCTGTGATGGAAAGATTGTATACAAGGACTAATACGTAACTGTTACATTATTTTTATAATCTAAGAGGTTCCCTGCAGAATCTTTCATTTCCGCAGGGAACCTCTTCTTTGCTCATTAATCCTCGATCGCTGTTACTGTATAATCTTTGTCTTCGACTGTCTTTTTCAGCACTTCATTACTGATTTCGGAATTCAGTGTTACAACTGCTGTTCCGGCCTCATGGCTGACTTCTGCTGTATCAACCTGCTCAAGTGTCTCGAGAGCTTTCTTCACAGCCGCCTCACAGTGTCCACACATCATTCCTTCGATTTTCATTGTCTTTGTCATTTTTGTCTCCTCCTTGTTTTCTGACTCATTTTTGTCTGTTAAGACAATATCTGAAACAGTATTTTCTACTGTTTCTACCTTTTTCATCTTTCTTTTTCTGTCTTTGCTGGCATCGTACATTTTAAACAGATTCAGTCTCAATGCATTTGTTACTACACAGAAACTGGACAGGCTCATTGCCGCCGCTCCGAACATCGGATTTAATTTCCAACCAAAGATCGGGATCCAGATTCCTGCTGCCAGTGGAATTCCTATCGCATTATAGAAAAATGCCCAGAACAGATTCTCATGAATGTTGCGCAATGTTGCACGGCTCATACGGATTGCCGCCGGCACGTCACTTAACCGGCTCTTCATCAGCACAACATCCGCTGCATCGATTGCAATATCTGTCCCAGCCCCAATTGCAATTCCCATATCTGCCCTGGTCAGTGCCGGTGCGTCATTGATACCGTCACCTACCATCGCAACCTTTCCTTTTTCTTTCAGCTTGCGGATCACCTGTTCTTTTCCTTCCGGAAGAACACCTGCGATCACTTCATCCACACCTGCCTGCTCACCAATTGCCTTCGCTGTGCGCTCATTATCTCCGGTCAGCATAACAACATGGATTCCCATATTCTGAAGTTCTTTCACTGCCTGTGGACTATCTTCCTTGATCACATCCGCAACTGCGATCATACCAAGGAACTGCTCGTTTTTTCCAAAAAACAGCGGTGTCTTTCCCTGCTGAGCCAACTGTTCTGCCTGTTCTTTTATGCTGGCAGAAATCTTCATTTTGTCAGAAATGAATTTGAAATTGCCTCCATACAGCCGGTCCTCTCCAAGTTTTCCTGACAGACCATTTCCCGGAACTGCCTGAAACTGTGTGATTTCACTTTTCTGCCCTGCTTCCCCATTTTCTTCTGCCTTTGCAAGAATCGCCCGGGCAAGCGGATGCTCACTTTTCTTCTCCAATGCGTTTGCAAAAAATAATAATTCATGTTCTGTCATTCCGTCCGCAGGGATCAGATCCGTCACCTTCGGTTCTCCGCTTGTGATCGTTCCTGTCTTATCCAGCGCAACAATCTCCGTCTTTCCTGTCTCTTCCAGCGAAACAGCTGTCTTAAACATGATTCCATTCTTCGCTCCCATTCCATTTCCAACCATAATTGCAACCGGAGTGGCCAGACCTAATGCACACGGGCAGCTGATCACCAGAACAGAAATTCCCCTTGCAAGTGCAAATCCAACAGACTCTCCGACAAGCAGCCATACGATCATTGTGACAATTGCAATAGAAATAACTGTCGGAACAAATACTCCTGAAACTTTATCTGCCACTTTGGCAATTGGCGCTTTTGTTGCTGCCGCATCACTTACCATCTGAATAATCTGTGATAATGTTGTATCCTCACCAACTCTCGTCGCCTCGCAGCGTAGAAAACCTGACTGATTCATTGTAGCTGCAGACACCTTATCCCCTTCTGCTTTATCTACCGGTATACTCTCTCCGGTCAGGGCAGCTTCATCTACTGCACTATTTCCTTCCAGAATAATTCCATCCACCGGAATATTCTCCCCCGGTCTTACAACAAACTGATCTCCTCTTCTTACCTGATCGATAGAAACTTCCTGTTCTTTTCCATCACGCAGGAGCGTTGCTGTCTTTGGTGCCAGCTTCATAAGGCTCTTTAATGCATCTGTTGTCTTTCCCTTTGAATGCGCTTCAAGCATCTTTCCGACTGTGATCAACGTTAAAATCATTGCTGCTGATTCAAAATAAAATTCATGCATCAGCTCCATCACATGATCCATATCGCCTGCCGTCTGCGCAGCTGTCATAGCGAATAATGCATACACGCTATATCCATAAGATGCACCTGCACCGAGTGCAACCAGCGTATCCATATTTGGTGCTCTATGAATCATGCCTTTCCATCCACTGATAAAAAACTTCTGATTGATCACCATAACGATTGTCGTTAACAGGAGCTGCGCCAGCCCCATCGCCACATGATTCCCTTCCAGAAATATCGGAAGTGGCCAGCCCCACATCATATGCCCCATTGACAGATACATGAGCGGAATCAAAAAACACAAAGAAGCGATCAGACGCCTTTTCATCTTCGGTGTCTCCCTGTCTTTCAACGCATCTTCCGCACAGTTCTGCTCACTTTGATTCATCCCATGCCCTTCATTCTTTGCAGATTTCAACGTTGCCCCATATCCAGCTTCCTCAACAGCCGCAATGACCGCATCTACTGTTGCTGTGCCTTCCACTCCCATGGAATTCGTCAGAAGACTGACTGAACAGTTCTCAACTCCGGGGACTTTCCCAACCGCCTTCTCAACACGGGCACTGCAGGCTGCACAACTCATTCCCGTCACATTATATTGTTCCATCTTACTCCTCCTTCAAGTTGTGATCCGGACTTTTTGTGCCGGATCTCTCTTCAGATCTTTTATCGCATCAATTTCTGAAGTGTCGTCACGAGCTCGTCAATCGTTTCATCTTTTCCATCCCGGATATCATCTGCCACACATGACCGGATATGGTTTGCCAAAAGCACTTTATTGAAACTATTCAGAGCCGCATTCACCGCAGATACCTGAATCAGAATATCCGGACAATACGCGCCTTCTTCAACCATCCTTCGAACTCCCCTGACTTGTCCTTCAATTCTACTCAGACGATTCATCAGATCTTTGTATTCTTTTTCCGGGCGATCCTTTGTCTTGTGACAACATCCCGGACAGACTTTTTTTTCTTCCATTGTATTTCTCCCGTCGTATAACCCCCTGGGGGTATATTTTCTAATCATTAGTATATACCCCCTATAGGTATATTTCAAGTGTTTTTTTATTTACTGGCCAGCAACCACAAAGAAGCTGTCATGAAACATTTCACAATTGTATCTATGTTCCATGCAGCTTCTCTGCAATCCATTATTATGTTCGTTATTATATTTCCTGACAAATCTGTCTTATTCTACACTCTTGAGTGACTCAACCATGTTGATCTTCTTTAATTTAAAATACATCACTCCATTGACAAACAAGGAAAAGGCCACTGTCAGCAGAAAGGCATACAGGAAACTCGGTGGATCGATATTTCGTCCAAACATAACGGAATCAATCTCCACTGTCTCAACAATAAAACGGTGCAGAATTTTTCCGATCACCAATCCCGCCAGTGCCCCAATCAAGGTCAGCAGGATATTCTCTCTGTAAACATAAGAAGAAACTTCCTTGTCATAAAATCCAAGTACCTTTAATGTTGCCAGTTCTCTCTTTCGCTCTGTAATGTTAATATTATTCAGATTATACAGCACTACAAATGCCAGCATTCCTGCTGAAATAATCAATACAATAATCACGATATCCAGACTCTCCAGCATATGATCCACCTGCTTTTTCAGGCTTGTCGTATAGCTGATGCTAAGTGTTCCATCACACTTCATTACATTTTCGCCGACATCCTTTGCCTCTTCTGTTGTACGGTCCTGAGTTCTATAATAAATCGAATTATAGTCCGGAGCCTCACCGAATGTCTTTTCATAGACTTCAGATGTCATATAGAGATAATGTCCCATATAGTTCTCACAGATTGCACTGATCAAGACTGTTTTCTCTCCATCATCTGTATCAATCGTTAATTTATCACCGACATTGACTTCCAGCAGTTTCGCTGCTTTTTCAGTCAGGATTGCTCCTTTATCCTCCAATGAATAAATTTCCTTTGTCTTCCGATCCCGGATCACGACAAACTTTTTGAATGCTTCCACATCTTTTGGTACATCTAAATAAACTTCCTGAGAAGACTCTCCTGAACTGACCTCAATATTTTTCAAAAGATTTTCTGCAGTCACTGATACCTTCTTATCCGCATCCAGTTCTTTCTGGACATCATTTCTCTCTTCTTCTGTCACATCTTCCTTTAAAATAACGTCTCCATCATAAAGCTGAATCTGTTCGTATTGAAGCGGAACGATTGCTGAAATAGAATCTTTTAATCCAAAACCAAACAACATCATGCCCATACAACCGCCAATTCCAAATACTGTCATGAAGAAGCGTTTTTTTATATCGCACCAGATTGCGCACGGTTGATTTCCACGTGAAATTCAGATTTTTCCAGATAAACGGAACTCGTTCCAGAAATACTCGTTTTCCCTGTTTTGGTGTCGGCGGACGCATCAATTCTGCTGCCTGCTCTCGTAATTCTTTCATACAGGAGAACAGTGTTGCGATTACTGTACATGCAAGTGCCGCTGCACATGCTGTTACAGCATAATACAAATTATATGGGATCACAACATCATACATATGACGATACAAGATCTTATATGCAGTGATAATGATATATGGAATTATCTTTTCTCCAATCAGAATTCCGAAAACACCACCGGTTAATGTCGCAAGGATCGCATACCAGAGATATTTTCCAACAATTGAAGCATTTCCATATCCGAGAGCCTTCAAAATACCGATCTGCGTTCTCTCCTCCTCTACCATTCGTGTCATTGTTGTCAGACTGATCAATGCTGCAACAAGGAAGAAAATGAGTGGGAACACTTTACCGATTGCCCGCATACGATCTGCATTATCTCCATATCCACTGTATTCTGTCAGATTGTTCCTATCATAGACATACCACTTTGGCTTTTCAAGATCATCAATCTTCTGCTGTGCTTTCGCAAGCTCTTCTCTTGCTTCTGTAATCTGCCGTTCTCCATCTTCAATCTTCTTCTGAGCTTCTATACGACCTTCCTCATACTCTGCCCAACCGTCTTCCAGCTCCTTTGTTCCGCTGCTTAATTGCTGCTGTGCCTCATCAATCTTCTTCTGTCCCTCACTGATCTGCTGCCATCCGCTGTCAATCTGCTGCTGACCGGATGTAATCTGCGCCTTCGCCTGATCTATCTGCCGACTTGCGGTAAGGATTGCAGCATCCCCCTGTGTCAGCACATCCGTCAGTTTCTGTATATTATCCTGCAATACCGGAATACCCGCTTCAATCTGAGCTATCCCGGCTTCAACTACTGGAAGCCCTTCGTTGATCTGCGTTAATCCGGCTTCGATCTTTGTCTGGTTTTTCTGAATCTCCGTTTCGGCAGCTTTCGCCTCCAGTTCCATTTTATCCAGATTTGCTTTCAATTCAGTCAACTTCTCTTCCATTGCTGTTTTTTCAGCTTCCAACTGTTCTAACCGAGCTTTTAATTCCGGATCTTCTTCTCCTGCTTCCTGTTTCCGGTCATATTCTTCTTTCAGTGCCTCATAGTTCTGTAGAAGAAGTTCATACTGTGTATTTAATTCTTCATAAGACTGTTTCAGCGGCTGATAAATTTGCTGATACGCGGACTGATAATCTTCTGCCTGTTGCTGCAATTCCTCCTTTGCTTTCAGAAGCTCGTCTTTCTTTTGCTGCATCTGTGTCTGTTGCTCTAAAAGTTCTTGTCTCTGATCTTCCAGACTTTCTTTCTGCTCTTTCAGTTGTGCCAGCTGATTTCTTAATGTTGTAAGTGCAATCTGTTTTTCACTAAGTTCCCGTGCTCCCTGCTCAACTTGTGCTTTGGACTGATCCAGTTCCTTTTGTTTTGATACCAGAAGATTTCTCGACTGCTCCAGTTCAAGCTTCGAAGCTGCCAGCTGATTTTTTCCCCGTTCAAGCTCTTTCTGCGCTGCATCAAGTTTCTCTCTTGCACTTGCAAGTTCTTCTTCTGCCTCTTCTTTTCCATCCGCCAGATCCTGCTCTGCCTGAGCTAACTCTTCTTGTGCTTCATCCACTTTTTCCTGCGCTGTCGAAACAATCTCATCATATCTGGCCTGTTCTCTTTCCTCTTTAATTGCCTGCACCTTTTTCAGCACAGAATCCACATGTTCTTCATATTCTTTCGTAAATGCAGTCGCTTCCTTTGCACTTTCAACCTGCACTGTAATCTCTGTATACACATCTAATGAAAATGCTTTCTCCGGAACGCAAAGAAAGGCACTGACACTTCCATTTCCGATTGTTGTACTGCCTCTGTGAAATGCAATATACTCCGGACTGCTGACCGTACCAACAATGGTAAATGTATCTGTCTTGAGTGTATCTTCCAAAGAATCCGAAGTCCCACTCGATAATGTGATCTTATCCCCAATCTTCAGATTCTTTCCATCCAGATAATCTGCATCTATTACACATTCATTTTCCTTTTCTGGAAGCCTGCCATCTTCTAACTGAACTTGATTCATCTTATCCTGGAGCGCCATAACATGAACTGCTACCTGGTTTCCCCGAATCGTACAAAGTACATCTGTTGCATAGCTTCCTTCTGCATCCAATACACCATCCACAGCACGAATTGCATCCAGATCATCTTCTGTCAGTCCCATTGTACTCATTACCTGAATATCCATCAGGTTCTTCTCATCGAAATATGCATCTCCTGAATATCTCATATCCGGCTCTGATGCACGAATTCCGGAAAAGAATGCACATCCTATCGCAACAATAAAGAAAATGGATAAAAAACGTCCAAGACTATGACGGATCTCCATATAAAAGTTTTTTCGTAATGCTTTCTTCATCCACATCCCCTACCATTCAATTTCATCAATCGAAGTCGGATTCTCATTAGATTCCATTCTTGCTACCTGTCCATTTTTTATATGAATCAATCGATCTGCCATCGGCGCAAGTGCCTGATTATGTGTAATGATAATAACTGTCATTCCCTTTTCTCTACACATATTCTGAAGTAATTTCAAAATTGATTTTCCTGTATTGTAATCCAATGCACCTGTTGGCTCATCACAAAGCAAAAGCTTTGGGTTCTTCGCTAATGCTCTCGCGATTGAAACTCGCTGCTGCTCACCGCCGGAAAGCTGTGCCGGAAAATTATTCTTCCGTTCCCCCAGACCAACTTCCTCCAAAACTGCCTGTGCATCCAACGGATCCTTACTGATCTGCAACGCAAGCTCAACATTTTCCAATGCGGTCAGATTCGGCACAAGATTATAAAACTGAAAAACAAATCCGATGTCATCTCTGCGGTATCCTGTCAGCTGTTTGGAATTATAAGCTGTAATATCTTTTCCATCTACATACAGCTTCCCGCTTGTTGCTGTATCCATTCCGCCGAGAATATTAAGCACAGTTGTCTTACCTGCACCACTTGGTCCAACGATTACAACAAGTTCTCCCTGCTCAATCGAAAAGCTGATGTGATCCACTGCATGAATCTCAACTTCACCCATTTTATAAGTTTTCGTGATATCCTGCACTTTAACGAATTCCTTCATCTACATTCTCCTGACTCTTTTTCTCTTCTTCTGCATCTCTCCTGGCAAGCAGTCTGTTGCTCTTTTCTTCGATTCTCTACAGACGCAGTTTCTCCCACTCTTCTCCTGCACCGAATGTCTCATGAAAACGTTCCGGAAGCGGTGTGTCCTGGAATAATTTCTTCTGATACTGTACGATCAGACTCGCAGCTAACGGCACTGCACCTGAATATTGTCGTTTCAAAACCTTACAATATTTCTGACATAACGGATCTGGCTTTACACTCATCACTATGTCATGCAATGAATCGTATTTTCCCACTGCCTTCATCCCAAGAAACAACGCTTTTCGCTTTCCAGATGTCGGTGCCAGAAACAGCTTATGATAAAAAACCATCCCTTTTAATGCCTTATAGATCTGCTCGGCTGTTACATCTTTGAAAAATGGTGCGATTACTTCCGCATACTCCATCTTAGGATGAATATGCTTCGCTGTCAGATAGCGCAAAGGATCATGATAATCTTCCGTCAGCATCATTCGATCCAGTTCCATCTCGATCTCATTGTGTGAAACTCTTCCTACCTGCATAATTTTTTCAACATAAGGATGACATTCACTGTCTAAAGCAAAATGACAGATAAATCCATAAATATATGCACGAGCCGCTGCAGGATCTTTTGCTTTCTCAATCACTTCAACAGCATGATGGAAAAACTCATCAGCAAATTGTTCATGAAGTGTATGCCCCTGTTCATTCACCGGATCTTTCTTTAATGCATTATAATAAAATAAGATATCCGGTCCATGTAACCCAATATCAAACAACTCTCTATGCGCTTCTATAGAATTCTGAAGGGGTCTTGGAAGTGCGCTGAGCACCTCTTTTCCGAATTTATAATGTGCGTATGTTGTTGGCATAAGAAACCTCTCCTTTTTCCGAATTTTCTTGTTAAGATTTATAGTTACTCATATTATTATATTAACACATTCTTCCCTGTCTGACAGTAATTATCTTTATAAAAAATATGTGAAATGACATTAAAAATGCTAAATTTTTACGTTACTGTTCAAGGACTAACTGGACTTAAGAAAACCGATGGTGTAAACTGGGAAACAGCTAAAGCCATCGGTTTTCTTTATCCAAATATCCTGGACACTCTGTCAAATATATTTTCTGGTGCAAGGCATTCCTGATGATCCGTTCCATAATTATAAAAGGTCCGGTCATGATCGTGTACAAGGATCCCCTGGACATGATTATCCACAATATAAAAAAATAAAAATTCGTCACTTTTTACAATGACTTATGCATACCCTTGAACAGTAACAGGCAATCGTATGGATCATTTTTTTTACATCCAGTGGTTTGGCCAGATGTGCGTTCATACCACAGTCCAGTGCATGGCGTACATCCTCTGCAAAAGCATTAGCGG
>PPYE01130765.1_pt1 | contig 16770 bp, 10 predicted proteins | sample 1559881 | NCBI WGS metagenome assembly PPYE01 (sample SAMN08240022, study PRJNA423297) | Human gut metagenome, whole genome shotgun sequencing project. | reverse complement strand
CTAGAGACTAAAGAGGTATTTTTTAAATCCAGTAAAGATTCTATAGAGTTACGAACCAGGAAAGGTGACGACTGGTGGCTGACTGAAATCTCTACTAAAGACACGATATATAGAACACACTCCCTTAATGTTCAAGTAATAGAAGGTGGTGGACTTTATGTGGAGAAAACAGGTCGCAAATCAATCTTTATCAGGATTGATTCAAATTTAACAGGCTTGGAAAGGAGATTTACAACAGTTATACAAGCAGGGAATTACTATAATACAATTACTATAATACAAAAGGCCAAAGAATAAATAAAAAGGTGGAGACTGCTATTCTCCGCCTTTTTGTTTACTTACTTTTTAGTTCTAGAACTAAGTTTTATATTTCAAGTGATACTATAAAGAATCAACCTCCATTAAAATCAGCTATTGATTTTATAAATGGATTACGGGATCTTCCAATGAAACGTATGGTGGCTGACGAAGGTATCCTTGCTGGAAAATTAATAATAAATTGGACGGTATGATTATAAAAAAATAAGTTTCTATGTTTAAAATCTGAAGTGACGGATAACAGTAGATAGCACTAAAAAAGCTATACCATTTTAGTAAACTTCATATTATATTGAAGTCATAACTCATTAACTAAAACGATATAGCTTATGAGACGTGTACAAAGTAACACATTAGATGTAGGAATTGATGTCCACTTAAAGAATTGGTCGGTTGATTGCGAGGGACCTACCCTCATCTCCTACATAGTTGCGAAGCATTTAGCACATGCTTCTCGTGGCACAATCTCACCCTACCGTACAAACGGTTCCGCATACGGCGGTTTCGCAATCTATATGTATTTGCTTATAAAGATGAGATAACATTGGATACCCCGCTTTCCGAAGAGACTCGTCCTCAATAGCATTCTGAAGAAAGGCACGCGTACAACGCCAATACCCTTTCCGAGTATTTGCCCACTCCTAAGCCTTACCTTTCGGTATTCCACATTTCTGCAAATTTGAAAAGCGAGTCTTCACTCTCTTCCAACATTTCCATATACACATACGCAAGTGTCTGCGATACCATTGGTCTAATGGAATCAGCAGACTCCTCATGTCTGCATATTTGAAATACCCTATCCAACCTCTAAAGGTTTGCCAGAGTATCTCTTTACGTTGGGCATAACCCATGCTGTTACTACGTCTGGTAAGAGATTTAACCTTACGTTTGAATTTCTCTTTTGTTGTCTTGTGAACATACAGCCTGCATTTGCCTTTCGTGAAATAGAAGGAAAAGTCCGTTATGCTTGAGCATACGCGTTCGGCGGACCTCTTACTTTTGCACAGTATCATGCTATCATCTGCATAGCGTACAAAGCAGTGTCCACGTCTCTCCAATTCCTTGTCTAGTTCGTTCAGCAGGATATTGCTGAGCAAGGGGCTCAAAGGGGCGCCTTGTGGTGTACCCTCTATACTTGGTTCATAATGCTTACCTATCATTACTCCGCTTGTAAGATACTTGTGTATAAGAGAAATGACACGCCCGTCATTTATTGTCCTTGACAGTATTCTCAGTAAGAAACTATGGTTTACCGTATCAAAGAATCTAACAAGGTCTATGCCTACAGCATATTTGTAGCCTTCGCTTGTATAACAGCACACTTGGAGCAATGCTACATGCGCACTACGTCGGGGCGAAACCCAAAACTGCTTGGGCTGAACTGGCGTTCGTAGATAGGCGATAGCACTTGGACGATGGCTTGTTGTATCAAGCGGTCAACAACGGTTGGGATGCCTATAAGCCGTTTCTTCCCGTTATCCTTGGCTATATCTACCCTACGCACTGAATTCGGTTTGTACCTTCCAATGCGTATCGACTCGATAAGTTCTGATTTGTGTTCATGAAGATAGGGAAGCAGTTGCTTAAAATCCATTCTATCAACACCTCCAACCCCTTTGTTTCGTACCACTTGTAGATAGGCACGATTGAGATTGTCGGGAGAAAGAATTTGACTCATTAAGTCATCTTTATTTGGTTGCACTGCTATCAAACTGCCGTCTTTCATGTCCATATAGGTCTGCACTCCCTCATAGCTTTCGGATTCCATCCTATTCTTTTGAGGGTAGCCAAGTGTACTTTCTATGACTCTTATTTTATGCATTCTTTCCTATTTAGAGTTAGTTACGTGTTTATAGCTATTGCGATTCAGCCCTTCCTTAAAAAGAACTTAAGTACTATGGCTTCTGCTGACTTCTCACAATAAGCTTTACTCCGTGTTTGGCAATCTAAACACATGCTCCACACGTCCGTGAGACCTCCCCGATTAAGAATATAATCTTTCACACTTATACCTGCTTGATTTACACCGAGTGTTCCATATAGCTATAGGGCTTTATCTTGTTTGGCAGACTTACCCACACTCATATGCCTTAGTATCAAGTTTCTGTACGTCAGGTCAGTGCTTTGCCTAAGACTTCCTTTAGATGCCGAATCACTACGGACACCATTGCCGTCGGCTGTACGCTTGCCGATATAAGGCTGCGATGGGGACTTACACCCATTAGATTATGCCCATGTCGGGCAAACTCCAAAAGGCAACTAACTCGCAATGAATTAGTTGCCTTAAATTTTCCTATTTTAGGAATATCCCTAGCTAATGGTACATCGGGCAAACATTCTCGATATTTCCACACCATAAAAACGAGCAAAGACTTGATACGGTTCTTGGTATGTATGCTGTCTTTTGCAATCAGGTTTCTTAGTCTTATAAAGAGCGTATTTTTGTGGTTTCCTCCCCAGAATATAATTCCTTTTCAAATGAACCGAAAGGTAACTCGTGGGCCAATTTGCTACAATTCACAGCATTGGTCTTGCGTAACTTCTCCTTGCTCATGGTAGGCACATCGACTGGATTACCCCGTAAATGTTGGTTATTCCTAAATTCATCAGCCTCTCATACATGCAGAATCTGCAGAAACCAGCTTCATTGATTAAGAAGTAATTGTCACCCGAATAATTACTTGCCAAGTACTAATGCAAAGCTTTTTATTTTTTTATGATAAATTCATCCAGCATTTTTCCGTCTCGATCCATTACCTCTATCTTCATCTGTGTGGTCGTGGCATAAATACGTAGCAAAGATGTATTGGAATTAACTACTACGGGGAAAGACGTTTTGTCAGTGGCATCATGACGCACAAAACGATGTAAGTGTCCACAAAGCATTAAATCCGGATAAGCCTGGCGTAATAAAGGCATAAACTTCTGCTCTACTTCTACATTTCCATGCCAATCCTCATCGGGACCAGCTTCAGTAACTGCGGGAGGAATGTGAGCTACAATTATTTTAAAAGGCGCTTCTTTATATTCGGTACTTTCCAAAATACTGGCCAACCATTCGGACTGTTCGGTACGGTAGAGGTCATATTGGGTAATACCGGCATATTCAATATCAGAATCAGGCTTATCTTCTCCCGTATCCAGAACAATACAATAGACAGGACCTTGTCGAAAGGCATAATAAAGATGTTCCTGACAGGGAGAAAAATAACGTTGGATTTCGGTTGCAAATACTCCCCGTGTTTCGTGGTTGCCACGGGCGTAGTACATCGGGATCTCAGAAGCGAAAAGTCGTACAGCCGTATCCATAAACCCCTTGAAAAGCTGATCTTCACTATTTATGAAAGAGAGCATATCACCATTAAAAAGAACAAAGTCGGTTTGCGTAAGGTTACAACGGGACATTAAGTCCTCCAGCAGTTTGTTGTCCCCATGTATATCGTTGACCATTACAAAAGAGGTGGCAGGCGCTTGCGGATTGCAGGTATGAAAAGTAAGCGGTTTACGATAATAGACATCAGTGGAAGCATAACTTCCATAAATGATTTTATACCCAGTATGTTTCAACACTTCCTGAGCAAAAACACGGTAACGATATTGTTTTCCCGGTGTCAGTCCCTTGACTTTAACGGCATGGATGGTTGATGTATTCTTGATGCCATTAGACGTGTCAAAATAACGCGGATGCTCTTTGGCGTAAAAACTGCCGTTGCCATCTGAGGCCAGTTCCACCCATCCTATAGAGGGCTTATCCGTTATCCATACAATGGTAGCTTCGTTAGATCCCACGTTTTGCAAGTAAGGTCCATGAGTTATTGTTATTTTGGAAATTTCATCTTGCGAATACAGGAATGTAGCTATTCCCAATAATAACATTTCTAAGAATATGATTTTTCTTATCATAATGCCTAATCTAATAAATTGTTAAACTTTCGTATGTGGAAATCTGGCAGACAGAGATGTATCCTTACTTTACCTTCGGTATCTGGTTTAGCCTGCCTCCTTCATTATATCGTTGATTATTCGGTAATCCCTTTTTATTCACTCCCTTTTGCATGAGTGATTTTAATTCCTCCAAATAATAATGGTATATGTCACGGGGAGTGGCTTGATATTTTTTGCATAGTGAGGCTGCCATGCCTACAACTTCCCCCATCATACCTGTAGTGCGCATAACTCGTACGGTTCCCAAGGCAACATGTGTGACACTGATATTGCGTCCTGCCATGAACAGATTGTCTATATTACGGGAATAAAGACATCGGTAGGGAACAGGATAGGGATAAATTACTACATGGTCTGTCGTCGCTTTGAATTCCCGTCCCGGGAAATACCGGGTATTCTCGGGGTCGGGCCGGTGCAGATCAATACTCCAGGTAGTAGTGAAAGATGCGTCCTCATGGGCTACGTGCTTTGTTAAATCATCCTCTTTCAGTACATAGTCGCCCAATAGCCTCCGGGATTCCCGCTTTCCGGCAATGTAGGCTACCCATTCCAATGAACGTTTTTTATAATATTTTCTTCGTTCCGATTGATTTTTCAAGTAGCTCCAATTAGAATATATAACTAACATTCCATAGTCACGTATTTGTTCAGAATCATTAATCTGATTTTTATTCATTCCGGTTTCCCAAGTCCATTCACCATAAGTGACAGGTTCACAGGTCTCCTCATTGAATTCGATGCCGTACCGGAATTCCGGAAAATAGGATGTTTTTGTGTCTTCCACAGAATACCATTGAACAGAAGTGCCCATTACTAAGCTATCAGCTATTTCGGGAGCTATAGTCTCACCGTATTCAGAACGGCTTTCACGGCCCATACGATAGTCTGCCCCGGCCAGATAACCGATAGTGCCATCACCAGTACAGTCAGCAAATAAACGACCATAAAATTCGATTTCTTCACCGGATTCAATATGACAAGCGGTTATCGAGATGATCCGGTCCTCTTCCTTCTTCACCGAAAATGCCCGATAATTAAGAAACAGGGAAACATTAGTTTCAGCTTGCAGCCATTCCATTTTTTTATGATCTTCATAATTGCCTGCCGGTTGTGCATTACCCTCCTTGACGGGACCGAACTCTTTTTGCAGCCCCCCCAGTTCAGGATATTTTCCGATCTCGATAGCTCCTCCCAAATGAACACGAATCTCGGAACTATTGTTTCCACCGACTACAGGGCGATCATTGATAAGTGCGACTTTACAGCCCAGGCGGGCGGCAGATACTGCTGTACTCATACCTGCAATACCTGCACCTATAACTACTAAATCATATGATTCTGTTTTTGGGGGGGCTAATAATCCAAGTTTAGCACGACGAAAGTTATTTAAAGCCGCCATATCCGATGGCGGAATATCATCTTTCCGTGTCGTAAAATAAATAGCATCACACCGCCCGTCAAAACCTTTCAAGTCATGCAAAACAATGTGAATATTCTTTTCTGTTGCCTGATATTGCCCGGCATACTGCCATATCCACTGATTGCCTATAATACCCAACCGGTAAGAGATTTTCTTTCCGTTTACTGACAAACCGAACAATCCGGGCCCTTCACCCTCCTGCCATGGAGACGTCCAGTTGTAGGTGCGTACAAAAATATAATATGTGCCATTTTCTGGAAGTTGTACATTGGTACTCGCATTTTCAACAGGACTACCTAGACCGTGTGCCAGTAAATAAGGTGATCCCATCAAGTCCATAAATTGTTGGTCCACTACCCAGCCTCCTTTTTCCGTGAAACTTTCTGCTTCTACCAATAAACTGGCAGCATGAAGACTCGCTCCGTGAAATACCATCCAGATGAGAGAAATATATATAATTTTTTTTATCATAACAATTTTCATTATTCTTATACTTGTTTATTCATAGTAGCGAAGGATAATCTCCTTGATAGTCAGCCGGGCCATCAGTGGAGTTGTCAATTCCATTTTGAGGGCTTTAATCATGGCTAGTGTACTGAAAGATGCTGACAATTCTCCATTTTTGTTATCTGCAGCTACTTTCTTAAATATTGTACCGTCCTCGCTGACAGATAATTGTACATGTTCCGGATGTTCCTTTGAAACATCAAACACAATTCTGATTTCCTGTACTGCTTGTCTTTTTTCCAAAGTAAGAGTAAAATAATCTCCTTTTTTTAAGGAATAGGGGGTTGCAAAGAAAGTCTGTATATCACCGTCAAACGCATATTCAGGCATATAATACTTGATTCCCTTCATATTGGTATCGATACGGGCAGGACATACAAGACGGGGCCTTTGTTCGCTTTGCGGAACAAAACCTGTGTTATCCCAATCCTCGTCTTTGAAGTAACAGATATTCAGTTTTTCCATAATAGCACCGAACTTGCTGATACGTTGTCGGAACCCTTCCCATTCTTTCTTTTCTTTCGTGTTCCAGAGGGTTTCGGCCAAGGCACAAGTTCTGGGATATAACATCCTTTCCACCTCATCCGAGGTTGTAATGAATTCAGTCCACAAATTAGCCTGTCCTCCCTTGACGAGATGTGCTTGAGTATTCGTACATTCTTTGCCAACTGGTTCCCATTCATACAATCTGCGTGTGGAATTCCGTGAATACCCGAAATCAAAGTAACAGGGATCCTTAGGAGACATAATGACTGACAACCCTCTTTTCAAAGCTTTCTGTTGCTGTTCTCTTCCATCACGTTGCCAGATCATGATCACGTCACTGATGTCAGCGGCATTACGGTCATTTATTTCATCCCAACCTATCATCCTTTTTCCCTTGGAACGTACAATTTCACTAACTCGTTTCGTAAAATAGTCCTGTAACTCGTGCCATGAAGTCATATTCTCTTGTTTGTAAATCTTTTGGCATTTCGGACATTGTTCCCATAGATGTGTCGACACTTCATCTCCTCCCAGATGTATGAATGATGAAGGGAAGAGATCAGTGAGTTCTGCTACCAGTTTTTCCACAAACCTATAGGTTTCAGGATTTCCTATACACAGCATATTCTCATCTGCTCTCTTCCGTTTTTGTCCGTCCAGTTCCTCTGGATAGGCTTCAAATTTTCCGCCTTTACATGACAGTTGGGGAAGGGCTGCAAGCAAGGCCAGACAGTGTCCCGGAAGGTCAATCTCCGGAATGATCTCTATGCCGTACATGGCGGCATAGTTGATCAATTCCTGCAACTCGCTTTTACGATAATAATGTCCCGATAGATCCTCGAATGTCCGGTAGTACGTACCTTTGAACGCTAAATCCGGATATTGGTCCAGATACAGACGCCAGCCTTGATTGTCTGTCAAGTGCAGATGTAAAGTGTTAAGTTTAAAAAAGGCCAATTGTTTGGTATACTTTTTAAGTTGTTCGATAGTCCAGAAATGGCGGCTACAATCTATCATGACTCCCCTGTAACTAAAACGGGGTTTGTCGTGGATTATGAGCCGGGGTAACTCTTTTCCCTCACTTCCCAGAATCAATTGTAAAAGAGTGGAAAAAGCATGAATCATACCTGTCTGGTCACCTGCTTCTATGATGATCCCCTGCTTTGTAATTTCCAGCATGTACATTTCCGGCTCCTGCATTTTCACCTTTTTTACATGAATGGAAGGATTTGAGGCATTCACCATGACAGACAAATTTGCCAGTTCTTTCAGATCGCTGACAAGGAGGTTTCCTGTATTTTTCCATTCGTCCGGGAAATGGATGCTTTCCAGACGTTCGATGGATAGCGTACCTTTTTTCCGGACCATGCTTTCAACTTGCGGGATCAGACAAATATTATCTTGAGAATAAATACTGTCTGGTAATATGAGAAGAAATAGAAAAAGGTGAAAAATATAGCTCTTTCCAATCATAAAGTTAGAAAAATAAAAGGGTGAATAATTAAGGAGTTACCTTTTCCCGGACTATCAACAACTTTCCTGCATTTAATAGCCGGGATTTTGTTTTAAGTTCTCGTTGATCTGAAGTTCCGTAGTAGGGATAGGCCACAAATATTGGCGATCGTTCCAACTACGTACAGCAAGTGCCTGACATTTACCCGCTTCTTCCAATTTGGAGAAATCTGCACAACCATCCTCGTCCATTTCCGGTGTGAAAGCCCAAAACCAATCTCCCTGACTGGTTACCCGTTCGATACATAGTGAGGCCGGATAAAGGATACCATATGTCTTGCGATTCATAACCTTTTCGGCCAGTTTCCAACGGATGATATCCGTATATCGCATGTGTTCCTTTGCCATTTCCATACGACGTTCTACACGTAGCTGGTGGCGAAGTGTGGACTGGTCGTTAGAAGTGAAAGCCGGATAACTTGCCTTATCGGACTTGTCCACACCATAAGCACGCGCCCGAACCTCATTCAGTGCATCCAATACGGAGTTATCTATCTCATTTAATTCGATTTTCGCCTCGGCATATGTCAACAATATTTCGGCATAACGACAATAGATAATATCCTGGTCTACCTTGAAACCATTCTGAAGCCATGTTTCGTCTATCCCTTTTTTCCACACCAGACCATCGAAAGAAGCATATTGGGCATTGGCACGTGTATCATAATTTGTCACGATTTCACCCGTATTATAGTTCATACACGTCAGTGCCTCCGGGTGTGGGTTGTATTCATAACCGAGGTGGTTGGAACCAAATGGTACAATGGTTTCTGCTAAACGTGGGTCACGATTTGCAAATGGTTCATGCGGATCGAAGAGTGGTGATTCGTTAATAAGCAGACCGTCGGTACAGGTGAATGCAGCTAGTAACTCCCATGACGGACAGGTCTGCGTCCATCCTCCTACGTTACGGGGTAGATCATTGTATACCTGGTTAACTCCTCCGTTTCCTGTTCCCAGATAAATGTCATATGTAGCATCACGTGGAATTTTGAAAATAAATTCATTCGAGTTTTTTGTAGTAGACAAAAAAAGATTGCCAAAATCGGGATGCAATTCATAAATATTCAAGTCCATAACCGCCTTGGCTGCATCGGCCGCTGTTTCCCAATCTTCCATAATCAAGGCAACCCGGGCTTTTAGTGCCAGTGCAGCACCTTGGGTGGCTCGCTGTTGGTCAGTATAGGAAGTTGGAAGCACACTAATTGCATCATCAAAATCTTTATAGATTTGTGCCAATACGATGGATTTATCCGTACGTCCCATTGTCAACCCTTCTTCTGTACTTACATCGGTTAATACCAATGGTAAGTCACCGAACTTTACAATCAGTTTGGCATAAGCGGCAGCTCTATGGAATTTGGCTTCGGCAATCAGGCGGTTAATAGTAGTGGCAGATGCGCCATTTTCGATAGCACGATGCGATTTCTCAATAACTGCATTGGCACGTGAAATAGCTTTGTACTGATTGCCCCATAAACTGGTAACCCAAGCATTTTGTCCATTTAGAGTTCCGTCATCAAAAGAGGTCAGGAGATCGCGTGAAGTATAGTCGTCCGACCAGTCGGTCTGTTGTTGTCCGTCTTCCGGCCAGAAGTCATATCGATATAACTCATCAACGGCCATCTGCACTTCAGTTTCCGTGGAATACCAGTTTTCAGTAGAACCGCTTGACAATGGATTTAAATTGAGATCATGGCAGGCAGAGAGTAAGAGTATTCCTGCCCCGATATATAAGAGTAACTTTTTCATGTTTTTTATGGCTAGAAATTAATAGAAACACCAAATATTAGAGAGGTGGTAATAGGATACCCTTCTGTACTTACTTCCGGATCCCATCCTTTGGGGGCATTACTGATGGTAAACAGGTCACTTCCGCTTACATAAAGACGGACTGTATTCATACACGCCTTCGTAGTCCATGCTTTGGGGAGCGTATAACCGACAGAGAGATTTTTTAAACGAATGTACCGACCGTTGTAAAGCCAATAATCAGACATACAGAAATTAGCATCCCGATTGGTGCGAGTCAGGCGCGGATATTTGGCTGTCGCATTCTGCTCATCCGTATTTTTCGGACTCCAATAATTGCCGTCAAGAATAGTAGGGAAATTGAGCCAGTTGTCTCGAAGCCCTTCAATCATTGCAGCACTGATTTGAGATTTCTGACTTCCAACACCTTGTAGTGTCAATCCAAAGTCCCAGCCTTTATAGGCAGCATTGAAAGTGAGTCCAAACATATAGTGAGGCAGGGAACCGCCCAAAAGTACACGGTCATACTCAGGTGAGATAACTCCGTCGGGGACACCGTCCGGTCCGGAAATATCCTTGTACTTAATATCACCCACTTTGACGCTGTTGTTCAGTTTGGGCGACTTGTCCACGTCTTCCTGAGTCAGGAACAAGCCATCGCTTACGTAACCATACCATTCGTTATATTCACTTCCTTCCATTTTTACCTGATTGCCTAGGAACTGTGTACCATTCAGGTTTCCCATTTTGGAGGTAAAATCTGACAGATTAGCGGAAATGGAGTAAGTGAAATCACCGACTTTGTCCCTCCAGCCAACTTCAATATCATAGCCGGTAGTGTGCATGTTTCCGGCATTGACTTCCGGGTTGTCGTAGCCGATGAAGTGTGGAATTTCCAGTGCCAGCAACATGTCCTTCGTATTTTTTCTATAATAGTCAGCGGAGAAGTGCAGACGGTTATCCAGAAAATTAGCATCTAAACCGATATCCCAGCTTTCTGTTGTTTCCCATGAAATATCTCGTACGGCATACTTCTGCTGTGCGGCCGTAGTCACGGAAGAAACAATCCCCTGTGAATTCTGAAATAGTGCAGTGCTGTAATCAATTGCAGCCTGGTAAGGGTAATAATTATAAATAAAGTTACCGTCATCGTCATAAGCCCCGATACGTTCGTTTCCCAGTTTTCCCCAAGAGCCTCTCAATTTCAGGTAAGAAAACCAATCCATATTTATATTCTTGAAAAACTTCTCTTCAGAAATTACCCAACCAAGTGACACGGAAGGAAAATTGGCCCAACGACAATTGGATGCAAAACGTGAAGAACCATCCCGGCGGAGATTTGCTTGGATAAGATAGCGGTCTGCATAGCTATAGGTCATGCGTCCGAATAATGAGCGGTAAGCATATTCTTCCGCATTGCCACCATTATCCCGATAATCCTCCGAACCGAGGTCCAGGTAAGGATAGCTTGTCAACTGGTACTGGTCTCTGGATGCATCCAGGTTTTCCCAGAAAGCATAATAATCCTCGTAACCGATCATGACAGAGAAATCATGGCGCCCCAGTGTCTTGGCATAGTTGGCAAAGAACTGTGTTGTTATATCATGGCTGTCATTACGATTTTCCGTCAAATTGGTAGTGCGATAACCTCCCATGTAACCAACAGTGGTATTCGGATCTTCTGAACGGGTGTATGGAATCTGTTTGACAAAAGTTTTCTTCTTTACATTATTGAAATTGGGCGCCACGGCTGCTGATATTTTCAGCCCATTGACAGGAGTTATGTCAATACCGAGTTTACCGCCAATATTGGTTCCCCAGTTGGTAAAAGTGCCGCCATCTGTAATTTTGGCCAGCATATTTTCTCCATCTTTCACATCACCCCATAAGCCATTGGTCCATGTAGCAGCATAAATTGGCGGAATGTTTCGTCCACCTGCCCCCATGGGGTTGGAATTAGGCGAGAGAGCTTTAGAACGGGAAAAGTTCAAATCCAGATTTGCGGAAATATATTTATTTATATTGAAATCATTATTCACGCGTACCATAAAACGGTCATATTCCTTGTTTACATAGAGGCCGTCCGTTTTGTCATAGCGGAAAGAGGCTTTTGTACGAATAATCTTACCCCCACCAACAATGCTTAGAGTATGTGTCTGCCGGGGTGCGGAGCTTTTCAACAGAATATCTCCCCAATCCGTCATAGGATATTTGTCCGGATTAGTCGCATTATTTATGCTCCAGTTGGTAATTTCATCTTCCGTATATGTTTGGTACCATCCACCGTCTGGATTATCGTTATAGCGTGTTTCATTTACCATTTCCATGTAACGCTGGGCTCCTACATAGGTCGGCAACTTAGTCGGTATTTCCCACCCGTACTCAAAGTTGTAACTCAAAGCCACATCACCGCTCTTGGCACGTTTGGTCGTGATGACAATTACACCGGCTGCGGCACGTGAACCGTAGATCGAAGCCGAAGCAGCATCCTTCAATACGGACATACTTTCTACGTCTTCAGGATTTACGGAGTTGATATCACCCGGAATTCCGTCAATAATCACCAACGGACTGGAATCACCAATAGTTGTTACACCACGTATCTGGATAGAAGCACTACTACCGGGAGCTCCATTGTCACGACTGACCATTACTCCGGAAAGCGCGCCTTGCAAAGCTGTGGAAAGTTGGGTGGTACGACGGGCAGCAAGTTCGTCTCCTTTAACAGCTGTTACCGAACCGGTGAGATCTTTCTTCTTCATCGTACCATACCCCACTACGACTACCTCATCCAATTGCGCATTGTCTTCCTGTAGAATAATGTTAATATTCCTCTGCTCGCCGATATTGACAGTCTGCGTTTGGTAGCCAATATAGGTTATTTGCAATGTAGAATTGGCAGAGGCACTGATACTGAAACGTCCGTTCATATCCGTAATTGTGCCTGCCGATTTTCCTACGACTTGAATATTTGCTCCGATAATAGGCTCACCATTTTCATCTTTTACTATCCCCGTAACTAAAAAATCTTTTTGCTGCGCACCCTTTTCCTTATCCGTAGAGTTAATGAGCATGATGTTTTTACCTTCTATAGCATGGCGAATGCCTGTATCCTTGAATATATCATTCAAAACTTCATTAACGGCTTTATCTTTCGCATTCACTTTGACATTACGTTTGATATTGATATCTTTTACGTTGAATACAAACAGATAGTCCGTTTGTTTCTCTATTTCATTAATCACTTGTCCGATTGTTATATGGTTGGAAACAATCGTAACATGAGCTGTCTGCGCATAGCTTCCTATAGCTAGAAGATTTCCTACACATAAGAAACAGACGTAAACAATAATTTTCATAATACGGAATAACTGTTTATTTTCTATAAATAATTCCTGGTATAGAGAATTTTTCATATTTTCGCAACATATTAGTTTATTAGGTTTAACTTGATCTAGAACTATTTTGTCAGTTGGTATAAACTGATGGAAAATGTGGGATGGTGTTGCAGCACTGTCCCCTTTTCTTTTTTAAATGTTTCTTTATTGTTTCATAGGCATTAGAAATATTAAAAAGTTAATTAATGGTTATCGTATTGCTCTCGTTATCTTTAATATAGGTAAATTTATTATTGAGGGCAAGCACACGTATTACATGTTCAATCCCATCATGGGTCCGGAATTTTCCGGTATAGTGCGCATCAAGAATCTGTTGATTGTTAATGACAAAATTCACATCATAATAGAGTTTTAATTTCTCCATTATATCGCGTAGGGAGATATCGTTGAAACAAATAAGCCCTTCTTTCCAACGAAAATAGTCTGTTGTATGTATCTTTTCTTTAGTAAGTTGGTTTTTACTTAGTCTGGCCATGTCACCTGGTTTCAGTTTCATGAGAGATACTTCACTTTTCTTTTGCAGAATTTCTACAGCACCTTCCAATAAGGCTGTTTCCCATATACTATCTTTCTCATAGGCCAGCACATTGAATTCTGTCCCCAGCACCCGGATATTGCATCGGTTAGTTCCAACAATAAAAGGTTGTTTTATATTAGAACTGACTTTAAAATATCCTTCACCATCTAATTCTACATGACGTACCTTTTTAGAAAACCGTCCCGGAAAAGTCAACCGGCTACCGGAATTCAGCCATACATGCGTTCCATCAGCCAGGTATAATTCGGCATGCTGGCCTGCCGGAACAACTACCGTTTGCATATTCTCCTCCTTGTCTTGTAAAACGTGGTGAGTGTAAAAATAAGTGGTTGCCACAGTAAAAACAATGACAGCCGCTATCCGTACAATAACATCGAGAACCCTCCTCAGCGGATCTTTCTTCTCTTGTTGTATATCAACGGGACTTTTAGTCTGCCATAACGTAATGTCATACAATTTACGTTGCCGCTTATATTCTCTAAGATGCTGTTCATCTTCGCGCAGCCACTCCATTATCCTCTGTGACTCTTTTTCAGAGGCATTTCCTGCTATATATTTTTGTAATAGTTCATCCATCTTTTTATCGTTTTCATTTATATAACGATTCATCTTCGGTTTACCCTAAACGAAAAAGAATATTTTTTTCAAAAGATAAAGGAACGTGCGTAGTAATCGGTGTTACATATGGTAAAAAAAGAAATAAAATAAAGGCAGGTAATCTTTTAGCGTTTTTCTAAGAGCCTTAAGTGATTTGGATATATGATATTCCACATCTTTGATTGAAATATTTAATTCGCAGGCAATTTCCCGATTTGTTTTATTTCCAAATCGGCTGAGAGTAAATATACGGGAGGTTTGTTCAGGTAATGATTGCAATGTTCTTTGCACAATATCCATAACTTCTTTCGAGAATATTTCATTTGGATTACAGTCTTCCAGTGAGGAGAGGCGAAGAGCTAACTCTTCATTTTGTTTCTCACTAATCCGTGTGATGACCTGTTGTTTCATGCTTTCATGACGTAAGTAGTCTAAGGCTTTATTTCGCAAAATACTGAGCAACATCGGTTCAATATTTTCCACCGGGTTGTCCTGTATCCATTGCCACAGTTTGATGAGTGATTCAGATGCAATATCCTCGGCTACCATCTCATTGTGTATATACGACTTTACAAATAGAAAAGACTTTTTGTAATATCGCATATAAATATTATTAAAAGAATTCTCTGGACGAGTGAGTTTTGCAGGCATTTTAATTCTTTTTAGTTCATTAAAAATTTTGAGAAACAAAAATATAAAATGATATTTGATTCGCAAATTTTCTTTTTAGCTATTTATCCCAGCCAATAGATGTAGAGTGTTTGGTTTATTTCGTTATCCTCCTTCTCATGAGTGGTTGGAAAACTGTTTCCCATTTGATGTCAATCGTTCTGTTTTGCCAGATGAAAGGTGTAGTTTATTTTCTATTCGAGAGATGGTACAAGCAGTATCGTAATATAGAATTTATTTCCGTTGAGATTATGTATGGAGGAGAATCTGTTCAAAACATTAGCAAGGATGATGTCCAGAGTATTGAAATAGGTATAAAAAATCTTGTTCTTGTCTTCAGCAATGGTCTTACAGTCCATTACTATAATCTATGTTATAATACTTGAATGGACTGATCGAAAAATAGAGGTGATGTGTTAGCATTGAATGATGGTATTAAAGTATGGATTGAGTGTCTGCTGCGATATACTGAACATTGGCCGATTGTATACATCCCATACATTGTAAAAGTCTCTGGATGTCTTTTTTTTCGTGTGGTATGAGAATCTAATAGCGCAATTTGTAGGGATAAATAGTCCAAAGACAGATATCGGTTTTATGATTCTGTGCGACTTAGGAGCATGAACTGAATAATGGTTTGGCAGCGAAATATGCTGTTAAACCATTCGGTTTTCGTTAAACGAAAACACAACTTGCTGTCCCCTAATGGGGACAACGATTTGAATATTACGCTATATCCATATAGTGCTATAAAGCCTTTTGTCAGGGGAAAAACGCATACGGTTTCCGCCGGTTTTTCTGCATTTCCGATCTTCTGAAGGGGAATATTTCCCCACAGAACGTGCGTCTTCCCGCTATACTGCTATAACCATATAGCCATATAAAAAAGAATCGGAAATTGAAATATCATTGATTGACAGCATAATTCATTGATTTTCGAGAATCTCTTCTGTAGTCTTTAGTCCGCTATACCACTATCGGCATAGCTTTAGTTATCTCTATTTCGATGTCACCCCCTATGTGGTTCGCCATATCATGATATATCGCTATCCGGCTAACCCGTTATACCGCTATCAACATATCCCCGTCTATTCCTATTTCGATGTCACATCTTATGCGGTCAGCCATATCATGATATATCGTTATCTGACTATTCCGATATATTGCCGCCTTTTGTCATCCGGGACTTGCAGCGGATAAGATAAGGATCCCCCCAATAAGGACTTTTAGTCTAAAACAAAGTAAGCTAATGCAGTGATAATAAAGTTCTTATGATTATAGTTTCTCCTATAAAAGCATTATCTTAGTAGAGTAAATAAAGAAGCTAACAAGTTATGAACAAGCAAGTTAGAAGCATTTTAGCACAAGAGACAACAAAAACGAGCAAGATCCGGCAACTGTATCTTTTAGGGATTCCCCGTGCGGAAATCGCAAGGATGGTGACCAACGGTAATTACGGTTTTGTCGTGAACGCCCTGCGCCGGATGAATGAACGTGAGGGCGGTCTGAATATCCATCCGGCGACAGCTGCACTGGATTATACTTTCACCCGCAAGTTCGGTATCGAGATCGAGGCTTACAACTGCTCCCGTGAACGGCTCGCACGCGAGCTCAGGGAGGCCGGTATC
>PPYE01682561.1_pt1 | contig 16772 bp, 14 predicted proteins | sample 1559881 | NCBI WGS metagenome assembly PPYE01 (sample SAMN08240022, study PRJNA423297) | Human gut metagenome, whole genome shotgun sequencing project. | reverse complement strand
TTTTCTGTTTGGTGCAGTTTATCGAAAGCCAGTTTGATGATTTGTATCGTAAGCTGAAAAAGGAAAATTTCTTAGCTGACATAACCGATAAGGAAGAAATGAGCGAGAGGCTAGCTTATTACCTGGGTGAGATTAATATGATCCATCCGTTTAGAGATGACCATGTTATAATAAGGACAAAGTTAGAGAAATTCAGAAAATCAAGGGGGTAGCACTTGTGATGGAACTTTCCATTTGCTGGTTTGGTCCTCTTTTTCTTTGGAAGGAGTGGTCGAATGGGCATTTGGTGTTCAATAGTGTAAATATGGTTACTTGTATGAAATACAGCTATAAAAAAGGAGACTGGAAGAGTGTGATATAGCCAATAACTAATAAACTGTGTGAAGAGTATGGTTTGTCCATTGTTGCGGCAGAATATAGCAAAGAGCCTGTGAATATGAACCGCAAGCAGTGGGAAACGGAACAGAACTGTGGCGATTTCATAAAGGGAGATATTCAGTATTGCAGAAATAAGGCAGAAAGCTTTGAGGAATTTATTTTTCTGATGGAAAAGCTGGGATATGAGGTTAATGTGGGTGCTCATATTTCTGTAAAGGCAGAAGGGATGAGACGTAGCAGGAGACTGGATACGCTGGATGAGGAGTTTTCAGTGCGGAATTTACAGAACTATTATGAGCAGGAGCGTCCTTATAAGTATGTGGAACCGCCTGTATATCATCTGGGCTATGCTTTGCATAAGAAACCGGCTAATGCTTTTCAGCAGCGGTATTATGGAAAGTTGTATCGTATGTGTGTGGTGCAGAAATGCCGATTTCAGTACAAGTACACAAGGTATCAGCAGGACCTTATCCGTATGAAGGAGTTGCAGGAGGAGTATATTTTCTTAAAACGTGAGAGTATAAACGGCTGGGAGGATGTATTCCGGGCGAAGTAGACGGTGGAACAGAGGATTGCGGATATAGATGCAAAAAAGAAGGAACTATATAATGAGCATGCCCGTTATAAGTATCAGTATGAAAAGGATGTGGATATTTCTGAGGCGGATTTGCCTGTTATTGATGATATTCTGTCTGAATCAGATGTTGCCGTGACAGATTCGTCTATAACTGAAATTTTACACGAAGAAACAGATATGATTGTAGAAGAAGTTTACTATGATATCAATGAGTTGGAGATAGTAGAGTTGCCTTATGAACCAGCGAATAAACTTATAGAAGCGATAGTTGAAGGTGAAGCAAATTTGCAGACGGTGGAAGCTCTTGATATGCCGAAGAAACGCTGCGAAGCACTTACGGATAAACAGAAGGTGGAATGGCTTGGTATAGCAGGTTGCAGTGTGCGGGAGGCTATTCAGAGATTTATAAGCAAGCTTGATTCCATCGGTGTTGTTTATCAGTATAGTGCTGATATGCTGGATGAATTTATGAAACTGGAGTCTGTGATGGCACAGATGAAGAGGAAGAAAAGATGCGAACAAATCCAAAGAGAATAAAGAAGCAGATAATTTGAACCCATAGCAAAACGGAGTCAAAATAATAGATTTTGCTTCTGTTTTGCTATGGAATATTATGTAAAAAATATGTAAAAAAATCTGGCAAAAATATTGAAATATAACGAATTATATCGTATAATAAAAATGTTTTTGTACAAATTAATTTGATAAAAAAAGAGGGAGAGAGAAGGGGTTATATCACGATTTGTATAAATGAAATATGGGCAAACTTATGGAAACATAAGGACGCAAAGCATGAAGTCTAAGTAATAAAATGTGCACATTTTATTATATTGATGGTTCGGTTGCAATGATTATCATTGCAGCTTTTTTTGTTTTAGAGATATTTTTAGGAAAGGGAAAGATTATGAAGAAAATTTGGACAAAGGCACTGGCATATGTGTTGGCAGTTACCATGTGTTTGAGTGCTGTTAATGTACCTGTATATGCACAGGGGAGTATGGTTACAGAGGTTTCAACGGAAGCGGAAACTATGAGCGAGGCTGTAACAGAAGAGGCAACAGTATCCGGTAACGATGCGGAGCCAACAACAGAGGAAGTTGTGAGTACAGAGGAAGCAACAACTGATGGAAATGATGGTAGCACATGGGATCAGGTGACTACAGAAAATGTTTTTGAAGGCGAAAATTACAAAGTTACATTTACCCTTACATCTAATTGGGATGCAGGATATAATGCAAATGTCAAGCTGGAGAATACCGGAGACAGTACAATTCAGAACTGGTATTTGGGATTTGATTACAATAATTCCATAACCAATATTTGGAATGCAGAAGTATCTTCAAATGAAGGTGACGAATACGTTGTTAAGAATGTTGGCTGGAATCAAGATATAGCTGCCGGTAACAGTATTGAATTCGGTTTATCCGGTGACCATGCGTTCAAAGGATTTCCAGAAAATTATGAATTGCTTGGAACAAGTACGGAAGTTGCAGAAGATGATTATACGATTCAGTATATGGTTGACGGTGATTGGGGAACTGGATTTTATGGTTCAATTTCTGTAACCAATAATACAGATACAGATCTGGAAGATTGGGTATTGGAGTTTGATTTTGACAGAGAAATTACTGAAATTTGGAATGGTGTTATTGAAAAACATGAGGGTAATCATTATGTAGTAAGAAATGCAGAATATAACAGTATCATCGCTCCGGGTGAGAATGTTTCAATTGGAATTAAGGGTTGTGAAGGCAAGTGGGGAGATGAGCCGATTAATTTTGTTTTGTATTCATACAGCAAAGCTGGTAATAATCAATCAATTGATTTAGAATTGGATACTGATAATGATGGTGTGCAGGATTACCTTGAAGACTATTTTGGTACAGATAAAAATAAAACTGATACAGATGGAGATGGTTTATCTGATTTTGTAGAATTATACTCACTTGTATTAGATCCCCTTAATATAGATACGGATGGTAATGGTGTAAACGATGCTGATGAAGATTTAGATGGAGATGGTCTTTCAAATATTTGTGAGTTTACCATTGGAACCAGTATAGTTATAGTTGATACTGATGAGGATGGACTGAATGATAATGTTGAATATAATGTACATGGAACTAATCCGTTATCCAAAGATACAGACGGAGATGGGGCATCTGATTCAAAGGAGATAGAATATGGAACTAATCCGTTAGTATATGAAGATAAATTCGAGGTGTCTTATAAAGCAGGTGGAGAGGATACAGTAGAAGCATCTGTCGACATTGTATTGGATGGTACACAGATAGATTCATTAGCAGTCGAAAAATTTGATGATGAGTTTCTTTTTCCTGTAAATATGCCAGGATATATCGGTGGAGCGTATGATTTTTCTGTAGATGGAACTTTTGATAAAGCGACAATTAAGTTTGAATTTAATGAGGAATTGCTCGAAGATGCTGATTTTGATCCTGTAATATACTATTTTAATGAAGAAAAGCAGTTGTTGGAAGAACTTGATACTACTGTAGTAGGAAATGTTGCGTCTACAGAAGTTACTCACTTTTCTAAATATATTTTGCTCAATAGAAAAGTATATCAGAATTCTTTTGAGTGGCAGGATGTATGGAATACAACTGGATTTTCAGGAGTAGAAGCTATACTTGTTATTGATGATTCGGGTAGTATGGTGTCAAATGACCGATATAATCAGAGATTAACCGTTGCTCAGAATTTGATTGATAATCTTCCGGAAAACAGTAAGGTTGGAGTTGTTAAATTTACAAGCTCCACCACTAAACTGACAACAAGTTTGACATCTGATAAGGAAACTGCAAAATCATATTTAACAACTAGTTATTTCCGTTCATCAGGCGGAACAAGTATGTATACTGCAATTAATAGTTCGTTTTCAATGTTTGAAGCTACTGATGATAATATTTTAAAAATGATGATAGTGTTGAGTGATGGAGCTACATCTTATACCTACCTTCATTCGTCTGTAGTTACTACAGCTAATAATAACGGCGTAAAAATATACACTGTAGGTTTAGGCAGTTCCAGCTCGAGTTATTTTACGCAATATTTAAAACCGTTAGCGAATAATACTGGTGGAGCATTTTATTTAGCATCAGATGCATCTCAATTAGAAGATATCTATAAGGATATTAATAAAAAGATAGATATTGAAACTGATAGTGATAATGATGGAATTGCAGATTATTATGAAGAAAATATGGTTATGTTTAATGGTGTAACCATAAAATTAGATAAGAATAATCCTGATAGTGATGGTGATGGATTACTTGATGGGGAAGAAGTGGCAGAATTAAACTATCAATATAATGCAGATAAAACACAGGTCATTGTGACAGGAAAATTATTATCAAATCCATTGGAGGAAGATACAGATGGAGATGGTATTTCTGATGAGGAAGAACTTGTCATAGGAACAGATCCTAAAGATGATGATACAGATAATGATGGATTGAAAGATGGTTTTGAATATACATACTGGTACGATCCATTAGAAAAGGATGTTGATGGAGATGGTCGTTCTGATTTGAAAGAATATCAGGATGGAACGGATCCATATATGTATAATAAGGATTGGTATGAGTATGCATGGGACTTTATATGCGGTTTCGTTGCAGGTGATTTTATTGCTGATACGGATAGTTTGCCGACCATAATGGGGCAAATTACAAGCAGCTTCATACCATTTGTAGATATTAGAGATGTAGTAGGTAATTGTGTAAATGGTGATTATGCATTTGCAGGTTTAAGTGCTTTGGGACTTGCACCGGTTGTAGGTGATGGTGCTAAAACAGCAGGAAAAATAGGTAAGTTTGTAGTAAAGAATATTGATGATATTCCAAAGATTGCAGGTTTGTTGGAATTTTTAAGCAAAAATTTTCCAGATGCTATAAAAGTATTAAACAAGAGTGATGATTTTGTTGATGCTGCGAAACAATTATCGAAGTTGGATAATATAAAACTTACAAAAAAGCAGGCAAAAGTAATAACAGAAGCATTTGAGAATGCAGGCTTATCGCATTATTTGATAAAAACAAGTAATAGTTTGGATTTAAAGGATACAGTAAATATTGGTTCTGAGGTATGGGAACAAGGTGCTATCAAGCGTGGTAATGATATAGATGAATTCCTTAATGGACATTTAGCTGGAACAGGCTTAGGTAAAAACTTTCCTGTAGCTGATAGGCTGTTAAAAGATGAAAGGATACTTGTAAGCACAAAGAGTTTGGATATAGCAACTCAGAGTTATCAAAATCCAAATACTCTTAAGAATATGCTCAATAAATATGGGGATTCGTTAAAAAATATTGAAAAGAATTATTTTGATGATGGTGTTTTGGAATGGGGTGGAACAACATTAAAGACTAGCCAGTATGATAAAAAAGCACTTGAAATAGTACTTCCAGATGTAATTATTTCGGAAGATGCTCTCAAAGTACTAAATGATTTTCAGACATCTATGGCAAAAGACGGCATAGAAGTTTGGTATCGTATTGTCAAATAGGAAAGGAGAGTTTTATGTTAGTTCATTCATATCCTTTACTTTTGTCACTTTATAAAGGCGAGGGACGTATATTAATTGTTCCGCTAATTGATCATGTTGCTGGTTATTCCATTGATGCGGAGTGGTATGAAAACATTTCTGATACAGACAATGCTAAAAATGTAGGGAATGGAGTACTTCGTGCAGTTGCCTATATTAGAAATAGTCCATTGTCTTCGTTGACACCTAAGGAAAGAGAAGACAATGCAGCGTGGAAGAAGAATACCCGATTTAAGAGTAAAGTTACATTTTGGAAGAATAACCACTATGTACGAATAAAAATAACGGAAGATAATCAATATATTATTCATTCAATGAAAAAATCTGAAAAACGTCAAGGTGCATACAATGAAATTATTAAAGAAGTTGTATTGCCTATTGAATCGAGTGCAGAAAAAATAGGAGAAGCGGTGATTGATGTTTTTGAGGCGTCTGAAAAGTTTTATGTGAACAGTAAAACACATAAGATAGAAAATAAAAAAGAGATTTTACTTTTAGACGGTAAAAAAATAATTATTGAATTGCCTTGGAATGATAAGTGGATGGATTATCAAGATGATGGAAGTGCGGAAGTTTATCAAAACTATAAATATCTTTCAAATGATGGAGAGGTATTAGCAGATATATTTTGGAGTCTTGCACCAGAGTTGGATTGTGAATTAAGTAGGGAAAATATTTTTACTTCTTGGCAAGATAATTATGGAAAAGCAATTTGTTTTGAATGTAAGCCGATGATAGATAGTGTCTATACAATGCGTGCGGAAATGAAAACGGTAGATTTGTATAAAGTATCGTATTATGTTCAGACGGCAGAGGATTTGTTGCTAGAATGTGGATTGCAGGTGCATACGAAAAATATGTCTGATAAGCAAACAGAACAATTTGTAAAGTTATTTGAAAAACTTATTAAAAATAGTAAATTCAAATAATTTAAGGTGTATTTTATCTTATACTATTCTTTTAAAACTTAATAAGAGATTTAACAAGGCGGACTATTATGGTCCGCCGATTTTCTTGGTAAGGCAAATTTACCTACATTTACTCTCATCCAGCCAAGCCTGAAATTCCTTAAGGGAAATCTGCCCATCTTCACACAACTTACGTTTCTCACGGGCTGTTTTGCTCCATTCGGTAAATTCCTTTTTGGAAATATACATAGTGCGTTTTCTGGAGTCCATCCGGCGGTATGCTTTTGTGTACGCCTGATGGATTTTGTCATTTTCGTGCTTTTTGGCAAAGGTGTTGATGGCACCGACTTCTTTGCAGGTTTTGCCACTGGTGGTATCAATACGCTCACAGTATTCGCTGTCAGACCTGCCGGAAGGAATGAAGAACCTGCCACAGTTTTTGCACTGCTTGTACAGTACATTTCCCTTGGCAAGGTACATAAATTCATAGAACACTTTTACCTTACGGAGCATGAGAATTCAAGTATTTTACTTATATTGAGTAGTTGGGGAAAGGAAGAATCGAAAGTCTTACACGAAATGTTGTTATTGAACTTATTAATCAGATTCGTGTATATGAAGATAAGAGGATTGAGATAATATTTCGATATTCTGATAAATATGTTGAGTTGGTGAGTCTCATTAAAAGTACAAGAAATAGTCAGGCTGATAAAGATAAACAGTCATTACAGGGGGTGTCATAATGGCAAGAAAAAGCAGAGTAGTAAATGCCATTGTTGATAAATCCTCTATTAACAATGGCGTATATAAAAAACAAAAAGGCTGATCAAGAGACTGGTATCCCGATGGTAAAAAATCAGGCTGGAACACAAGCATGATAGCAAAAATTAATCGGGATGAAAGATATGCAGGACATATGGTCTACCATAAGAAAGTGTATGAAGCATTTGATTCAAAACATCAGATAGATGTTGATAAGTCTGAATGGATAGTGGTAAGGAATATGCATGAAGGAATTGTAACACAGGAAGAATTTGATATGGCAAATGCCAATATGCTGATTTTACCGATGTTTCAAAAGAAGAGATGATAGCCGCCAGTGTCAGATCGGCAAATGCCAGCAACGATATGTTGGAAGAACTGATTAGTAGTTGTCTTGTTGAAAAATAGTTTTAGAGAAGAATGTTCTGCTTTGAGTGTAAAAATTGATTTATGAATTGACGATGAGTTAACAACAGACTAACAATGATATACATACGTATGTACTGGCATACACGAGTAGAATTGTTTTGCATCAGTTATTCCGGGGATGCAGCATGAAATATTTAAGGATTCATGATATGTATAAAAGTGATTGAAGTAAAGATGTAGTATGAGACTTTTTATGATTATTGGTTTATATGTGGGCTACAAGGGTGCAACCATTGCCCAGTTAGTGGCGGTTTGGCTGAAAAAAGAGAATACAAAGACCTGCCCGGAAGAAACCTCGTAAAGTATCGCAAAATATCGTATCACAGTGGTATAAAGTGGTAAGAAAATAAGAGACGGCAAATCGTCAACAAGTTGTTGGCAATTTGCCGCCTTTAGTTGTATGTTGGAGTTATTCCACTTTTATGCTGTGGTCTATACCTCTGCCTCAGCCATGATAATCTCAGCAGCATCAAGTATGAGCTGTGAAGCTATCATGTGAAGCATATCAGGCTTCCCTTGATAGGATTGCCTAATAAAATGTCCATGTTTGTCCTCATTTCTTCTGTTTTAGTGTAATGTAACAGTAGTATAACCCATAATGGGGAGTTATGCCACAGTTGTTTTTTATTGGAAAAAGCTTATAAAATGTTATTTCATGCCCCATTTTGTAAAAAAAGTAAATTTTTAATGATAAACAAATGAGGGTGTGATATAATAATGTGGATAATCCAATATTATCCGTCAAAAACAGATACAGAAGAAGCTACATATAATCAATATATGGAGATAATATTTATGAATAATACAAAAGAAAATTTTGACTTTTTTATTTCTCATAGTAAAGAAACCAAGCAATTAATAGTCATTCCTCTAGCTCAATGCTTGAAAAGTATTGGCATTGATGTATGGATAGATCGTAAAGAAATATTAGTGGGTAACCATATTTATTCTGAAATCCAAGATGCTATCACACGTTCCAAATTTTGTATTGCAGTAATTGACCAAAGTTTCTTAAAACGCACTTGGCCAATGAAGGAACTAGAACTCTTTAATAAAAAAAATAATATGAGAATCATTCCTATCTTTGTAGATTTAGAAAAAGCAATTGTGTATAACGAAATTCCGTGGTTAGATGGAATCGCATTTGAAAAAATGCATACTGAGCCTTTTGACTTAAATGTTCATATGAGTATCTTTTGTAGAATTATAAGTCGCCTTTTTAAAGATAACAATACTAATAAGAATTCAATTGAAAAAACTTTTGAAAGTATTACAAAATACGATTTTCCTTGTAAAGAAACTTTATCATCACTAATATATTTTTCTAAATATAATTCTTCCAATTTACGATTAGCAACTATTGATTTATGTAATATTGGTGGAATAATATATGCTATATCAAAAACATACTCTATTCCTAATAATGTTATTACTCAGATGTTTCTATTTAGCAATATTCTTAGTGATTATTGCTTTAATGTGAATTTCATACCAGATTATAATATTTATATAGGTATGTATAATGCTATAGTTGCATCATTAACACAACTAGATCTGCTTATACAAACTATTGTATAATAGCTTTTTAATATTTAGTTTGAATTATATTAACTACAGATAAAACTGCGTCGATTACTTTATTAGGATTCGTACAATTTTGTAAAATATCCTCCGCCTCTTTTAAATATGGAAAATCGTTAATATGTAAACTTACTTCATCCCATATTTTCTTTGCCATATAACCAGTAGATCCTATAGGAATTATGTAAGCTCCAGATTCTAATGCAATTTTATATTCTTCATATACACCATCTGCCAAAATAGTTCCAGCATCTGACTCTTTATTTCCAAACATAAAAATTGCTATGCCTGCGTATTTATAAATTCCCTCTCGATACTCCCTTTTTAATTGTATATAATCAGGTCTATTTTTATCTTCATAAGGAAAAGCCTTAATCATCAAATGTTTTTCAAGTTTTCCAATATTTGATTGGCATTCCTCAATTACAGAACTAATCACGTAACTTCCAATACCTCTTGCATGACCTGTGATTATTCTGTAATCTTTTTGACATAAACTACTAACTAACTTTTTAATAAATAGTGGTGCTGTTGTTTCCCAATCTTTTCCATATTCATGAGCAGCTCCAGATATAAATATATTTTTACATTTTGATGCTGTTTTTATTTCCTTTAAAATAGCAGGAATTTGATCATAACTATCAATAAGAACTGTTTCAATACCATAACGTTTTAAATCATGTATTTGTAATTCCTGTTTATTTAAATCATAATAATAGTTTTTGGATCTTTTCTTATAATCGTTTTTTTGTATTTTTTTTAAAAATAAATAATGGGTTCTGCGATTTTTATCCAATAAGATTCTTATTCTGCTTAGTATATATTTTAAATTTGGATCTTCAAAGCTAAAACCTATAAATAAAAAAGTTTTTGACACCAAATCTCCTTGCAATGTTGTTGTGAATAATTGTCTTTTATCATTATAGATTTCATAGTCATCTTTTAATATCACACATGATGAAGGGTCTAAATAATCACCATGCATTTTATATACAACTGCATCATTTCCTGACAAGTTAGTTGCTAAACTTTCAATGGTCATTTTAATATCAATACGTTTTCCGTATTTTTTTAATGTATCTTCAAGTAGGTGGTCATAATTGGTAGTCCAAAATACTCGAATTGGTAAATCCGCTAATATGCGTATACTTTCGCTTTCTTGCGATTCTGTTACAAACCGATTTAAAATCTTTTCATTTATTTCATTTCTACTTCTTTTTTCATTACAATAATATTGTGCTACTTCCACTAAATCTGGTTCTTTTTCTACATCCAACTGAATTTCTTGTGCCAAATCATTTAGTAGTTCTTTCCAATTTACAAATCCAGATGCTTTAGATAATCCTGCACCTGCAAATATTGCAGCATATCCTTCTTGGATTGCTTTCGAATAAGCTTTTTTAAATTCTGATAGTGTAATCATTCTTTAGTTTCCTTGTAATTTTAAATGTTTTTCATATATTATTTGACGGATAATATTGGATTATCTATTATTTATTAAAGTGGGCAATCCATAAGATTACTGGATTGCCCATAAAACTTATATGTGAAAATCTTTCCGGGGGTGCTTTGTAACAAGGATATCTCTTTGCTTAGATACTGTAACATGTGTATAAATCTCTGTAATATTAATGGAACTATGTCCCAGCATTTCCTGAATATAACGAATATCAACGTCAGCTTCTAAAAGGCTTGTTGCAAATGTGTGACGGAACATATGAGGCGTTATGTGCTGATCTATAGAGGCTAGAGAGGTATACTTGTTAATCATTCTGCGTACGGACTGATCGGACAGTGCTTTTCCAGATTGATTTATGAAAAAGTTATTGCAGGCTTGCCGTTCTGTGTCAAAGGCATCGTTATATTCTGTTAAAATATTAATCACTGCTTCATTGCCAATTTGGATACGCCGTTCCTTGTCTCCTTTTCCATAGATAAGAATTGTTCCATCGTACAAATTCACATCATTAATTTTTAAAGAACAAAGTTCTGATATTCTCATGCCGGTTGCAAATAATAGTTCCGCAACAGCGGCATCTCTAAGAGCATTCCTTTTCTGGTAAGAAGTCTTGGCATTTTTCCGTTGCTTGTATATTGTAGACAAAAATGTTTCAACCGTATGTAGAGGGATGGTCTTAGGCAGTATTACGGGTTCACGAAAATGTATCAGTATTTTATTGAATGGATTATGGTCAAGGATATCCTTGTATTCCAGGTAATGGAATAAGGCTTTTACCGATGCTATTTTGCGTTTTACAGTTTTGGGTTTATATTGTTCATGCAACCGGACGATATACTGTTCTAGTATTTTGGGAGTAATCTCTGTAATATTGATGATGGAAATTTGTTCAGAAAACTGCCGCAGATCGATTCGATATGCTTTCAGTGTTTTCTCATCAAGACATTTTTGCGAATTGCAGTATTCCAAATAATTGTTAATGACTGTTTCTAAAGTATCCATAGTTCAGATCTCCTTTGTTTTATGTTATTTCAGAAATATATCGTACATTGATTTTGGCTTCTCTGCTACAGCGTGATATTTATTTCACAGAATAAGAAAAAAGTCTATGTTGTATTCATTAGTTATGTGTGGGGATGAATATGGTTTTCAAACAACCAGTATGATTTTTGCCGATTTTTGACACCGTTTTGCCGTTTTCCGTAAAAATAGGTCATTTTCTGTAAAGGTTCTTGAAAGTAAGAAGATGTTTGGTAACATTAAATAATATGCTTGTTAAAAGTAGGAATATATCCGTAAAAAAATACTAATGATGGTGAGCGGATTAAGGCAATCAGGCTCCGTAATGGGATGACACAAAGCAGGTTGGCGGAGAAACTGGACTATACCAGTGAACGTCAGTTGCAGAGGATTGAGAGTGGGGAAACTTCCTGCTCTGTGGATAAGCTGATGGAACTGGCACAGATACTCGGAGTGAGTACGGATTATCTGTTGTTTGGATATTAGAGTGCTTGTAGAGATGACATGGAAAAGTATATGTCAGGGAAATCAGACAGGGAGAAAGAGTATGTATACAGGGTGCTGGATGCGGCGGTATCAAATTTGGGTGTGTTGTTGAATGGGGAGTGACGAAATGCTGACGAAATCTCCTTATTATTCAATCAGTTCACCATATCACTTTTATTTTGTGTTATACTGTTTATAGATTTTTATGGATTACTTAGTTGGGAGTATGTCATATATTTCATTTTGCGTTACTAACTTCTTATTGGAAAAATAGTTAAAATATGTAGGAAGTAATAAGATACTACAGAATGGAGAGAAAAATTATGATACGAGAAATTGAGAATAGAAGAAGTATAAGAAAATATAAGCCGGATAAGATCGAAAGGAAATTAATTGAAGAGATTATATACAGTGCTTCTTTAGCACCATCTGCAAAAAACAGGCAGCCTTGGAAATTTATTGTATATCAGGGTGAAGAAAAAGATAAATTGGTTGATGTCATGCGTCAGGGTATCAATTCAGAAAAAACAACCCATGAACTAATGCCTGAATGGGCATTTGCCATACCGGATGCTGAGAATACAGTCAGAATCATGCAGGAGGCTCCATGCCTCATAGCAGTGATCAATACTAATCAGCACACGCCATTTGCAGGTATTGAAAATGAGAAACGAATCGTTGAAATTTGTGATTCACTGTCCATAGGTGCGGCAATCGAAAATATGATTCTGACGGCAACGGAATATGGATTAGGTACATTATGGATTGCCAATACTTGCTTTGCCTATAATGAGTTGATGGATTTTATCGGAACAGACAGCCAGTTGACAGGAATTGTTGCGGTTGGCTTTGCCGATGAAGCTCCGGCTAAAAGGCCAAGGAAACCATTGGAAGAAATTGTTGAGTACAGATAGGAAAACTCATAGGTCTGTCAAAATGTGCAGAGCATCTTGGATTTAACTGCCGGGCGGTTAAGGTTGACAGAAAAAGCTTGGCGTAAGCGGTATCTTTCTTTGCTTGTAATCGTTTCAAAAGAATTATATAATAGGCATATATGATTTTAGGAGAAGAAAGTATGGCACTGACTATAAGCATTGGAAAACAGGATTTTCTATACCTTCGTGAAAACAATTATTTTTATATAGATAAGACTGATTTTATCAGGCAATGGTGGGAGAGTGCGGATGACATCACGCTTATTACCAGACCACGTCGCTTTGGAAAAACTCTGAATATGAGTATGCTTAATTATTTTTTCTCAAATCATTATTCGGAAAAAAGTGAGATTTTTGAGAAACTTTCTATATGGAACAGCGTAAAATACCGCAAGCTACAGGGAGCATATCCTGTTATATTTATAAGCTTTGCTGATGTAAAGCAGGGAAATTATAAGGATGCGGTACAGAAGGTTAAGAAGATAATTGCGGATGTATACAGGCAGTATCGTTATCTGATGGATTATCCTGATTTCACAGTAGCTGACAGGCGTAAGCTGTCAGACATGACAGATAGGATTGATGATGTAACAGCTCAGGATTCCCTTAAAGATCTGTCATATTTTTTAAGCGAGTACTACAAGAAGAAGGTTATTATTCTACTTGATGAATATGATACACCTATGCAGGAAGCTTACATTCATGGATATTGGGATGAATTCGTTAATTTTATGAGAGGATTGCTGAACTCTACTTTTAAGACCAACCCATATATGGAACGTGCAATAATGACAGGAATTACGAGAGTCTCAAAAGAGTCTGTTTTTTCAGATCTGAATAACCTGGTAGTTGTTACGACTACATCAGAGCAATATGCTGATTGCTTTGGTTTTACTGAGAAAGAGGTTTTGGAGTCGATTGAAAAGTATGGAATGAGTGATAAAAAAGCTGTTGTTAAGCAGTGGTATGATGGATTTACCTTTGGTTCGCTCAAAGATATATATAATCCATGGTCTATCACTAATTTCCTGAAAGAAAAAAAGTTAAAGCCTTATTGGGCTGCTACCAGCTCCAATGCTCTTATAAGCAGACTTATACAGGAATCATCTGCAGAGATAAAGAGCCTCATGGAAAGTCTGGTTAATGGAAAGAGTATTGAGGTTAATTTTGATGAACAGATAGTATTCAACCGGCTCGAAAAAGATGAGAGCGCTATATGGAGCCTTCTTCTGGCGAGTGGGTATCTGAAGGTTGATAGCATTGTCCATAAGGGAATTACTCTTGAGCCCTGGTATAGACTTAGTATAACGAATCTTGAGACTATAAGTATGTTTTCTAATCTGTTCAAAGGATGGTTTGCGGATGTATCATCCAACTATAATGAATTTGTGAAGGCTTTATTTAGTGGGGATGTAAAAGCAATGAACGTGTATATGAATGATGTGGCGATGTCTACTTTTAGTAGTTTTGATACAGGCAATCATCCATCAGACCGTAGTCAGCCGGAGCGTTTTTATCATGGCTTTGTGCTTGGACTTTTGGTTGATATACGTGATAATTATGAAGTCCTTTCAAATCGTGAAAGTGGCTTTGGAAGATATGATGTAGTTCTGGTTCCGAGGGAGAAGGGACGTGACGCATTTGTTATGGAGTTTAAGGTGTTTGATGACAGTGAAGAAAGTGGACTCGAAGATACGGTTGCGGCAGCGCTCAGACAAATTGATGAGAAAAACTATGATACTCAATTGCTGGACAGGGGAATATCTGAGAATAATATCAAGCATTACGGATTTGCATTTTGCGGGAAAAAAGTGTTGATCGGATGCTGAGAGAAATTATGATACGAGAATTAGTTCAATTTAAAGGAGGATATTGCATGCACAACGAAAATTATTCTATTATATTCAGCAGTATGACAGGCAACACACGTAAGCTGGCTGATAAAATTCATGAAATCCTGCCAAAGGAGAGCTGTGATTATTTTGGCACGGCTGATGCGCAGGGGACAGAATCCGAATTGCTATACATTGGATTTTGGACGGACAAGGGAAACGCGGATAGCGATACATTAGATTTCTTATCTAAATTGAAAAATAAAAAGATATTTCTGTTCGGAACAGCCGGTTTTGGAGGAAGTGATGCATATTTTCAAAGGATTCTTGGCAATGTTAAAAGCACCATTGATTCAAGCAACACCATTGTAGGAGAGTATATGTGTCAGGGCAAAATGCCACAGTCTGTGCGGGAGCGCTATGTGAAAATGAAAGAAAACCCGGAGCATCCGGATAATATTGATGCGCTGATTGAAAATTTTGACAAGGCTTTATCACATCCTGATTCAGATGATTTGGAGAGATTAAAAAATATTATTATTTAGCAGGAGGTATTATGTATGTACAATTTTACATTCAACATTCCAACAAAGATTCATTTCGGAAAGGATACCATTTCGAGCTTATCAGAGCTCAAGGCATATGGCAGCAAGGTGCTTTTGGTGTACGGAGGCGGCTCTATAAAGAAAAACGGTCTCTACGATACCGCAATGAAAATCCTTAAGGATGCGGGGCTGACCGTGTTTGAGCTTAGCGGAGTGGAGCCAAACCCAAAGATTGAGACAGTCAGAAAGGGTGTTGAAATCTGTAAAAATGAGGGTATCGACATGGTGCTTGCAATAGGAGGCGGCAGTACAATCGATTGCTCAAAGGTTGTTGCAGCAGGTGCAAAGTATGACGGTGATGCATGGGATCTGGTGCTTGATGGCTCAAAGGTCAAGGCGGCACTTCCGATATTTGATGTGCTTACTCTTTCCGCAACAGGAACAGAGATGGATCCTTTTGCTGTTATCTCTGATATGTCTAAAAATGAAAAGTGGGGAACAGGATCGCCGTATATGGTGCCAACCATGTCAATATTAAATCCTGAATATACTTTTTCAGTATCAAAAAAACAGACCGCAGCAGGAACCGCAGACATGATGAGCCACACAATGGAGAATTATTTTTCTATGGAGAATGCTGACTGCCAGAAATTTATGGCGGAGGGATTGTTACGCACAATGATTAAAAATGGACCAGTTGCCCTCGCACAGCCTGACAACTACGAGGCCAGAGCCAATCTGATGTGGGCAGGCACACATGCAATCAATGGTGTTGTGGGCGATGGATGTTCACCGGCATGGTGCGTACATCCTATGGAACATGAGCTGAGCGCTTTCTATGATATTACTCACGGAGAGGGACTTGCAATACTCACACCGGCATGGATGGAGCATATACTAAATGACGATACACTTCCGATGTTTGTGGAGTTTGCAAAAAATGTCTGGGGACTTTCCGGTGATGATGACTATGCACTTGCACACGCAGGCATTGATGCACTGAAGAAATTCTTCTTTGAGACAATGGGCATTCCTGCAAATCTAAGAGCAGTAGGAATCACAGACGACAGGAACTTTGAGGTGATGGCAAAGAAGGCCTGCGAGGGTTCAAAGGGATCGTTTGTACCGCTTAGCAAGGACGATATTGTGGAGATTTACAGAGCGGCATTCTAATAAGCGTGGAGCCTGGACATACCGGGCTCCACGCTTATTTTTATGTTGTGCGCCTAGCGGCGCACGTTTCTAACGGGTTAAAGTCCCGAATCCGCCCGGTAGTGGGAAGGATATAGCCGAAGG
>PPYE01433192.1_pt1 | contig 16778 bp, 11 predicted proteins | sample 1559881 | NCBI WGS metagenome assembly PPYE01 (sample SAMN08240022, study PRJNA423297) | Human gut metagenome, whole genome shotgun sequencing project. | reverse complement strand
GAGCGGATCTATCTGCTGGTCAAGCTGTTCGGCAGCACCGAACTGGCGGTGGGGGACCTGGAGCAGCTGACGGTGGAGGCCTTACGCGGGGAGGAGGCGTGCCCGGTGCGCCTGCCGGATTTCCTGCGCCGGGAGCTGCTGGACTACGCCAGCCGCAGCGGCGTGGTCCGGGGTCCCCTGTTCCAGACCAGGAACGGCCGGCCCCTGGGCCGCACCGCCGTCACCGACAGCATGAAGCAGCTGTGCCGGGACGCCCGGGTCTCTGAGGAGAAGGCCAACCCCAGGTGTCTGAAACGGCTGTGGCAGGCCACCCAGGATTCGGTGCGCGCCCAGCTGGACACCCTGGTGGAACAGGCCTGCAACAGTCTGCTGGAGACCGAACAGCTGTCCATCGGCTGGGATTCCAGGGAGGTGAGGGGTCCCTAAGCGTGTGTTCCATTTCCCGGCGGAGGCCGGAAAATTGACCCTAGTATAAAGGAGGAAAATGCGAGATGAAAAAACGATTATTGGCGGCGATTATGTCCCTGTGTATGATCGTCTCCCTGCTGCCGGTGTCGGCGTTGGCGGCACCGGACGGCTATGACAATACCTTTAACCTTGAAGTTGGAGAGGAAGATTGGATTTACGGCAGTGGTGATATCCTCGGCTGGAATCATAACTGGACAGTGAATGATGAAGACGTTGTATCAGTATACCCAAACGATAGCACGGCTAAGATAGTAGCCCGTTCTGAAGGAGAAACGGTCATTATCCACAGCTATACGACAGGAGTTCCTTATATTTATACGGAGGAGCATACCGAACGCTACCACGTGGCTGTTACTGACGGGGCTCCTTCTCAAAGTGACAAAGATGCCTACTTCTACGTAGTGGACCCCACAGTAGCAACGAGTGCCATTGAAGGCCGTGACACGGAGCTCTTTGAATATGTGGGCAAAGGGAGCGTCGGGGGCTCAATTCCGGCGGCAAACCATCCTAGTGTAAACGAGCAAACATTTCCCATCAGCGCGGCTGAGTCCAAGGGATGGACAAACACGCCGCCGGAGAATCTGCTTGACATTACTTATAATGGAACACCTTACAAGTACTGGGATGACAACACCGAAGGAACACCTCCCGACCACTATTATACTGTAACTTGGTATCGCTATTCCAGTTCCAATGGATATACAGACGAAAATGGTACAAGCCATGGTAATGTCGGCATGTGCTGGCATCTGGACGGTTATGTAGAACTCAATGACATGGTGCAGGTCCGGTTCATGGTAAACTTCCCTGATAAAGGCTTTACTTATGTCAACGCGAAAGGTGAACAAGGAACCGAAGCGAATATCTGGTATGTCAAGGAAGAGTCTTATTTCAACGACATCTCGAATCCGCCCGATATGGAGGCCAATGCGCCGAAAGGCTACGTCTTTAAGGGTTGGTATACTGATGAAGCCTGTACTACTCCAGTAGATAAAAGTAGTCCTTTCATTGATAAGGACATGATTTTCTACGGCGAGTACGAGAAAGTGATGCCCACGGAACCGAACCTCTCTGTTACAAAGACTGTAACCCTCTCGGACGGTACTGCGATTTCCGACGAAGGCGTCAACGTAGGCGACACCCTCCAGTACACCGTGACGGTTACGAATAGCGGTGCGGCCACAACAGCATATGCAGTAACGGTTGATGATGATAAATTTTATAATAATACCGTGACAGTGACTCCTAATGATGCGGCAACTATTAATGGGACTACTGCAACTATTACCCAAGTACTCAACCAAGGCGAAAGTGTAACCTTTACCTATACATATGTGGTCGATGAGTATGATCAGATAAACGCGTCTGTTTCCAACACGGCCAAGGTGTTCCTTAACAGCACAGAAAAAAGCGCGGACACAGCTAACGTGCCCGTAAAAGCCAAGACCTATTCCCTGACCTACAACGCCAACGGCGGCACATTCGAGAATGGCCAGCTTGCCGTTGTTGTCAATAATCTTAAATCCGGAACCGAATATTCATTGGGCCAGGAGACGAACTACCAGAAACCGACTCACGCACCGGCACCCTTTAACGATGAGACGGTGGATGTAGTGTTTATCGGCTGGACGACCTCCAACAACTCCAGCCATATCTACAGCGTCGGTGAAAATGTTCCTACACCTGATGTGAAGATTACCATTCAGCCCTACAATAACAATGTCTACGCTATTTGGGGCTACGACAAGGACGGCGACGGCACCGCCGACGTGCTGGAGCATACTGTAACCTTCGATGCCCAAGGCGGCACCCCTGTTCCTGAAACGCAGTACGTCGAGGACGGCGAAAAGGCCACCAAACCCACTGACCCCACCAAGGCTGGCTACACCTTCGCTGGATGGGCTCTGAACGGTGAGCCCTATGACTTTACCGACCCTGTGACCAGTGATATTAAACTGGTTGCTCAGTGGACTGATGCCACCCGGTACACCGTAACCTATAATGCCAACAACGGCACTCTAATCGGTGCGTCCAGCGTGACTGCAATTCCGGGTCAGGCGGTGCAGCTGGGAAGCAGCGCTACCCGTAATGGCTACATCTTCATGGGCTGGACTACGGAGACCATCCTCGGCCAGACCTACGGCGTGGGTGCCTCTCTGCCCGAAACGATCTTCCAGCGTGGCGACTCCTTTATCCCCACCGGCAACACCACCCTCTACGCCGTGTGGAGCCAGGACACCGACGGTGACAAAGTGCCCGACGTGAACGAAGTGTTCATCGCCCCCGCCGATATCACCATCTATACCGGCGGCACGGGCTACAGCGGCGTGACTGACGAAGACGGAAATGTGATTGACGAGTACGAAGGCAGCGGCCTGCCTGAGCCCGGCTTCCACATCGTCCTGCCCGCTGATCTGGGCATTCGGGAGGGTAGCAATCTGGAGAACGTCCTTACCTTCCATTACAGCGGTGAGGATACTCTCACCGGAACGACTGTGGATCATACATGGACTCTGTCTTATGTAGGCGTTTACTCCATGAATCCCACCCGGTATGTGTACTCCTTGAGCGCAAATTCGAATGGCGTTCCCATCCGCATCCTGTATAAAGACGGCGCAGGGAATGTCCAGGAAAACGACCAGATCGATATGTCCGCCAACGCCGCCTCCGCAGAGTATACCATGTCCATCAATCCCGGCGGACTGGAACAGGGCGATATCGAGGCCGTAATCACCAAGACGGATGGCTCCACAGATAACTACAATCTGGTCATCGGCACCGGCAGATTGACCATCCGCAGCACCGTGGACGACAACACCAACACCATTGCGGATAATGCAGGTGAAGTGAGCGACGGCAGCTTCAACGCTGTGGGCAACAACGCCTCCTACGTGGTCAACGACAGCGAGGTGCCCGTTTCCACCGCGGACGACCGCGTCCAGCTGCTGGTGGACCAGGTGTCCGACAGCGCGGACTTCAACAACGCCATGGGCGAGGCCGCTGTGGAGAAAGCCACTGTGTCCGGCACGGCCCACGAGACCGTCTACCTGGATCTGGTGGACACCCAGAACGGCAACACCGTGGTCACTCTGGACAGCGGCAGCATGGACATCTACTGGCCCATGCCCGCGGGCGCCGACGTGGACGGTGATTTCCAGGTGGTCCACTATCGTGATATGAACCGTGAGAACACTGTGGACGCGGACAATCTGGCCGCGCAAACCACCGAGGTGCTGACCGGCACTCCCGTATACACCAACGGCGACTGGTATGTCCGCTTCACGACCTACAGCTTCTCCCCCTTCGTCCTGGTCTATGAGGAGAAGGCTCAGCCCGTTAACCCCGGCCACGGCGGCTCCGGCGGCGGCCACGACAATGACGACAGCGATCCCACCGGCAACCTGTCCATTGAGCTTGACGTGAACGGCGGCGACGACGAGTTCACCTTCACCGTCATCCTCACCGACAAGGACGGGGACGACCTGGAGAACAACTTCTACTACAACGGCGACTACACCGGCACCATCGGCAGCGGCGACGAGATCACCCTGGAGGGCGGCGACAAGATCGTCATCCGCAACCTGCCCGAGGGCACCCGGTATGAAGTCATCATCGAGACCGCCGACGGCTACACCTACGTCATCGACGGCGAGGAGGGCGTCATTCACACCGGCATGAACGAGGCGGAGTTCACCGCCACCCGCACCGTGCCCGTGGCCGACCCCAGCGTCACCGGCGTGTCCCGCTGGCTGAACACCACCGACCACATCGCCTACCTCACCGGCTATCCCGGCGGCGCCTTCGGACCGGACAACAACATGACCCGGGCGGAAGTGGCCCAGATGTTCTACGCTCTGCTGAACAACAAGAACGTGACCATTACCAAGACCTTCCCCGACGTGCCCGCCGACGCGTGGTACGCCGCCGCCGTGAACACCCTGGCCTCTCTGGGCATGGTCTCCGGCGACGAGCACGGCAACTACCGGCCCAACGACCCCATCACCCGGGCCGAGTTCTGCGTCATCGCCCTGGCCTTCGCCTATGAGCCCGAGAACGCCGTGTGCTACTTCGGCGACGTGGCCCGCAGCGACTGGTTCTACACCTACGTGGCCCAGGCGGCCAGCTACGGCTGGATCGGCGGCTACACCAACGGGAACTTCGGTCCCAACGACCGGATTACCCGCGCCCAGGTGACCACCATCGTCAACAACATGCTGGGCCGCGCGGCCGACCGTGACTACGTGATCGACCACCAGGCCGACCTGGTCCAGTTCACCGACCTGACCCGGGCCCACTGGGGCTACTTCCAGATCATGGAGGCCACCAACGCCCACGACTACACCAAGTCCAACGGAACCGAGAACTGGCGCTGAGACGCGCTGACCGCTTCCGCGGGACGTACACAAGCTTTTCCACATGCTGAGGCCCGCCTCCCCATCCGGGGAGGCGGGCCTTTTTCCGCTACGCCGGACACTGCCGGCCCGTGTGATCGATGGTGTAGTCGGTGTTGTACTCCCCGCCCAGAATCAGCTGGGAGATGGGCACAAAGGTATAGCCCTCCTGGATCAGCGTCTCCAGAATGGAGGGCAGGGCCTCCGGCGTGTGAAGGGCCGCGTTGTGGAAGAGCACAATAGACCCGGGCCGCACTTTGCCCGTCACCCGCTGGACAATCTCTTCCGCCGGGATCTCCTTCCAGTCCAGGCTGTCACCATCCCGAACAGCTTCAAGGCCAACATGCTGTGGATTTGGACAACACATCGCCGGAGGTAAGGAGCCAGGGCCATCGGCATGGCACATAGGGAGAGAATAAACAGTCGGCCTCCAAAAGAAAGACGTTTATAGGAAATATATACAAAAAATCAGAAATATACGTGCTTACAGAGTATAAAAGAATGGGTTCCGCTGTCCTGGCCAACAAAAACATCTTCTAATGTGGAATCAGCAAATATAATATTAGCCGTAGCACTTTCTGTGTTGAAAGAGGAGGATCATCCAGTAATCTAGATCTACAATGATCGAGGGAGCTACTATCGTTGACTAGGCTAGATTGAACGCAAGGAATGTAGATTTATCCTCTCCATGTCTTACAAGGGTTGCTCACCGGATAATTCAGTTTGTAAAGTTTTTCGGATGGCTGAAATGGGATGTTTTATGTCCGCCAATAGGGCATTGTCGCCATGGAAAAGTTTATCAAAAAGCTGGATAACTACATTCATTGGTATAGTGAGAAACGGATTGAAGTATCACTGGATGGACGAAGTCCTAACTAAGTGCAGACAGTTCCTCGGCATCATATAAGGTTAGGTTCATGTCTGCATGCGCCATGCAAAAACTATATTTGATTATTGATGATCCGCGCTCTGGCTGTGTAAAGCAGTCTCTCTCACCACCTGTCATACACCGACGCTATGGTACAATTGTTATGTACAAATAGTTCACCGTAGCTGTGTGAATCTGTTATTCGGGAATATTTTTGTGCTCGCGCATAGACCTGCCCTCTATCTGGGTCGTGTAGGCGTTGTAGATAATTCGGTCACAGATGGCATTGACTAAGGCGTAATTACACAAGTTCGCATGCTACGCTCTGGTATCTCAAGGAGCAATAGAAAGATCTTCTCTTCTGAAAGAAACGGTAGCACAGCTGTCCTCACGCTTCTGGAATAGTTCGCGGCTGAACACTTCCAGCTTGTCCATGATAGCCTGATTCAATTTGGCCAAGGACAGAACTGCTGGTCGTGCAATGCAGTCAGTATCCAAGTAGAAATAACGCCGGCGGAGCATTTCAAAACACCTTACCTTTGGAACTACTCAGGTTGGCAGAAAGAATGGCGCTCCCTTAGTGCTCCATCACCCTCTGATACAATATGTTGAGCACAGTTTCCGTCCGGAAGTTCCTAAGCACGTCTACCTTGAGATTATTCGACATGAGGATCTGGGGGGCACCAACGAAATACTGATATACATTGACATGACCGGTAATCCAGGCCTCCTATCTTATATTCCAAGAGGCCTTTATGTGGGCATATCCGATGTATTGTAGCATCGCGATGAACAGTAGGCATCCATACATTCTTTGGTGTCTGCGTCCATCAGCGATGCAATTTGACCCGTCCGGTCCACTGTAATCGATGGGGCCTTATTTTTCATTCTTTTTCCTATCTCTCCAAAATATATTGTGCCGCTACAAATAATTTCGTTAAGAATTTGAAAAAATCTCTTGACATAGTAAAAAACCGTATATATAATGAGTTTGCTTAAAGTTGTTTTGCCTTGGTTGAAATGCGACCAAGGCCTATATTGTTTGGTGTTAATGCTTGATGCGATTTTGCATCAAGCATTTTTTATTTTCATTTACGCCCAAGTATGAAAAAAGGGGGATCTCAATATGGAAGTACAGGTTGTGAGGAAAAGTACGAGTAAACTGTTCTTAGAAGGAACAGAGGTATGCCGACAGTATTTTTCTACGACTAAAATTACGTTTGGAACTTCAACACTGTTGCCAGGGCAAAAAGGTGACATTGACTTGGGACATCCCGATTCGCACGAAATTTTCTTTGTTGTGAAAGGTCATGTGCTTTTGATCTGTGAACACGAGGGATTTGTCTATGAGCTATTTGAAGAGGATGCAGTCATTATGCCGGAAGGAGTAACTCATACCCTTATGAATATCGGAGATGGAGAGGCGGTAATCAGCTGGAGCAAAGCCCCGTCCGATTGAAAAAGGAGATGCTGTATGAATTATATTTTAAGTCTGGATTTAGGCACCACTGCTATAAAAGTCGCAATTATTGGAACAGATGGGCAAATGGTTTCTTCCTCGACAATGGAATATAGCCTTTTAACCCCGGATGTTTTGTCAGTGGAAATGCCGGCGCATATTTATTGGGAAAACTTCAAAATGGGGCTAAAACAGGTACTGGAAAACAGTAAAATAGATCCTGTTCAAATTCTATGTATGGGCATATCCGCCCAGGGCGAGACACTCTTTCTTTTGGATCAACAAGGGAAGGAGTTGTGCAATGCAATCGTTTGGATGGATAATCGTGCGCAGGCAGAAGCGAAAGAACTGCGAACAGTGTTTTCAGATGACGTTTTTTATTCTCATACGGGTCAGGTTAGCGTTGTGCCGACCTGGCCGGCAGCTAAGCTGCTTTGGATTCGAAAAAATAGGCCGGAGCTGTTTCGAGCTATTGATAAAGTACTGTTAATTGAAGATTATTTTATATGGCGGTTAACGGGGAAATTTGTATGTGAGGGATCGTTAATCTGTTCTACAGGCTATTGGGATATTGTTACTGAGCATTGGTGGCCGGAAATGTTGCAGTATTTGGAGCTTTCAGAAAATCAACTCCCCGAAATAAAACACTCTGGTGAGCCTGTTGGCCCGATTCAAGAAAATATTGCTCAAGAACTTGGACTATCTAGCACTACTATTGTTTGCATGGGAGTTCTGGATCAAGCGGCCGGAGCTATTGGGGTAGGAAATATTCGGCCTGGCTGTCTGTCAGAATGTACAGGTGCGGCACTTGCAATCTGTGCCACGACAGATGCAATTTTTATGGACAAAAATAAGCAGATGCCGTGTCACTACCATGGGATGGAAAACGTCTATATGGCACACACATTTACAAGCGGTGGTATGGTCTTGAAGTGGTTTCGAGATCAATTTTGCCAGCAAGAGAAGGATGTTGCTGCATCTATGGGAAAAAGCACTTTCTATGCTATGGATAAGGAGGCAGAGTGTATCCCCCCTGGAAGTGACGGCCTCATTATGTTGCCACATCTACAGGGCGCTATGGCGCCAGAGGCGAACCCCAAGGCAAAGGGGGTGTTTTATGGAATTACTTTGAAACATACAAAACCGCATTTTATTCGTGCAGTTTTGGAATCGATCGGTTTTATTGTTAATCGGAATCTGAAAGCATTGGAGAGTATTGGATTTACGTTTGATGAAATTCGTGTACTTGGGGGGGGATCCGTCAGCCCAGTATGGAATCAGATAAAAGCAGATATTACCGGAAAAATGATTTGCCAAACTTCGTCTCCAGATGCAGCCTGTCTTGGCGCGGCAATTGTTGCTGGAAGCGGTTATGGTATCTTTACGAGCCTTAGCGACGCCGTGGATCATATGGTAAAAGTAACCGCGCGCTATACACCAAATTGGGAAAATTACAAGATGTATGAAGGGCTATATGAACATTATGTAGAGCTGTACGATGCACTTTGCCCCATGTTTAACATGGATGAAAAGTAAGAAATGAATATAACTCAGGAATAGGAGGTTAGTCTGTGAGATTTTCAGGGAAAAATGTGGTTGTATCCGGCGGCGCGTCTGGATTGGGGCGAGCAAGCGCGACGCGTTTTCTCCGAGATGGAGCTGGACATGTATTCCTTTTTGACATTGATGAGGCAGGAGGAAAACGAACCGAGGAAGAACTGCGCGAATATGGGCCAGTACATTTTATTTGGTGTGATGTTTGCAATGAGGAATCCGTAAAAGAAGCATATCGAATGGCGGTGGAAATTGCAGGAAGCGTAGACATTGTCCACGCGAATGCTGGAATTATTACAAAGCCGTGTACAATTGACAAAATGTCATTGCCGGAGTGGAATAAGGTAATTTCTATCAATCTAAATGGCATGTTCCTAATGGCAAAGTATGCTGTGGCGCAAATGCTGAAACAAGAAGGGGGATCTATCGTCTTTACGGGTTCAAATTGGGCGTACGTATGCGACCCTGGCTTCACTAGTTATGCGGCAAGCAAAGGAGGAGTCGTTGCATTTGCAAGGGCTTTAGCGCTGGATCATGCGAAAGATAACATCCGAATTAATGTAGTTTGTCCCGGAAATATTCAATCGCCACTGTTGGAGCGGCAACTAAGCGAGGAACCGGATCCTAAGGAGGCCTTAGAAGCAATGGGACAGATTTCCACACCAGAGGAGATTGCCAATTTAGTTACATTTTTGGCAAGTGATGAAGCGTCTGCAATGAAGGGTTCAGCGGTTATTATTGACCAAGGAGAAACATTGGGATATCGGCCCGGACTTCGCGTCTTGAAATAAGTTAGGGGAGAAATACAATATGACAAATGTAAATTTAGTTGTTATGCTAACATACAATGATGTGACAGTTAAAAATGCATACGAGGTATTTAATACCTGTAAGAACCTTCCGGTGCAGCATTGGGGGTTCAAAAATGTCGGATTAGAAAAAGCAGAGATGAAGCGGCTCGTTGAGTATATGAAAGAAAACGAAAAGACAACTTATTTGGAAGTTGTTACCTATGATGAACAATCGTGTATGGAGGCCGCCAAGCTGGCAGTAGAAATTGGATTTGATGCACTCATGGGAACTGTATACTATCCGGACGTCCACGCATACTTAAATGAGCATCAAATGTCTTATTCTCCATTTGTTGGAAAAGTTTCCGGAAGTCCCAGTATTCTTGAGGGAAGTTTTGAGGAAATTGTAGAAGAGGCAAAAAAACTTATGAGCAGAGGAATTCAGGCGTTTGATCTTTTAGCTTACCGGCATGTTGTGGATGGAGAAGGCCTTGCGCAGTATTTTTGTGAGCATATCAATGCAAAAATTTGTATTGCTGGCAGTATCAATAGTTTTGACAGAATTGATATTATGAATCGGATTCAGCCGTGGGGCTTTACAATGGGGAGTGCGCTGTTTGATCGAAAATTTGTTCCTGATGGAGACTTTTATTCGAATCTCAAAGCAGTCACAGAATATATGGAGGTTATGTAAAATTTTTAGGTCATCTCTAACAAAAATTCTGAGCTAGGTTTTATGAAATAGATAATTGACCATATTATATAAATATATTATAATGAAGAAAATTTAATAGGCTATATTGAACAATAGGGTTCGATGATGCGACATGGCAACAACCATACTTTGTATGGCTCGTTGTTATGTCGCATTTTTATTTTGTTGTAAAGGAGGTAGCAAAGGTAAAATCGCATCACATTAAAACCAAACAAATGAAATTACAAAGCACTTTAAGCAATGATAGAAGCAGAAAGTAAAGAAAGCCCATAAAATGCAAATTTAACCATATGCTTTGAAATGCACACAAGGAAAGAGGCATGTATTATACTGGAGGTGTATACAAAGTATCGCTTGAGGAGGGTCGAAAATGCCAACCGTAATTGTCGTTGACGATGAGCCTATTGTACGTAAAGACCTGTGCCTGATTTTGGAGAAAGCTGGCTACCACGTAGTTGCACAGGCTTCGGATGGAATTGAGGCGATTGAGGCATGCCGGGAATACCATCCCATGGCGGTCATCATGGATATGAAGATGCCGCTGCTTGATGGCGCAAGTGCAGCTGAGATTATTATTCAAGAAGGGCTGTGTCATTGTATTTTGGCTCTAACAGCCTATTCGGACAAAGAGAGTGTAGCAAGAGCAAAATTGGCGGGAGTGGTCTACTTTCTTGTAAAACCAATTCGTACTAATACACTAATTCCTGCGTTGGAGATTGCGTTGGAAACTAGTCGAAAGATGCAAAATATGCAGGATACCATTAAGCAGATGGAAGATCGACATGCTGAACACATTTACATTGAACAGGCGAAAGGAATCCTCGCAAAAGCGGATGGCATCAGTGAAAATGAAGCATATGCTAAGATGAGACGGATGAGCATGGAGCGGCGGATGCGAATTATAGATCTTGCACGGTACATTGTAGATGCGGGATCGGATAAGAAAACGCTTCAAGCGGCCAAATCGCTACTGATGCTTTCAAGAGGGATTACAGAACAGGATGCATATCGAGTGATTAAGCAATATTCTCTACAAAAAAATTGCTCGATGCTGGAGGCCGCTCAATATTTTATGTGTGGAGGTACAGATGCAAAATGATTTGAAGGATATGTGCCTCCAGAATTCCTCTTTATCCGAAAGCGATGTGGAAATTATCGAAAAATATATCCGTTTTTTGAAACAGAACAGCATATTTTTTGATAGGGACGTACATGTCAGCATACTCAGCGCTTACAAAACGGGCGGGATCATTGTATATCACCAGCCGCCAGCAGGATCCGTTTCACTTTACGACCGCAATATCCGAGGCGAATGTATTGATCGAAATAATGAACCAGGCGTCATCCGCACACTCCTAACTGGCCTGGTCAGCAACAACTTTAGCGCAATCACACGAGGAAAATACAATATTGGACAAACAGTTGTGCCAATCCAAAATGATGCAGGACAGACAATTGCGGCAGCGACTATGGAGTTTTCGGAAAAAGACAGCGTGTACCGGCGTCCGCTACAGCTTGATATTTTAGAAAACGCGTCACCACAGCTAGCTGGAATCCTGCATACGTTAAACAATAATTTCGAGTTTATAGGGACATATATTAACGAAGGTCTGATCGTTTTCGATGAAAACGAATGTGTGATCTATGCGAATAATTGGGCGATTGAATTATATAAAAAATTGGGATACATCAATTATCTGATTGGGATGAAAATGTGGAATGTTGTATTGGCACCCAGTATTTATAATCGCATTAAAACTTCAGACCAAGATTTTACAGAGGAAATCGTTTTTTCAGATATTGTTCTTAATATTAGATGTTTTTTTCTCCACAAGGATGAGTCCGCCAATGTAGTAATGCTAATTGATGATGTCACAAATCTCCGTCAGAAGGAAAAAGAGCTGATGCTGAAGTCAGTCGCCATCAAAGAATCGCACCACCGGATCAAAAATAATCTCCAAATGGTAGCAAGCATTTTGCAGATTCAGACGCATTATACGGACGATAAGAATGTAAAACAGCTCCTCAGCGATAATATTGAGCGTTTGCTCAGCATTGCGGCGACACACGAAATGCTATCTGCCCAAGGAATTGAGGAGTACATCAGTCTCACTCAACTTTTAATGACGATCAAGACAAATCTTATCATTTCGTATGTGCCAATAAATCGTAAGGTTCAAATTGATCTCTCTGGAGACGATATTATGATGCGGTCCGATACCGCAGCGAACTTGGCCCTTGTAGTCAACGAACTTCTATGCAATAGCCTAAAATATGCTTTTCAGGGCCGTGAGAGGGGGAATGTATGTATTCAGATTGGAAGAGGCGAATTTTTATCCAAAATTGTAATTAGTGACGATGGGGTTGGGTTTGACGTAGCGAATACAAAATTTTCTCTCGGCTTAGATATTGTAAAAATGACGATTGAAGAAAAAATGCATGGAACATTTCATCTGCAGTCGGGGGCCAGTGGTACAACTGCCACAATTCTATTCAACAACACAGTATAAAATGATGAGGAGGCAAACATATGAAAGAATTGAGCAGAGACGTGTCAAAACATTACGACGTAATCGTAGTTGGAGGAGGTCTAGCTGGCGTTTGTGCCGCCGTTTCCGCAGCCAGGCATGGAGCTAAAACCGCGATTGTTCAAGATCGGCCCATGTTTGGAGGAATGTCTAGCTCTGAGCAGCGCCAGCATGTGGTAGGAGCCAGCTGCCACAACACGAAGCGAGATGTAGCGGAGACCGGAATTATTCATGAGATTCTACTGGCCAATAAGGCGCGCAATGAACGTCAGGCGTACGTTATTTGGGATTCTGTGGTCTGGGAGATTGTACATTATCAGCCCAATCTGGATATGTATTTGAATACAACCTATACTGCCTGTCAGTCGGATGGGAGAAAGGTGCTTGGCATTACCTGCTATCAGATGACTACAGAAATAACTTATCACTTTACCGCAGATATTTTTGTGGATGCAACTGGGAACGGGACACTGGGCCGATTTGCAGGGGCTGATTGGCGTAGTGGGGAAGAAGGAAAAGATGAATTCAATGAGCCGAGTGCACCCGAGATTCCAAATGAGGATACGCAGGGCTCCACTATGATGTATAAAGCTACCGATTATGGCGAACCGGTTCAATTTAAAGCACCGAAATGGGCATACAAATTAGATGAGGAATATTTGAAATATCGTCCACACGGCAAAGGCGTATTTGGAGTCTTGGATGGCGGTGAGCAGGTAGACGGGTATGACGGACAGGGCAAGGATGATGCCAACGTGCTCCCACAGTTTTCTGCATGGGTTGCTGGCCATTGGTGGAACGAGCTAGGTGGTAAACATCAGGATATTATTGGCCAGAGTGAAGAAATCCGCGATGAACTGATGAAGTATATGTTTGGCATTTGGGATCATATTAAGAATTCGGCCAATCACGGAGCTTCAAACTTCGACCTAGAGTGGGTTGGATGGCAGCCAGGTTGTCGGGAAAGCCGTAGGTTTGAAGGGGACTATATGCTGACGGAAAATGACGTACGCGCTCATCGCATCTTTGAGGATGCTGTGGCGTATGGTGGCTGGCCCATGGACAAGCATGTTACTGGCGGCATTGCTGCCCCCAATGAGCTTCCGGCTCGTTTTCTCGCTGTATGCGACGGAATCTACACGATTCCTTACCGTTGTTACTATAGCCGGAATATTGAGAATCTGATGTTTGCTGGACGTGATATCAGTGTCAGCAGCCTCGCTTTTGGCTCTACTCGAGTGATGGCGACTTGTGCTGTTGGTGGACAGGCTGTTGGTACTGCGGCTGCTATGGCGATTCAGTACAATTGCTCCCCCAGAGAGGTCGGTCGGGAACACATTAATGAGCTGCAACAAACCTTGATTAAGGATGACTGTTTTATTCCAGGATTTCAGAATGATGATCCGAACGATTTGGCTCGTGGCTCTAAAGTCCACGTAAGTGCAACGAGTTATTTGCCCGGATATGAGCCTGAAAATGTGACCAGAGGATTGCCGAGAGAGTACGAAGGGAAGAGCAACATGTGGCAGTCTGATGGTCTGGAGAATGCTGTTTTGACAGTAGATCTTGGAGAGACAAAGGCAGTCAAAGAAATGCACATTGTGTTTGACAGCAATTTGAACCGTGAGATTATGTGTTCAATTTTTGAAACTAATACCTGTAAACAGCCTAAGCATACTCCCGTAGAGTTGGTCAAAGATTTTGACGTTCTGTTTTATCGTGATGGGAAGCTTGTGGAGCAGAGAGAGTATAAGGACAATTACCAGCGCCATAATGTGATTGCAGTAAGTCAGGAAGGTTTGAGCGTGGATAGGATTTCCGTCAAGGTTCATTCCACCAATGGTACAAAAAATGCTCGTATTTTTGAGATTCGTCTGTATTGATTGGCTTTGCAGACCATGCTGATTGTGAGGGATTACTATGATTAAAGTTGCGATTTGCCAGATGGGTGCAAGCAAAACAGCCCAGGAAAATTTACAGACGATCACGAATATGGCGCACAAGGCAAAGAAAATGGCAGGCAATCACCTAGATGTAATTGTGTTTCCGGAGTACAGCTATTTTGCTCCGGACCAACAGAGTGATACTCAAGTGCCAGAGACCATCCCTGGAAAATTTTCGGAGCATATGTGCCAGCTAGCCTTGGACTTGAACGTCAACCTGATTCCAGGGAGTTTTATGAGAATGGCGCCTGGCGGTAAATACTATAACACATTAATGTTTATCGATCGCCAAGGGAAGATTTTGGCCACCTATGATAAGATTCATCTGTTTAACGCACTCGGCTGTGACGAGGGAGCCAGTGTTGAACCTGGCACAGAGTCCTGCGTATTTGATACAGAATTTGGCCGTGTAGGCATGATGGTGTGCTATGACCTGCGTTTCCCCGAACTGGCGCGGGGAATGGTTCAGCAGGGGGCAGATATACTATTTGTTCCGGCCATGTTTCCTGGTGGGGATACCCTGCCTCCTCGCACGGATCACTGGGATGCTTTGGTCAGCAGTTGTGCCTTGCTGAATCTGACCTATACAGTAGCGGTTAACCAATATGGACACGTATATGATGCGATTCCGTTTGGACGTTCCCGTGTACTTGATCCGTGGGGCACAATGATTGCCCAGTGCAGAAATTGTGAGGATATTGCATTTGCTTACATTGACTTGGAGTACCAGAAAAAAGTGCGTGCTAGTGTAGCTTCTTGGGAAAATCGTCGCCCCGATGTGTACACGCTGATTTAAAAAATCTGGAGGGAATGAACATGCTTACAAAAGAACTGTATGAGAAGGCTATGTCTACCGATCCTGCGCAGGTTGGGCACCATATTCAAGGCGGGTTTATGCATCCTCGCATCAAGCCGGTCGATGAAAAGTTTAAAGTGCTTGGGCCGGCCTTTACCATTCGTCTGCCCGGAACAGATAATGATATGCTGTATTATGCCATGAAAAGAGCTCCAAAAGGGTCTGTAGTTGTGATTGATCGAATGGGCGATGACCGATATGCATGCTGTGGGGAAATGGTCGTCCGCTCTGCGATGTCTTTGGGGTTAGCTGGTATTGTAATCGACGGCCCTAATACAGACACACTGCCCATTAAAGCGCTTGGATTCCCGGTATTTTCGACTGGTCGTGCAGCGGTAACCAATACACTGAAAGGAATCGATGGAGAATTCAATATCGATATCTGTTGCGGAGGGGCTGTAGTACATCCCGGAGATATCATCTATGGAGACTGTGACGGTGTGATCGTAGCCCCCGCTGATCGTTTTGAAGAACTGGTCGATGCTGCGTGTGCACATGATAAGGAAGAGATCATGTATCGCGAAGTGATTCGTGATGGCAAGACTCTATGCGATCTGGTCAATATCGAAAAGGCCGTTGAAACAGATACAGGGGCGTTGCTTTCTTCTATCCACACGTTTTGAGTGATTGTTACGTTCTTTGAAATATTCTCCCAGCGGAAACATAGGTATTCATTCAAGCAATTCGTGCAATAATGAGAAAAGGAGGCTTTTCATCATGAAAAAAATGCTCGCTGCGATTATTTCGGCTATTCTAATGCTTTCAATCGCTTCTTGCGGCACGCAAACAGGAGATTCTTCAGGAAGCGGTGATACTGAGCAAGCTATAACTTTGAGACTGGGGCATAAAATGACGGCTGATTCTCTGGATGGACAGGCGTTTCAGATGTTTGCCGATTTGGTGGAGGAAAAAACGAACGGTTCCGTGAAGATTGAGGTATTTCCTGCGTCACAATTGAGTGACGGATCTACACAAGTCAATAATGTAATTCTTGGTGCCCAGGATCTTTATGCAGAAAGCTTGAGTGAGTGGTCCGGTATTACTAAAACGGTTGATATTGCGAACGTACCATATCTATTTAACAGCAATGAACAGTATTTCGAAGTCGTCCGTGGGGAATTTGGTGCGCGGCAGGCAGAAGAACTGGAAAATGGCGGCGTCAAACTTTTAAATACGGAGCGAAATTGGATTCGCGGTCCTTATCG
>PPYE01320710.1_pt1 | contig 16778 bp, 16 predicted proteins | sample 1559881 | NCBI WGS metagenome assembly PPYE01 (sample SAMN08240022, study PRJNA423297) | Human gut metagenome, whole genome shotgun sequencing project. | reverse complement strand
AAATGACATAAAATAGAATTTTTATAAAACAGAAAGCCTCTGTATATTGGTTATTAGTGTATATATTTACAATAATATCTTTCATGCAACAGCATAAATATCCATTTTCTTATTTACTTACTTAAGCAAATATCAGTTACTAACCCTCGTGGTTTTTGTTACTAGCTTATGTTATTACCTGTGACTTGTTCTAGTCAATATATGCCATCTGCTTTGTTAACAGCTTGTTGCGTGCTCAGGTCACAATATGTTATGTGCCCGGGTTACTATCTGTCACGTGCTTACATTAGTGCTTTCACTTGCTTACGTATAGGGTGGTTACGTGCTTACGTGCAGGGTAGTCACTAAAGCTAGTCCCGGTTGTCACTTGCTCTAGTGACTACCTCATACATGGGCACGTGACATTTATAACATATATAGATGCGATACTTAGAGGAAGGTATACATAAATATTCATGGATAATTGTGTATGATTCCCATATTTGGATACAAAAGATGAAAGCAGTCCGTTTTTTTGTATTTTCCGGTAGTTTGATAATAGGTGCTATGATATTGTTTTGGCTTATTTTGTGTTATAATGATGATTATTAATATGGTTGAATTTTTAAATGGTTTTATTTATTGGATATTGGTATAAAAATGATAATCTGAATATAACAATGAAATCGTCTCTTTGGAGGACGATATCTTTATTTTATCCCATATTTGATGGTAACTCAAATATTTAATGCTGATTACCTCTGTTTTTTATTTTTATTTACTGATTTTGCGAATTATTTGTGGAAATAATATGCAAAATACAATCAGGCTTAAAATAGATTTAATATGGTATGACTCTATAATCCCTCTTTACCCTTCAGAATGAAGAAAATCATTAAAAAACCTGTTTTTTTGTTTTCCTTCTATCTGACTTGTTCCGGCTTATAATCCTCTTATTTTTTCCGGAATCCTGTATTTCCACCATATATATATGAAGAAATAAAGAAATCCGGTTAGAAACAATCTTAACCGTAAAATGGCTTTTAGCATACCGGATGGCAGGGTAGGATATTATTTTGTTACTATCTGTGTACATAATTCATCTTTCTGCTATTTTCAACACTCTCTATAAACTTCCTGCTGCCGGATTCTGACAAAGGTGTACAGAACAAAGTTTCCGGCCACTGCGTTGAATATATCGAATTGAGAATGGTTTTATACAGCAAAGAAACATCTTGTAGAAAAGGGATTTTTATATTCTATCGATTATAAGAATACCCTTGAAAAATACGGAACTTCCTTTGCGTATGACCAATTTATATATTGTTTTAATTAATTTAAGGTAAAAATGAGAACAGTTAAATTATTTTTCTTAGCATCAGTGATGGGTATATTCGCCTGTCAGTTTAGTGTGGCCCAAACCACAACACCTATAACGGTTGAGAGATATGCTGCTGTGTCTACTCCTACAGTGACACAGAAATATACTAACGACCAGATACGTAGTATGATAATGCAGGGTAAACAGGCAAGTTCGTCTGATATTATGCCCAGTGCTACATTGGCACAACGGTTTATGAGCGATTTTCCACAAGCTAGAGATGCTGAGTGGGAACTTGGTGGTGGAGTTTATGAAGTAGAGTTTGAAGTAGCTACTACAGATTACAAAGCATATTATGATGCTGAAGGCGAATTGTTGGGTTATAAATATGATATCCGCAGAAGAGACGTTCCTGCAAATATCAGAAACGTCATTGACGGCAGACATCCAGGCTATAGATATGAAGATGTATCATGGGTAAGAACCGGAAGCGATACTTATTATAATGTAAAGCTGGAAAGAGGTAACGAAGAAGTAAAAATAATGGTTAGAACAGATGGTACTATAATGACTAACTTTTAAGGATTGATAATCTTATCATCCGTATTTAAAGGCCATTTAAATATTCCGGAAGGAGTTTGAATGGCCTTTGGTCTGTATTCCTTATAACTTATCTATCAATATTTTTATACTTCGGGATTTATAACTATTTTTGTTCCGCGATGAAAAACATGGATGAAAACACCTGATAAAACAAATCCTTTATTATCTCTTTTTAATTTAATTCTATAACTAATGACGCCCTCTGACACTAAGCAAGTCTGCTTCTTAATTCTTACATTCATCTTTTTTCTTTTTATATTCATATCCACACCGGTACTAACTAACGCCCAGACTACCGCAACCGGAACACCCTGCCGCATTACCGGAAAAGTGATCGATCTGCAGGAAAACATTCCTGTAGAGTATGCCAACGTTATCCTTTACCATACAGGTGACACCGTTTCTTCCGGTTACTCCCTGACAGGTTCAGATGGCTCTTTCGCCATCCTCTGTAAAAAGCCAGGCAATTATTATATAGAAATCAGCTTTGTAGGTTATGAAACATATCGTTCGGCTCTGTTTGCTATAGAGTCGGGGAAAGCAAATTTGCCTCTGGGTAATATCTGCTTTTCTCCATCTACAGAGCAACTGTCTGAAGTAATGATTGTCGGCCAAAAGCGGCAGGTAGTATACAAACTCGACAGGCAGGTAATTGAAGCAGCCGGATACCTTTCTGCTGCCGGAGGTACAGCTATAGATATTCTTACCCAGACTCCATCTATGAATGTAGATGCCGAAGGCGAACTGACTTTCCGTGGCAGTAGTGGTTTCCGGGTGTACATCGATGGCAAACCGAGTTCACTGCGTGGAACTGCCGCACTGGAGCAGATACCTGCCGGACAGATTGAGAACATCGAAGTGCTTACCACTCCTTCAGCCCGTAACGATGCCGACGGCTCAGCGGGTATTATCAATATCAACACACGCAAACAAACATTTGAAGGATGGAGCGGCATTGTCAATGCTATGGGAAGTTCTGAACTATCGCGTAATATTGATTTCCTGCTCTCCCTGCGCAAAAAGAATTTCCGCTGGCAACTTTCCGGCGAAGCATCACGAAGATATGTGCTTAGTGATTTCGATCAGGAAAAGACAATTACCACTTCTGATACACTAACCACAACTCACTCCAAAGGCGACCGCGAACGTCATACGGATATTTATTACCTCCGTTCGGCTTTCGATTGGTTTCAGGGAAACACAACCTGGTCTGCCGCTTTTCAGGGAGGATATCGTGACCGTTGGCGAGGCGGTGATCTTCACTACGACGATAGTTACCAGTCACTTATCACAAACGAGAAAATAGAAGCATCTTTCAACGGTAGTGATTTCGTACATCTCTATGAATATAATCTGCGTGGAGATTTGGGAGTAGAGCACCATTTTCCCGGACGTAAGGGACATACACTGCAAGCATCCTTATATGGACTTTATGAAGGAAATGCCATGGAGCATTTTCAGACCGATTTGTGGGATATGCAGGGTAAACAATTCCAGGGACACCGCGCCTACGAATATGAATATCGTTTTACCGGACAGGTGAATGCTGATTATGTATACCCTTTTGCCAACACTGCCGGGAAATTTGAGGCCGGTTACCAGCTTTTTACCTACACGGAAGATGGTGATTATAAAGTAGATATGTATGATAATACGATAGAACAGTTTGTCCGCCGTAATGATCTTTACAATAAATACCTCTTCCGTCGTGATATTCATGCATTGTATGCAATGTTGTCAAATACACATTCCAGTTTTAGTTATCAGCTGGGGTTGCGGGGTGAATATACGTACCGCAAACTAGGAAATAATGAGGCTTGGGCACGCCATACCCGCAACCGTTTCGATCTTTTCCCGTCCCTTCACCTGGCAATGGAATTGGACGATCATTCACGCATTCGTTTGGCTTATGCCCGTCGCATCACTCAACCGCAACTCTTTTATATGGAGCCTTATGTGGTATACGTAGATTATTACACAGCACAGCGTGGTAATCCGTTTATCAACCCGGAATATACTAATTCCATAGAATTGGGATATAACCGTAATTTTGGGGATAATACGCTGTCGGCTAATTTATTTCACCGTACGCGGAAAGATAAGATCGAACGTCTGCGTACACCCTATCACACAGGTGTAACCCTTGATTCTATGACTAATGTAGGAGATGACTATGCCACAGGTGTGGAACTGGCTACTGCTATCCGTTTCACTCCCTGGTGGAATTTCGATGCCAACGGTAGCTTTTACTACTATAAAATAAAGAATGATTATAAAGTGAGTGGTAAGGATGAGGATAGTTGGAACTGGCAATTGGCTGTAAACAATAACTTCGACGTCACCAAGACCACCCGTATGAGACTTGAAGCTTATTATGTAGGTCCGATGGTTAGCACACAAGGCAGGGTAGAGGAGTTTTTCTATTTCAATTTTGCCGTCCGTCAACAATTGCTCAAGCGGAAATTAACGGCGAGTCTGGTGGTGAGGGATATTTTCTCTACGGCAAAATATGTAAGTACACAGTCGGGTCCTTATATGGAATCGCGTACAAAGATTTATCCAAGTGCACCGTTGTTTACGCTTACACTTTCCTATACATTTAATAATTTCAGATCACAGCAGAAATCAGAGAAAGTAAGTCATGATATATTTGAGGGTACAAACAGATAAGGGAATGGCAGGTGTGTCAAAAGCCTGAGTTGTATTAATTAACTACAGATTACACGGATTGTATAATCTTGATTATCAACAGTAAATTAACAAATCTGTGTAATCTGTGGTTAAAATGACACTTATGCCCCCCTCTATTATCATTCCTATACCTATTTCTTATGGCTGTTGTACTCTACAGGTGGTTCACATACCCAGTCAGTTCGTGTATTGATAATAAAGTATAATTCTTCGGGGCGTTGTCGGCAGTCGAAAACAGTAGCAATTTTTATCATATCTTCGTCCAGCCAATATATAATTTTGTAGTTGGGCACATTTACCAGTGTACGGAAGCATTGAGGAAAATTAACTAGTTGGGGTTCGATATGGCCCAGGTTGGGGGTGTGTGCAGATCAGGTTGATGTTCTGTAACAAACTATTAAGTATCTTCCTTGATGTTTTTACTCCTGAGAGAGTTTGAAAATAAACTGATATTTGTTTAAGATCACTTTTTGCACGGGAAGAAAGTTTATATTTCATTATTTCCATCTTTCTTTCTGCTCTGCTTCGTCTAATGATGCAAATAATTCATTAAATACTTCTTCTCCATCCAACATTAATCCATTCCTGTCATCTTCCAATACCTGTTCAATGATACGATGCAATTCTTCTTTACCTGGAGCAAACGGATAATTCTTATCCGGCAAAGACCTGTTTAGTTGCTTTGCAAGATACAATTCGAGATTTTCAATCATAAACTCGTCGTCCATTTCGGTAATTGCCTGGATTAGTTTGAATCGACGGGCATCCAGTTCAGTTCTTTTGTTCATGTGAAGTTCTTTTTTACGGTTTATTCTATTATTACAAACATCCTATCGCCAAAGTGATGAATATTATTTTTTCTTATCTTTCGGTGGTCGGGAAGCAGCTTCCATATATTCTTTAAGATCGTTTTCGAAGAAATCATCTCCATTATTAGGTAATTTGCTGTGGTTATCTTCGAGTACCTGGTCGACGATGTTGTTTATATCTTCATTACCGATTGTAGAAGGATTATTAGTATTTTGAAGAGAATTTCTTTTTTGGCGGGCGAGGAATAATTCCATATCCTCGATCATAAATTCATCTTCCATATCGAGAACAGCTTGTATCAGTTTAAATCGACGGGCATCCAGTTCAGTTTTCTTATCCATGTTTGTTTTTTAATTAAGGTGACTGCAACAAAGGTAATGAAATTTTCTTTATTGCAAACAGATACGGGCGTTTGAATAGAAGAGGTAGATTTAAGGAATTAAACGACAATTTATTTCGCCGCTTTAATATTTAATAACGGTTTCACGGTTTCGATAACTTCTGCCGTATCGCGTATGGCTTCGGTGATTACATCTTTATCTTTGTAGGCCATAGGCGATTCGTCCAACGTATCTTTGCAGACAGAAGTAGAATAGATCCCCTTCATTTCTTCTGAGAATTGTTGCATACTCAAAGTTTTCATGGCAACATTTCGTGCGAGAACTCTTCCTGCACCGTGAGGGGCAGAACAGTTCCAGTCGGCATTACTTTTTCCTTCGCATATCAACAACCCATCACGCATGTTGAAAGGTATGACCATCTTTTCACCACGATAAGCCCGGATGGCTCCTTTTCGGATGATCCAATCGGTAGTGTCGATGAAGTTATGCATCGAGTGTATGGACTCAGTTGCATAATAATCTTCGCCCAGGGCATCAAAGATGGAGCGTGACATCACCAGATGGTTGAAGCGGGCGTAGGTTTGCGCGATCACCATATCGACCAGATATTCATACATATCGTTACCTGTTAGCAGGTATTCTTTTTTACCTACATGATACTTCTCATTTAGTGCCTGTAGGCGTTGTGGGATCTCTTTTCTGTTATGAGTCTCGCGTTTGATACGTTCGAATTCTTCATGATACTCCTGTGGAAGGATACGTATACCTTTCATTTTGGCGGCGTGGTATTTACAGACTTTTAATCCGAAATTGCGCGAACCGGAATGCAAGGTCAGATAATGTGCACCGTCGTTAGTACCTTCACCCAGTTCGATGAAGTGGTTACCGCCTCCCAGCGTTCCTACAGAATGATAGAACATTTTTTCACCGATACGAACCTTCTTGCAGAGAGCTGTAATATAATCAGCATCCACTACTATAGGTGTACATGGTTGACCGAAACGTTTTGTCCATTCGTCCTGGAAGTTGGCCAAGTTACGGTTTACAGTGGTAAAGTAATCCTTTACCCACCAATCGTTATATTGTTCTTTAGTACGGATTTCCATACCTACAGGGACAGCGGCACGAATCATTTCATCCAGGTGCGGAAACTGTTTCTCATCGAAATGTTTGTTCAGTTTATGGGTGGTGACAGAGCAACCGATATCTACACCGATATAGTTAGGGTTGACCATAGTAGTCATTGGCATTGTAAATCCGATAACAATTCCTACACCCACATGTGTATCGGGCATAATGCGGACAGGAACACCGGCTGATATTTCGTTGTTCAGGATGTTTTTTACTAATTCAATAGCACCTTCTTCTACATCGTCGATAAATATTTTGCAGTCGTTGTTATATTTTCCTGTTAGCGTGATCATAATTTCTTGTTTATTGGTTTTGTACTGCAAAGATAATAGCAGGGGTATGCAACTTTTTTGCGTAGTAGAAAAAAAGATTATTTTAATGCATAATAACAGGTATAATCGTACCGAAGCAAAGGATCGTAAAAAGAATGGTAATGAGAATGGATAATTCGTCACTATTGAACAGTTTTGGACGGGCATCGATGATTTTTTTTGCTTTTCCGTCAAACAAAAGGATAAAATATAGGACTATAAATATGATTGTCGCTGTCAGAAGTATGAAATCACCCCGGTGATTTTGTAGGGTAGAATAGTTGGAATAAAGAACAATCGTATCTGCAATAGCGCAAACCGCAATGAAAATAAGAATTCCTATAAAAAAGAAAGCATAGAAAGTGGTGTTTGCTTTCGAGAAATGTACTTTCTCAAACCAACGGGTATAGTTATAAAACAGAGTATAAAGTAGTTTCATCCGGTTTGTGATTGTTAAGTTTGCAAGTACAAACTTAAGGAATTTTCAGTTAGCTATAAAAACATTACTTTTGTAAGTTTCCGTAAACATGAAAATTAGTGTGTAGGTATGAATAAAGAAGAATATAAATTCTGGGATAGGGTGGCCGGCTCGGCCAAAGCAGAGACCGGGGCAAACTCTGCCCTGATGAAATACCTGAACTCTAAGCTCAAAGCCTGTATAATGCCCGGTAATACTGTTTTGGACTTTGGTTGCGGTACGGGAATCATTACGCTCCTCATAGCACGCATTGCAAAGAAGGTTTATGGGGTGGATGTTTCGCAAAGTATGCTGAAACGGGCACGGCAGAATTCAGAAGAACAAAAAGCAAACAATGTAGCTTTCATTAAAATAACGAAACTGAATGAGATGTTTCCACCTGACTCTTTTCAGGTGGTTACTATTTTTAATGTATTGCAATATGTAGAAGATAGACAGGCGTTGTTTGGGCAGTTTTATAAATTGCTTCAACCGCAGGGAACTTTAATTATGGCTTCTCCCTGCTTTGGCGATATGAGCTTTGTTTCCGCATTACTTGTAAAATGTTTAAGGTTTTTACATATCCTTCCGGAAATATACTATTTTCGTACAGATGAGATAGAAAAGGAAATAGCTGATGCAGGGTTTACTGTTCTGGAAAGTGTTAATTTGTCGGATTTTCCTGAAAGATTCATTATGGCAAAGAAGATTGTGTAAATCTGATATTTTACATCATACTCTTTAAAACTTTCAACTTCGGAAGCATCTTTGCAAAACGTTCGTTATCTTCCAGTTTCTCTAATTCTACCCACTGTATGGCATCAGACTCATCAGGGTCTATCTCAATATCTTTTTCTTCACCTTTATACATAAAGGCATAGCGAAAATCGTGATGATAGTGTTTCAATTCCTGTTTTTCCGGACGTTCGGGGATGGGATGTGAATCCAGTTCGATGGGTTCCGGGCTAACCGTAAAAGACAGAGGAATAAGATCATCTTTATGTATTCCGGTTTCCTCTTTTATTTCCCGGTAGGCAGCATCAATGATAGAAGCATCTTCCGGGTCTACATGCCCGCCGGGAAGTAACCAGATACCGAGGAACTTATGTTTAAGCAGTAAGATTTTGCTGCCTTCCCTGTTGAGGATAGCGCCACTAGCAGTAATGTGACCGGTGAAATTTTTACGGGAGTAAAGAGCATCATTGTTGGTGCCGGCCACGAAGTTTTCAAAAGCTTCTACGCTTTTGGCTTCTTGTGGAAAACGGTTTTTATAACGAGTGATGACTTCAAGTACCTTGTGTTGCACTTTCATGTATGGGGTTGTTATTATTTTATTGTTTTACAACGCAAATATATCCTTTTTGTCTGTAATTTCATTCTACTTTAATGTATATTGCCGAAATACCTGTTCTTTATCTCACTGATTTTCTCCCTGTCAAACAATTTAATGATTTCTACGGAAATGCTATCCATCTGCCCACTATAAGCACGGGTGGCTGCAAAAGCATATTTATCCGGATGGAAAATGTTACCAATCACCCTCATTTGTTTATCCGGATTATTAAAAGCCCAGTATTCAAGTATGGGAGCGTCTTCAACAATAGCATCTATCTGATCGTCAGTAAGAGCCTGGGTGAGTTCTTGTATCATTTCGTAAGAGATGGTGGGTATTCCCCAGTTTTGCAGGTATTGTTCGGCTACACTGGCACCAAGTACACCAACCCGTTTGCCGGGAAGATCGTTGAGGGAATGTATATCATGTGTAAGGGCAACGGTTGTCATGCTGCTGGTGATGCTTGAAGTGACGTATGCAACTAGTCCGATGCCGCTAATCATCCAGAACACGGCGAGAACTTTACCCAGCCAGCTGTAATTGTCGTTGTTTACAACTCCTGTTTTGATAGCTAGTACGAGACGATAGAGGCTTTCAGCAAGCCCTTCTATCCAGTTACGGGGGAAGTCGGATTCACGACGGCGGTGGATGATGGTGAGGGCGATGGTAAGGATAAGCAGTGCGGCGGTTATCCAAAGGTAAGCCTGGAGGTGGCCGTTGCGTCGTAGTTCCATCCATATAGAACCGTTTCCGGTGGTTTTTACCATGATACGGAGTCCGGCATCATACCAGGGGAAGGAAAATTTAAGCAGTTGGGCACGTTCGTAAGTGACAGATATATTGGATACGGCTACCTCAATTTCTCCGTTGATTAAAGCGTCGATCATGCCGCGCCAGGAGGTATATTCCAAGTATTCGGTCTTGAGGTTCATTTCGTCTTCGATAAGATTCCATAGTTCGATAGCCATGCCGCTGTAATAGCCTATGGAGTCTTTCATTACAAAGGGGGGACTAATGTAAACTCCGGCTTTTATCTTACGGACAGTGACAAGTTCCTGAGCATTAACTTGTGTAAGACTGCAAAGGCAGAGGATAAAAAAGCAGACTCTTGTTTTTAGTGTGTTCGATGTCATTTGATTATGTATTTGGATGCTTCTTTTGAAATTCAGGGTATAGTTCATTTTTTACCCATGTGAAATTTGGTTCTACTCTAAGTATTTTACGATAAGTTTCTCCGGCCTTAACATATTCCTTTCGTTCTTCGTAATAGCGTGCAAGAAGAGTAAGAAGATTTGAATAAAACCAGTTGTTTACAGTAGCTCCTTGTGTGGCCTCCATTTGTGTAATTGCTTTTTCAAAGAAGATTAATCCCTCTTCTTTATCACCTCCAAACATAACCGGAGCATGATTGACTTTTCTCCCAAGTCCCCAGTAATAACTATATGTACCGAATATATCACCTGTAATCGTGCCTGCCATTTTTAAAAAAAATGTAGCAACAACAATGAAGTCAAAGTAAATAACTGTCTTCTGCTTCCAGTTCTCATGAAAATAGAGTACGACACCAATTACCAGCAGGAGTGAGAAGGGAATGAGAAAGATGAAGAACTCCCGTGTAAAGGGTATCATAAATAATATAAGTCCTACGGTATAAAACCGTACGAAGTTGAGGAACATCTTTTTGCGTGCTAACAAGTTTTCGGTGATGAAAAGCAAAATCTTATCGAATATTCTGTTCATACTTTTCGCTTATCTCATTATCAACTATTTTGGCACTGGCCAGGCAAAGGGGAATACCGCCGCCGGGATGCACACTGCCTCCCACAAAATAAAGGTTTTGCATGCTGCTAAGGAAATTAGGGTGACGTAGGAAGGCTGAAAACATTGAGTTTGACGATGTACCATACAATGCTCCGTCTGTACTCATTGTATTTTGTTCGATAGTAAGGGGTGAGACTATGTTTTCACTTACAATATATTTTTCGATGTTCGTACGCAGTATGCGACTTATCTTGGTAATGATATTGCGGCGTGCGTTGATTACAAGTTTATTCCAGTCTTGTCCACTGTTTGCCGGGGCATTGACCATCACAAACCAGTTTTCATGCCCTTCGGGGGCATCACCTTTTACCAGTTTGGAACTTATAAAAATATATACAGTAGGATCATGATGGAGTGTTTGCTCGCGGAATATCTTGCGGAATTCCATGTGATAATCGCGGCTGAAAAGTATATTGTGAAGTTCCAGTTCAGGGTAAGTACGTTCTACTCCCCAGTAGAAGATGAGTGCTGATGATGAAGGTTCGGCTTTTTCCAATCTGCTTTTCAGCGGGTGTTTGGGTAGTAACTTGGATGCTACATATTTGGCATCAGCGTCGGAGATAATAAGGTCAAACTCTTCGAATCCTTCGGGAGTAATTACACCTTTTGCTTTTTTATCTTTGGTGATAATACGTTCGACCTTAGTATTGAAGCGGAAGTTTACTCCTTTTTTAACGGCAAGCCGATAGAAGCTATCAACAATGGAGTACATACCTTTCTTCGGAAAGAAAACACCTATGTTATTTTCCAGATGGGCAATCATGTTGAGGGTAGCAGGAGCTTTATAAGGATTCGAACCATTATACGTAGCATAACGGTCAAATATCTGCATCATGCGGGTGTCGGAAAATTCATAACGATTGGCCTGATGCATGGTGCGGAAAAAGTCGAGCTTATAAAGTTGTGATGCTATCCGTTTGTAAGCAGGAGTATTAAAGTTGGACAATTTACGGAATGAGCTGAACAGGAAAACGGGCGCACTAAGTTCATAAATCTCACGCGATTTTTCCAAACGGTGGAAGATGCATTCAGCATCATCACTTCCTATCTTTTCGTGTAGCTCTTTCGTCAGTTTATCTCTGTCCTGATAAAAATTGAATACCGTACAGTCGGGGAAAAAATATTTGCAGTTGGTTTCCAATCTTTCATGTGGAATCCATTCCGCAGGGTTTTCACCACACATTTCAAAAAGTTCTTCTGCAAGTTGGGGCAGAGTAAACAGGGAGGGACCTGTATCAAAACGGTAATTTCCTGTACGTAGTTCGGATATTTTCCCGCCGGGATGGTCATTCTTTTCAAAGACAGTTACTTCATATCCTCTTACGGCTAACCGTATGGCGGTGGCCAGCCCGCCGATTCCTGAACCGATAATGGCTGTTTTCATATATTAATGTCTTGCTTTTGTTTTTGATATTTCCTGCATAAATTTCTCTAAGATAATATAGAACCAAGCTGAGTACTGCTCCGGATGCTCTTTTATATCTTTCTCAAGATCAGGCAAAGAGATATATTTGTATTCGGACATTTCGTTGGGATTAATGTGTGGCTGGTCATTTGCAATACCGATGAAAATATGATCTAACTCATGCTCAGTGAGTGCATTATCAAACGGAGCTTTATAAATAAATTTACGTATATATTCCAGATTGGTATCCATTCCCATTTCTTCCATCAACCGGCGGTAAGCGGCATGGCCTGTTCCTTCTCCTAGGTATGGATGACTGCAACAGGTGTTAGTCCACAGTCTGCCGGAGTGATACTTATTTCGGGCGCGGTGTTGAAGTAGCAATTCACCTTTAATGTTGAATATAAAAACCGAGAAGACAAGGTGTAGTAGAACTTTCCTGTGAGCTTCTATCTTTTTCATTTTCCCAGTAGGGTTATCATATTTATCTACAAGTATAACCATTTGTTATTTGAATTTAGTGGTTAGGTATGCTTGTCCGAGCAACAACATCTTCTTTCGGTTCGATACTCGGATATGGGTATTGAGCAGTTGTTCGACAGGGGTTGATTCTATGTACTTAGCAAGCGACAAATAATATAGATAGGTGGTGTATACGCCCAGACGCGAACAGTCGGAAAGCTGTTTGATTCCTTCCAGTGTAATGCGATAGTCTTCGTAAATATCTTCAAGTATGCTGTGCTTAGCCGGTTCGTCGAGTTGGTGGTCTTTCAATACCGGAAAGTAAATGCGGTGAAGGTTAGTTGTATCATACTTTAGATCGTGCAGGAAATTTATTTTCTGGAAGGCGGCACTAAGTTGTATGGCGTACGGCTTAAGATGTTCGTACTCTTTATTGTTACCATAAACAAAAACTTTAAGACATATAAGTCCTATAACTTCGGCTGAGCCGTGGATATATTCTTTTATTTCATTTTCTTCGAATTTGTTCTGGTGCAAGTCGCTTTTCATGCTGTTGAAAAAATTTTGAACAAGTTCGTCGTCTATTTTGTAACGGTTTACAACATGCTGAAAGGAATGAATAACCGGGTTCATACTGATACCGTTGCGTAGAGCTTTGTAATATTCCTGTTCATATTCTAATAGTAGCTGTTCTTTATCGCATCCCTGAAAGGTATCGACTATCTTATCGGCAAACCTTACAAAGACGTAAATGCTGTATATAGCACTACGGATGGAGGGATGAAAGTAGCGGATCCCTATGGAAAAAGAGGTGCTGTAGGCATTGGTTACCAGGCGGCTGGTGAGGAATGATATGTTTTGATATAATACACCCATATTTTTTGGCTACTAATAATAGAACAGGAATTAATTCACCCGTTAGAAGAAATATTCATATTCTTTACTTCTGCTGTTTAGATTCTACACGACTGTTTATCCCAATAATATATGCTGCTGCCAGTCCGGCAGCAATTTTTCCAGATATAATTGTTGTAGGTACACCTGGTTTGGGAACTGTAAGCTGTCCTGCATAAAACAGATTTCTGACCTTTTTGTTCTGAATTTTTGGTTTTAGAAAGGTTGTTTGTAAAAGTGTATTTGATAATCCGTAAGCATTACCTTTATAAGCATGATAATCCTTAACAAAATCGTTAACAGCAGATGTTTTATAAAATAAAATGTCCTTTCGTAAAGATTGTCCGGTAAGCTTTTCCATACGTTCAATAATTTGGTTGAAATACTGCTTTCTTATTTCCGGAGTATCGTCTAAGCCCGGAGCTATTGGAATCAGTATGATAGCTGTATCTTTACCTTCTGGAGCTATACTTTTATCTGTTTTTGTTGGAAAGCTAGCATAAAATAATGGTTTTTCAGGCCATCCCGGGCGAAGATATATTTTATTTGCATGCTCATCAAAATCTGTATCAAAAAAGAGTGTATGGTGGGAAACATTCTCTAATTCCCGATCAAATCCAATGTAAAATAATAATGCCGAAGGAGCCATCACCCGGCTTTTCCAATAATAATTTGAATAATTACGGTATTTCCATTCAAGTAGAGATTCCGTATGATGATAATCTGCACTGGATACAACAACATCTGCTTTTTCGTGTTTCCCATTTACTTGAATTCCTGTAACTTTTCCATTTTTAACATGGATTTTCTCTACACTTGCATTAGTATGGACTGTTACTCCTAATTGTGTGGCAATCGTATGCATTGCTTTTACCTGTTGAAATATACCACCCTGAATATGCCACGTACCTAATATCATATCGGTATAATTCATGAATCGATAAAAAGATGGTAGGTCACAAGGGCGTGCACCAAGAAATAATACCGGAAATTCAAGAATTTGCCTTAACATGGGATTCTTTATATCCTTGCGTACGGTATGGCTAAGGCTGGAAAAGAATTGTGAAACACGCATGATAGTAGCAGGCATAATTAATTTAAAAGATGATTTTCCTGGTTTATATATCACCTTGTCCATGGCAACACGGTAATTTATCTCAGCATTTTTCATAAAGCGTTTTAATACACGGCTACTGCCGGTTTCATGTTGCTCGAAAGTATGAGTTATCTGTTCAAAATTTGCAGATAAACGAATAGACTTTCCTTTGTCAAAATATACTTCATAGCCAGGGTCTAACCGGATCAGTTCGTAAAATTCTTTTGTGCTGGTTCCAAAATCGGCAAAAAATCTTTCAAATACATCGAGCGTCCAATAGAAGGTTGGGCCGATATCAAAAGTAAAACCATTGTAATTGAGTTGCTGCGCACGTCCACCGATACTTTCGTTTTTCTCGTAAATGGTGATATCATAACCCTCTTTCGCCAGATAGCAAGCAGCTGAAAGGCCGGAGAATCCAGAACCTATTATTATAATTTTTTTCAATGAGTGTACGTTTGTTTTCGTTATTGGTTGTAAGAAACATTTGCGGTTATAACACACATCTGAATAGAAATGTTTACCGGAAAAAGTTTCGGAAGTATGCATAAATGTATATTAGTATTGAGAAGTATATTAATTAAAATAAGGTAGTGGCAGGTATAGGCTCAGAATAAAGAAACATATCTTTGGATATGACAGGAGATTATTTGTTTCTGAAAACATGTGTTTCTATGACCTGATATACCGTATTTAATCAGTTGTAGTGTTAAAAATCGCCAGAATACATGTAAAGTCGAACCATTTACTTTCCAAGCTGTTAAACGTTAGAATTATCCTAAAATGATCGTTTACTCTAAAAAATAATGCAATGGATATATTAAAAGGAAAAACAGCTCTTGTTACAGGTTCCAGTTCAGGAATAGGAGAGGCTATTGCCATGTTATTCGGTAAGGAAGGTGCTAATGTAATTGTGACTTATAATTCAGGTAAGGATCGTGGGGAGGCAGTTGCTCAGAAAATAAATGCCTTAGGAGTAAATGCTAAAGCCTATCAGCTTAATGCTGCTGATGAAGAGAATGTAAAACAGGTTTTTGCTGAGATCAATAAAGAATTTGGTGATCTTACCATTCTTGTAAATAATGCAGGTATTAATGGTGATGGTACTTATATCGAAGATATGAGTACTGATAAATGGGATAAGGTAATAAAAACAAATTTATATGGTCCTTTCTTTTGTACCCGTGAATTTCTGCAAATGAAGAAAAAATATGGTACTTACAAAGGTAGCAGAGTAATAAATGTTACTTCTATACATCAATATGTAAATGTGAGAGGTACTGCTAATTATAATGCTTCAAAATCAGCAATGCGTAATTTTGCTTACACACTTGCTCTTGAAATGGCCGATAGAGAACTTACAGTAAATAATATTGCCCCGGGTATGATACTTACCCCTATCAATCAAAAAGTAATTGATGACCCTGAAAAACTCAAGAGAGCTGAAAACATTATTCCTTTCCACAGGGGAGGGCAGCCATCAGAAGTAGCTAATGTGGCTCTTTTCCTGGCCTCTGATGCCAGCTCCTATGTAACCGGATCAACCTACACTGTAGATGGAGCCTTGTCTATTTTAGGACCGGATGCATAAATAACCGATTTTGAATAGAGAGGGCAGTACCATACAGCAACCAAGGTACTGCCCTTATTTTTTTAGAATCTGTGAAATAAACACGTCATTAGTCAATTTAACACTGTAAAAATGTACAACTCCATGTATACACTATTATAAGCAGTGATAAAAGCATTGAAGCTAGTCCTAAAAAGGTTGTACTACGTGTATGTTTACTACTATAGGCAAGGTTACAAATAAGATTAATTGTTAACTGAATAACTAAAAGTACCACGATAATAATAGCGCTATAACGTCCGAAATCATTGTTGTAAATTCCACATGTGTATAACACAATAAGGAATACAATAAGTAGGGAGGATGTAATAATTAGATTATATATCCAATATTTTTTCATCTTTTAGAAAATTACATTATAACTTGTTGCTTACAGGTAAATATACAAATTTCTTACTAATTACGGAGGTTTTATATTAGTTTTAACTTCTTTGTTTAACGTATATTTAAAAAGGATAATTTGATTATTGCTTTTATGATTTAAAGGTTACAA
>PPYE01047530.1_pt1 | contig 16779 bp, 16 predicted proteins | sample 1559881 | NCBI WGS metagenome assembly PPYE01 (sample SAMN08240022, study PRJNA423297) | Human gut metagenome, whole genome shotgun sequencing project. | reverse complement strand
AATAGTGTGGTCATTCGCCTTACATGTTGCAACAACCACGATTAACAAAAATCTGGCCATAGCTCATATTCGACGCTGCGATACTTTGTTGCATAAATCAAAGGCTGTACCCGGAAACAACCCGTGTGGTTCCGGTCAGCGAGTCTGAGACCTCAACATCCCGGGTGATGATTGTCATTCCGGACTGACGCAGCCGCTGCACATCTGCGGCAATACGTTGAATACCAAGCCAGAACAGACCATCCAGCGCGGTGACAATTAACCCGCTTTCCAGCGCCAGTTTCAGCCGTGCTGTCGGGGCTTTAACCTGCCCGGCTATATCAGTGAAACAACGCGTCGTCATGCCATAGCTGTCCACCCGCCGTATTCGCGTCGCAAGACTGTAACTGAAGCTATCCGGCACGCCGGATAAGTCATTCTGCAGACTGTATACACATCCCCGCTGCCGCTCATTGAATACGACTTTTTTCTGGCTGAGCTGCCATTCCCGCCGCACGCTGTCAATCATCTGCGGTGTCCGGGTTAACAGCAGACGAAACGGCAGTTCAAAACTGGTCACGTAATCAACATTCAGCAAAGCTGTCCGTAGCCGCTCCCTGGCACCTGCTCCGGTATCACGGCATTCACGCATGACATCTTCCCACTGGCGCATCAGTCGCGGTGACTCATTCCTGACCCTGAACTGATATTTCTCAATCTGATAATCAATATGTTCCTGCATACCGTCACCGGATATCTGTTGCCGTATCATCACGGATATCAGCGTACTGGAATTCATGCCCTGCGTGAAGTATCACACTGCCAAAAAAAACACACCTGAACGTTATTATTTCGCAATATTAATTGCACTTGTTTTCATAAATAAAAAGGAGACGATGAAATGATAAAATATATCTTTTCACTCACCATTATTTTTTCCGCTTCTCTCTGTGCTGCACAGATTCAGGGGCACGTCATCCGCGTTCTTGATGGTGATACGCTGGAAATATTACAGGACAAAAAGCCTGTCAGGGTCCGTCTGGCTAATATTGATGCACCGGAAAAGAAACAGCCCTTTGGACGCTGGTCAGCCACTCAGCTGAAGGACCTGGTGGCCGGAAAGCCCGTAACCGTGCAATACGCGCAGACAGACAGGTATGGCCGTATTCTCGGCCGGGTCTATACCGCTGACGGCACAGAAGCAAATCGCTGGCAGGTCCGTAACGGCGCTGCCTGGGTGTACCCGGACTACAATAATGACTATACTCTCCCGCCGCTCCAGCGTGATGCCCGCGCCCTGAAGCGGGGATTATGGGCAGATAAAAATCCGGTACCACCATGGACCTGGAGAAAACAGAATAAGAAATAATTATTTGCTGATATGAAGAAAAAAACCATTTCAAAGAAAATAAATGGCAAAAATACAGCATGGAAAAAAATTGCCATTTTTACCGCCGCGTTATTTTTAATATTTGCTGTCTGCTGGTCGTAATAAGCAGAATAACAGAAAGGTGTAAAAATGAACCTGGTTGATGCATTTGTCACTAAAGTGATATCCGGACCGTATGAAGAATACTCAGTTCCAGGAGAGCTATCACTGCGTTAGCCACAGCAACAACCGCCCTGAGAACGATGATTAACAGGTTAATCATCCGCTTCTCCATCAATGGAGAAAGAACACCGTGGTTTGCCCTTACATTGCCTGTCGCCACGTTTTCTATAGTGTCAGTTATAGACAGTTCTTCTCCGGCCAGAGCACCAAAACCAGCACCACCTGATGTTTTGGCCAGGACTTGCAACCTGTTCATCCCGGTGAACGATATGCCGGAAAGAACGTGCCTCAAAGCTGACACACCGAGTATATACTTATACTGTGCTTGCAGAAATATTATTTCAGCCGTATTATTTCATAGTCAGTTATAGGCAGTTATCTTCCGGTCAGGGCTACCAACTTCGATCCGGAATCGCAAATCAGTTCCAGGAGAGCTATCACTGCGTTAGCCACAGCAACAACCGCCCTGAGAACGATGATTAACAGGTTAATCATCCGTTTCTCCATCAATGGAGGAAATCACTGTTGTTTACTCTTACATTGCCTGTCACAACAGCTCTTTCATTGTTAGCTGAAAAGAGACTTCCTCCGGCCAGAGCACCAGACGCAGCACCACCTGTTTGTCCGGCCAGGTCTTTGAATAGCACAGATCCATAGTCCCGATGGATTGATGCGAAGGTAAGTCTCCAGACAAGGCTAACTTGCTGATTATACTTGTTTCAGGCGATATCGCTACTCCCGGAACAATAGACTGTAACGAACAGATTGCGATCAGGTGAATATAACGATATTCTGGTAACGTTAGTTGAAAAGAGACTTCCCCCGGGCCAGAGCCACCCACTCTCCCTGGGATCGCAAAAAAGCCGGCCTCACCAGTCGGCTTTTTTGTGCCTGTCTCTCACCACCTTCTGCTGTTCCTGTGAAAATGCCCTGCTGAATTCAGCCCTGCCCGGTCATTACCGGCGATTGTTCGCATTAATTCCACTCAGCCTCATCCCGAAATTTATCTATTTATCGATGGAGGAATCCTCGTGTCTTACCAACACTCCCCCACAACAGAAGACCCGATGAACATATGGTATATCGTTGGCACCATATGTCTGCTCTTTGCGCTTCTCATCTGGCTCTTTTTACCCGACATCGTCTTTGCCACCTGCCTGATCCTGCACACAATGTGGGGGATGACTGACTGGGGGCCTTTTCACCATTTTGCCGCCCCCCGTTACAACCTGCTGGCCATCACTGCTAACAACGCGGCAACCATCACTTTCGGCCAGTGGCTGGATGTTATGTCCCGGACAGTGGGGATCCTCTGGTTGATTCTGCTTCCCATGACATTCGGCTTTCTGTGGATGTGGTTTCACCATCCGGCCCAGCCCCGTTTTACCCGCAGGCCACTGAATATCCACACACTGCCCCATATTTTTTCAGCTCTGTCACCGGCGATCGCCCCCGTTCTGGCTGATGGAGACAACAACAGACTCTTCCACGGACAAAAACGTCCCGAGCGCCGTGTAGCACTAACCCCCGAAGTCTTTGTGGAGCAGAACAACCTTATCCGCAACATGCAGCTCGATGTTGCGTCCACACGCCAGTGCTTCATGGCGCAACTGGGGCAACCACTGACCAGCTGGAAAGACATGGCCCCACATGAAAAAGCGCTCTTTGCCATCTTTGGCCTGCAGTTCTTCCTCGGTGACCGGAAAGCAGCGGTAGCCCTGATGAACAACCTCAATCTCTCCTGCAGGCTCAAAAGTAAACGGGACCAGGGGCGTTTCAGCACGCCGGTGTATTCACTGGCCAGAAACGCCTTTATCCGGGTCATCAAAACAGAAGGCGCACAACAGTGGCTCAGGCAGCACCGTTACGTTCGCAGCGGTCTGGTCTGGCTTTACGCACATGATTTGCGCCTGACGCCTCCGAACTGGCTGTGGCTCAAGGGCGTTGACCGGACGCTCTTCTATGCCCTTCACCGGGCAAACACCACAAAAGGCTTCATCGAAGGGGCCGGCGTGGTGGCCGTTGCCCGGGCAGAAAATGAAGCCAGCCGTCTCGGCCTCCCCTGCCCGGAACCCTGTGTGGAAGAGGCCATTGAAGGGCTTCGACGGGACATGCTGGGGCTGGGCCTGATATGGGACGAACCTCAGCCAGATCGCGATCGTAAACGTCAGATCAGGACCCGCTGGTCACTCACGGATGACGTGATACCCCGCCGCCATGATAACGACGAAGACACTGACACTGGTGAAACCACCGAAACCACCGAAACCACCGAAAAACAGCATCCCGCCGACAAGGAAAAAGAACAATGACCATCCACTACACTGCAACACTGAATAATAAACACCTGTCCCTGACCGCCCTGTACCCTGACGGTAATCGGGAGGTGATTGCCATCCTGCCGGTAACAGAACTGGGCGCACTGATTAACCGTAATAACAGGCTGATGCACCTGTCCTTCAGTTCCCCTTTTCGCGAAATAACCGAAACGGTGCTTGTTGATACCGTTGATGCAGAACGTCCCGGACATCACATCGGCAGAATGCTCTCAGCGATTGATGCCTGCCTGGATGCCGAATATGCCGGAAAAGGAAAACATCCCTCCCGGAAATATGGCTTCTGGCGGACACTGATGTGTGGCTTTATCGCCGGAATTGCTCTGCCGGCGACAGTTGCAGGTTACCACTGGATGAAGGCAGAGCCCCCTTCCACGCTGGCTTACCCTAAATCTCAGGAATGGAGAGCTGAACCAGTAACCGACACAGAGACACCACGCCCACATACGGAACATCATGTTAACAGCATCCCGGCCCGCCCGGCTCCCACACAGCAGGAACCTTCTTCTGCCCCCGCCCCGACGGCAGTGACGGAAGAACAACACGTTCAGGCCGCTGAGGCCCGCCGTAATCTGGCCACAGTACTTAAACGCAACGCAGACCGGGGGATGTTCACCATTAACCTGTCCACTGGTCATGAACGCACGCTGTACGCCTTCCTTGACCCCGCATGCATCAACTGCCGTCTGCTGGAACCCGCGCTTAAGCAACTGGCCCGGGAATTCAGCGTGGTGATTTATCCGGTCTCCGTGATTGGCGGGGAGTCCAGTACAAAGCGGACTGCTCCGCTGCTGTGTGAACCGGACTCACAAAAACGGGCGACCGGATGGCATCAGCTGTATTCCGCTGACAGTGGTATGGCCCCCACCGGCGATGCACCGGCCGCACAGGATGGACAGTGTCTGACCGCCGCACGTGCTGCCATCGATGTCAATAACCAGGCTTTCCGCCAGTTCGGTTTTGGCGGAACCCCCTGGGTGTTATCAGATACCGGCTGGCACCTGCCGTCCGGCATCCTGAAAGACGCCACTTCCGTTCGCCTCTTCCTGAAAGCAACAGATAGCGAGGAGTATCACAATGAGCCAGCACCACGTTAATCCTGACCTCATACACCGCACGGCCTGGGGAAACCCGCTGTGGAATGCACTGCATAACCTGAACATCATTGGTCTGTGTCTGGCCGGCAGTATCATTACGGCCCTGATATGGCCACTGGCCCTTCCTGTCTGTCTGCTGTTCACCCTGGTCACCTCCGTGATATTCACGCTGCAACGCTGGCGATGCCCCCTGCGTATGCCCATGACGCTCAGCCTTGATGACCCCTCCCAGGACAGAAAGGTCAGGCGAAGCCTCTTCAGCTTCTGGCCCACCCTGTTTCAGTATGAAGCAGATGAAACATCCCCCGCACGGGGGATTTTTTATGTCGGTTACCGCCGTATCAATGATATCGGTCGTGAGCTCTGGCTGAGCATGGATGACCTCACCCGGCATGTCATGTTTTTTGCCACCACCGGTGGCGGTAAAACAGAAACCACCTTTGCCTGGCTGCTCAACCCGCTCTGCTGGGGAAGAGGCTTTACCTTTGTTGACGGAAAGGCACAGAACGATACCACGAGGACAATCTGGTATCTCTCCCGACGTTTTGGCAGGGAGGATGATATCGAGGTCATCAACTTCATGAACGGCGGAAAATCCCGCAGTGAAATCATTCAGAGCGGCGAAAAATCCCGCCCACAGTCAAACACCTGGAACCCGTTCGCATTCAGCACCGAAGCCTTCACCGCCGAAACCATGCAGTCCATGCTGCCCCAGAACGTTCAGGGCGGTGAATGGCAGTCACGGGCGATAGCCATGAACAAGGCCCTGGTCTTTGGCACAAAATTCTGGTGCGTCCGGGAAGGTAAAACCATGTCCCTGCAGATGTTACGGGAACATATGACGCTGGAAGGGATGGCAAAACTCTATTGCCGTGGCCTTGATGACCAGTGGCCGGAAGAAGCTATCGCACCACTGCGAAACTACCTGCAGGATGTCCCGGGATTCGATATGTCACTGGTGAGAACGCCGTCAGCCTGGACTGAGGAGCCCCGTAAACAGCATGCTTATCTCTCCGGTCAGTTCTCGGAAACGTTCACAACCTTTGCCGAAACCTTCGGGGACGTCTTTGCGGCAGATGCCGGCGACATCGATATTCGCGACAGTATTCACAGCGACCGCATTCTGATTGTGATGATCCCTGCACTGGACACATCGGCTCATACCACGTCGGCACTCGGTCGTATGTTCGTCACCCAGCAGAGCATGCTCCTCGCCCGTGACCTGGGCTACCGGCTGGAAGGCACAGATGCACAGACCCTGGAAGTCAAAAAATACAAAGGCAGCTTCCCCTATATCTGTATCCTTGACGAAGTCGGTGCCTACTACACAGACCGCATTGCTGTGGAGGCCACCCAGGTACGTTCACTGGAGTTTTCCCTGATAATGACGGCGCAGGATCAGGAGCGAATTGAAGGGCAGACCTCCGCCACCAACACCGCCACACTGATGCAGAACGCCGGCACCAAATTCGCCGGACGCATTGTCAGTGACGACAAAACGGCAAGAACGGTGAAAAATGCCGCCGGTGAAGAGGCACGGGCCAGAATGGGCAGCCTGCAGCGCCACGATGGTGTGATGGGTGAGTCCTGGGTGGACGGTAACCAGATCACCATCCAGATGGAAAGCAAAATCGACGTGCAGGATTTGATCAGACTGAATGCCGGTGAGTTCTTTACCGTTTTCCAGGGGGATGTGGTGCCGTCAGCCTCTGTGTATATTCCGGACAGCGAGAAAAGTTGCGACAGTGATCCGGTGGTCATCAACCGCTATATTTCCGTTGAAGCCCCCCGGCTGGAGCGTCTCCGCCGTCTCGTCCCCAGGACAGTGCAGCGCAGGCTCCCCACACCGGAGCATGTCAGCAGCATCATCGGTGTACTGACAGCAAAACCATCCCGTAAACGTCGTAAAAACCGTACAGAGCCTTACCGTATCATTGATACATTCCAGCGCCAGTTGGCAACAGCGCAGACATCACTGGATCTGCTTCCGCAATATGATACAGATATCGAATCCCGGGCAAACGAACTGTGGAAAAAGGCTGTGCACACTATCAATAACACAACCAGGGAAGAACGCCGGGTATGTTATATCACACTGAATCGTCCGGAAGAGGAACACTCCGGTCCTGAAGATATACCTTCAGTGAAGGTGATTCTGAATACCCTGCTCCCCCTGGAGATACTGTTACCGGTCGCTGAAAATAATAAATCGCAGACAATAAATAATGATCATCCCCAGAAATCATGTGGAGCACAACCAACAACTGACGAAAAATACTGAAGGAATACAAATATTTTCTGGTGACCATATCTGTCAATCAGACTGTAAAACCCTGTTCACTAAGTCCGGGGTTTTACGGCGCACTGGATAAGGGCCGCAGACACGGCCCTTAATTCAGAGTTAACCGGGTATAAAATCAATTCAGTGACTACTCCCGCCCTTATTGACGAAGGTTCCTGCCGTTTTTGGGCTGAATCTTTGCACCATCACTTATCCGGGCTTACATTCCAGGTGATGGTGGCTCCCATGTTTTCTCCTGCCGTAACGTATAATTATCATCATGGCTCTCCGATAAACGGGTCTGCTGTCTGATATATTCCCGGTAATACTGCTCACTGCGTTGACGGTGCAAATCCACGTCCGGACGAGTAATGGTGAAGTGTCCGTTTCCGGTTATTCCCGCTGCATTGTGCCAGGCCACCATTTCTGCAAACACATCATTAAACTGCTGGTATGAACCTTCCGGCTCAAAACCAAGCTTTCCGTTGCGGCTGAACAGAACTGGCGCAATTAAATTAAGCTTCTCTGCCAGTTCATTTCGGTCCGTGTGATGGTAGAACACAACCCGATCTCCGTAATCCGTACAGACATTTTTTCCTGTCCGCGTATCCCTGAAATGAACACTTCCATTTTTCTGAAGACGAGCTTCAAGTTTTGCAACATTATTAAAAAGTGGCGTTCCTCCGGGTTCGCAGAGTACGACACAACGATCAACATTAGTTGTGCGTCTTTTATCCTTATTACGCGAGCGACGATCACGATAATCCCAGCCACGTAACTGCGATACTGCAGCCCTGTCTCCCTGAGCCGCCTGTTGTTCCACCCACTGCCGGTAGGACAAAGGATACCACTTACCCTCCGCAATCAGTGACAACCGCTCTTCCTTCACACTCTCCTTCAGCCTGATCAGCGCCTGCATACGCTGCACTTCCGCAATATGGTAATGCAGCTTACGCAATTGTGGATCCCGGAACTGCACACGGATATACGCCTTGCGCCGACGGCAGGCAGCATGAATTTCCCGTAACCGTTCTCCGTAACGTAAGTCGGGTTTACGCCAGTGCTCCTTCCATGCAAGATAACGCGCACGCAAATCTTCCCGCGCAGCTGCACGGGCTTCACGGCGCTCACGACGAATCTCAGGATCGCGCCGGAAGCCGGGTTCCACTTCATCACTGGCAGCAAGTTCCGGATTGTAACGACATTCAGGCTTCACCCGTTCGAAAATATCTGCAGCCGCAATTTCAAATGGCCCGGCCTGAGGCTCGGCACGGGATAACGTCAAATCAGGATGGATACTGCTGGCCTTCACCGGTGTCAGCTCATGATTAAACGCATCCACAATCACAAGACCATGATGCTGTTTCTGCAGCATAAGCCCTTTACGCGCAAACATCTCATGACATGCCTGCCAGCTGAAATCCCCGTCAGCTATCATCTCTTCAATCAGGCTCCTGCACTGAATAAGGCCGTATCCCCACAGACTTTCCTTATCAGAAAACAGTTCACGCTTTATAGCCCCCTGCGGACCTGTGCCCATCCGCATACGATACCATTCGTAATCACTGACAGGCTGAGAGCCAATACTGTGTCCCCGGAATCGTTCTCCGGGAACGACCTGAGTAAAAATATCCTTCGGTACAGGCTGCCATCCACCATCCAGATCCTGCATGTAATCCAGCGTCATTAACGGCCACACACTGTCTGCACGTACTGGTGTCTGTTGTTTATCAAATCCATCATGCAGTACCAGATGCCCGTGTTGAATCCCCATCCATAATCCCGCCTCTGCCAGAGTACGGTGTACAGCCAGGCAGCTTTTCAGTTCACCATTGCGCGCCATTGCCGGTAAGCGTTCGGCAAAATGACGACTGGCATACTGCTTCAGGCTCTCCGTTTCAGCCACTTTTTCCGGCCGGATATCAACGTTTATGGCTTCCGGATCATAACGACCGGGTGCCTCCACCTGACTGAAAATATCTGTCGGTACAGGCTGATATTCCCCCAGTTTCCGCCCCAGTTTTTCAGCTGTCCATGACGGACCGAACGAACTGAGTGCAACACCTTCCCGCGCTCTGTCCCAGCCATCCTTCACCACCAGTTCCCCTTCCTGCATCGTGATATACAGACCATCACTGGCCAGCCGTTTATGCAAAGACAACCAGTCTTGTGCGGGCTCTTCACGCAGCCCGGCAATCGACATCTGCGCAATATATTCCCTGAACGTCTGCTTTTTCCCGCGTCGCCAGGCATTACGGCGCTCACGTACCAGCGCTGTTTTGCGCACAATACGGTTGCCGGGTGCATGCACAAAGCAGCCATTATCAGGCGCGAATCCGTGCTTAAGTTCAAGTTCACGACATGCACGGCTGAGTTTTTCCTGGCTCCACGGAAGGCAATTGATATAGCCGGTTTCAGGGTGGACACGATTCACTGCAACATGTACATGCAGGTTATCCGTGTCTGTATGAACGGCTGCCACATACTGATGTTTTGACAGCTCAAGGGATTTCAGGGTGTGACGCACACAGTCAAAAAGCTGCTCAGAACGCGGACTTTCGTGCGCAGGCCAGGAGAGAATATAGTGAAAAACAGGATCTGTATCATCTTTGGAAAAATGAGCAAGGTCTGCTGCTTTCTGCATTTCTTCAGCCGCAGATTCAAGAGACAAACAGTTATGAAAGCAGGTCACACCATAGAAATTCACCCACTGACTGCCGTCTTTCATCACATCAATCAGGGAAACAAATTTTTCATTACGCAGACGTGTTGCATAATCAACAAGACGTCTGAAGCGATTCCGGTGCGGAACCTCACCTTTCACTTCCGTGTCTGGTCTGAGTTCATCTTCCGGCACATCATCCCGCACTGAGGTGTACGCAATCAGGTCTTCAAAAGAAGACTTTCCGTCGCGTCTTTTTTTCGGAATGATGGCATTCATCAGCGATTATCTCAGCGTCCCATTAAATCTCTTCGCAGAGTATTAGCAAGTTCTGTAATAGCAACGAGAACCTCTGCATACTCTTTATCTCCCGTGCGTTTTCCTTCCACAAACAGATGCTTCTGCAGGCGACCAAGACGCATCAGCTCTTTCAAAAAATCTTCATCAATGCGGGCATTTATCTGTTTTCCCAGCACAGTTTTTCTTATCAGAGTTGAAACTGTCAGTCCGTTTTTTTCTGCCTTTTCTTTAACAATCTCAGCCTCTTCTGGTGAAAAACGAACAGCAATGAGGACATTCTTTTGCCGTTTCTCACTGCCACTTCGGTTTTTCTTCTCACTCATGGTCTGCTCCTTACCAGGGTGTCGGGGCAAAGCCCTGACCAGGTGGTAATCGTATAGCCGTGCGTGCGCGGTTATACGATTACACATCCTGTCCCGTTTTTCAGGCCATTATAGCCTGTTATTTTTGTGCATCATAGTCTTATGCAGACGGCAGAGGCAGGGCGCAGCCCTGCCAGGAGTCAGTTTTTGATGATAAAATCAGGCTTCAACATTAAACGGAGAGAAAGTGCCAATGGCGTCTAAAAAATTTTACTCAGATGATGACATCCAGCTGGCAAAAGCTGCTTTATCGGAATTGCCAGACCTCACCGCTCAACGGAAAACATTGCGTGATTTTCTTGATGCCATTCGTGATGACATCATTATCCTGGTAAGGACAAAGGGTTATACACTGACAGATGTTCGTGACACGCTCAAAAATGCAGGGTATGAAGTAGGAGAGAAAGCACTTCGTGACATTATTCGGGAAGCAGAATCGAAAAAACCATCCCGCCGTTCTTCCTCTAAAACAGCACCTAAAAAGACAGATTCAGGCAGGAAAGATGGCATCGATATGAACAACAATTGATGTGACAATGTCACATTGTGTTCTGAGATTATGATGATTACAGAAAAAAAAGCCCCGGCATAAATACCTGGGCTTTTCTGTTTAATCAGACTCGTGGCGGCAATGCACCAGGATAATGCCGTGCAATAATATCATTCAGTTTTTCAACAAGGTCAGAACGCTTAAAGACAATGTGTACGGTCCCTTTCTGGTAGCCACGCACCGTAAAATATTCTCCTTCTAACAGCTTACCGACATTGTCGCCGTTCCCGAGAAATTCACCATACTGCGCCCCGATGCTGCTCCGGAAGTCAGGAACGTTGCGCTCCTCCAGCAGATAAAAAGGACGTACCAGGTCATCCAGTTCCTCCCGTCCGCTGCAGTCCAGCGTCACACGCCCGTTACTCCAGCGGTACAGCAGGTTTTCAATAATGATTTTCTTGCCCAGACGGCAGGGATTATTGGTTCTGTAATCCCATGACAATTTTCGGTAGACATCAATCAGTCCCTGTTCAAATGTCTGCATCTTGCTGGCATTCAGATGGCGAAAAGTTGCCAGTACATTGTCCAGGGTGATTTCAGGACAGGTGTCGCTCATCAGCTGGCTGTTCCACTCATCACGCTGGCATGAACTCATGAAGGTGTACATCCCCGTATCCGCCATCAGGCGGTCCCAGATTTTACGGTCGGCAAGACGGGTGATATTCCTTTTCGCTTCTTCCGGTTTATCCATGCATCGAACGGAGTCAGTCACACAGTCTTCAAACCCGTAGAGAAAAATGTCACCGGAAGCATCGAGCAGAATCCTGCGCGCTGTCGCCAGGCATTCCATCGCCTGCATGAACAGTGCAATACCTTCGTTACGCTGCGCGATGATGCGGTCGATAGCCACAGACGGAATAACATCTGTCGTGCCGGCAGTATTCAGGTCAGCAGTGGGTAAAGTCTGATTCATCACATTGTCTCCTCATCGTCACGACTGCCGGGTCAGCCAGGTCATTTCCCGGAGGAGCGAAGCTCCTTCTGCCGTCCGGGTCTTCGGGGATTTCCCCGCAGTGGACCTTTCCGACGGGGGACGCTCACCACGTCACGGGGCAGTTGTCCGGGGGCAGACGCAAAAGTTTTTGACGCCTGCGGCAAAAAGTTTTGTGGCTGGTACATCTCTCCCCTGGACGACTGAAACGGGATGTGGTCATGTATGTACCCCCGGAAAGTCCGTCTGCGGAGAACAGGCCGCAGTGCGGCGGCAGACAGGCAGAGACAGCTGCGCCATCAGGCGCAGTGGCCTTACACACCGTAAGGTGTGCAGGGAGCGCCGCATACGGCGCGACTGAAGAAAAACGACGGCACAACAATGGCATGTGGTGGTCACTGGCACACCACTCCCGCACAGGTGAAAACAGAGAAAACCGCACGACATTTACAACCAAAAAAAAGTGAAATTTCTTCACTTTTTCACGCTTATTTTTCGCGTTGATTTGGTGATTATGATGATAAAATAAAGTGAAATTTTTTCACTTTTTCAAAGGTGTTTTATGACCGGCTGGGAACTGCGAATCTGGCGAAAAAGTATGCTCTGGTCACGCGAAAAAGCGGCCAGAGAATTTGGCGTGACGCAGAGAACATGGCACGCCTGGGAAAATGCGGAACAGGTGGACGTCACCGTCTGGAGGACCACCCAGGCACTTTCAGTCCGTGACCTGCTGCCTCACATGCAGGGGATGCGTAAGGCAGATATCATCAGGCGACTGGAAAATGAACTGGGGGAAACGGCAGGGAATGTGTGAGCGTGATTCACAGCCTGGCTGAATGCCAGGCTACTGCTCATCAGGAAACAGCTTTTTCAGTTCTTCACCGGAAAGTCCCGTGACCTCCTGAATCCGTTCCAGCGGCCAGCCTATATCCCGAAGCCGGCAGGCTATTTCCCGCGCCACTTCAAGAGCCCCTTGTTTAAAACCCTCGTCGAAACCTTTCTGTATAAGACGTTCTGCAATCGTCATGCTGTTTGCTCTGCTCCTGCTGACAAAAAAGCCCGGCATTTTGCCGGGCTTTGTGGTTCTCATCAGTGAGTGATTTTCTTCAGTTCGTCATCGGAAAGTCCGGTAGCCTGCTTAATCTGCTCCGGCGTCATCCCCATTTTCTGAAGCTGGCACGCAATAGCCAGGGCTTTTTCAAGCGCTCCTTCCATGCGTCCTTCCATGCGTCCTTCCATCCTGCCTTCCTGGCGACCTTTTTGCTCAAGACGTTCTGCGATAGTCATCAGTTTATCCTCATGCTGCGGCAGACGCTCAGCCAGCGCCCGCATAAATTCCGGTGATACAGAGTCCCCTGCGTTAACGATGTAATGAATCAGAACACGCACCTGCTCGTCTGAAATTTCCACCATGACCTGCGGGAGTTTGTCCAGCAGCTCCATCATGTCACGATGGCGGATATGCTTCATCAGCAGCGTCAGTGCGGCCATCCGGCGATGGTTCATGATTTCATTGTCATCAACGACAGTGATATCAACCAGCGGAAACGGCTTTGTGTATATTTTAGCCGCAAGTGCCGGATTCTCAAAACAGTCCAGCCAGTTCATGCTGTACGGGTACGGGCTGCGCTCACCGTGATAGAACAGCACCGGAATCACCAGTGGCAACGTTTTGTGCTGCTCCAGATGTCTCTGCATCGCCGCCACACTGTAGCGTAACATGCGAAAAGGCATGTACAGATTTTCTGTGCTCTGGTGCTCGATGAGCGTATAAACATAACCATCTTCACCCCCGGTGGTTTTCACGCTCCAGAGGATATCGCTGGCGTACTGATGCAGGTCCGGCTCAACAAAGGTGGCGGGTTCCAGCTTCAGCGTGGACAGGTCGCACAACTGCCGGTACTCCGCAGGAAGATGCAGTTCCAGAAAATCCCTGGCAACGTCGGGATTCGCCAGGAACGACCGGAACGCGGCATCATGCGGCGTGGGCGTTGTGGTGTTTTTCTTCTTACTCACGGTTCCTCCATCAAATCAGCAGCATCGCAGCAATCATCGCCCAAATCCCCACAACCGAGAGGACAGCAATTGCGTTCAAAGCCATGACAACAATAGCCGCGTTCTGAGTCACGGCGTATTTCTTCAGCAATCTCTTCTGCGGAAAGGTAATCAAACTCCTCACGGGCCAGTTCCAGGACCAGTAGATGTTGTTCTGTCGGCAATGTGGCCACAAAATTATCAATAGCAGCACTCAAACGTCGCTGATATAGCTCATAAACAAGACCACAACGGGGCATTAGTTCTTCGGATAATAGTTCCAGTTTTGAGCGAATTCTGTCAGCGTTGAAAGTGACTTCATCAAAAGACATATGAAAAGCTTTGTCAGTATCAAAACAAGACTTCATTGTTATCTCCAGCCCTCCCGGGCCCTGAATGAAAGAGAATCTGTTTCCCTTTTCTGTTTTTTGTGGAGACACCATGCAACACAGACGTCGTGATGTTTTTCATCTTGCTCACGGTTCCTCCTGGTAAAGTACCTGAACACATCCTGCCACCTGCACAGGCAGACGGCAGGGGTTAATCAGTGACAGACCCGTTCAATTTCAAGCGCGCGGAGCAGGTGGCCCCATTCGCTGACTTTCATGGCGGGGATACGTACCCGCTTCTGCTCACTGCAGCGTCTGGCGATATGACCGCCCATCGCCAGGACGTCCGGGTTAATCTCATCCGGTGCCAGTTCCTGGCGTCTGAAGCGGGTATGGCGGTGCAGGGGTTTGTTCTCCCGCAGGCACTCTTCACGCAGACGCTTTACATACTCGGCGGTTGCGAAGATAATTGATGGTCTCATGGCATAATCTCCATAGTTAGTGAATGAGATGCCGGACTTCCGTACGGGGAAGCGCCAGCGGAGAAAGGCAGGGTTTATCGCCCTGCTTTTTTTCATTCCGGACAGCGACGCAGTGCCAGCGCGAGCGCTTTCATCTTCCAGCCTTCCGGCGTGCGGTACATCACCTTCCAGTAGCCGTCGATGAACACATAATGGAAGCGCACCTCTTCAGTGCTTTCCGTGGCGATGGCCTCCCTGAAAGAACGGTACTCACGCGCCTCACTGTCCATCCGGAAACCACTGTCACGTCCGTAATAAGCCGTCACACCGTCCACCGGGTTCTGAAGCGTATGCCCGGCGGGTTTGTCGCAACGGGGACCGAGGCAACGGATATCACCGTGTTCAACCAGGGCTTCGGCCTGCTGACCGGTGGCATAGTGGGTATGCAGGATGCGACCGTTCCAGGTCGGCTCACCGTGCAGGTGGCAGTAAACGGTACGGAACACCCCGTCGCGGCAAAAAACGGAAATCGTGCTGCTGACTGTCATGAAAACGTCTCCTTCTGCTGAATCAGGTCGCCGGGCCGACCGGTTGCTCCCCCGGAGGGGCGAAAGCCCCTTCTGCCGTCCACTTCTTCGGGGTTTCTCCCCGCAGTGGACCTTTCCGATGGGGCAGCGACTGCCACGGCACGGGGCAGTTGTCCGGGGGCAGACGCAAAAGTTTTTGACGCTTGCGGCAAAAAGTTTTGTGGCTGGTACATCTCTCCCCTGGACGGCTGAAACGTGTTGTGGCCGCTTCAGCCCCCGGAAAGTCCACAGCGGGGAAACAGGCCGCAGGGGGGGCGGCGGAAGGGCAGACAACTGCGCCATCAGGCGCAGTTTCCTTACACACCGTCAGGTGTGCAGGGAGCGCAGGTCACGGCGCGACAGAGGCGGCGCGACCGGAACGGTCGCTGCAAGCCCGGGTTTTCACGCATCGGACCGTAGCGGCAGCCCGAAACCGCGCCAGCGGGTTCGGCGGAGACTGGCGGGTGCGCCAGCAGCTGCCCGTCGGAGTCGGGCCTGACGACCGGATGCCGCCAGGCAGCCGGGAGCCGAAGTGGGCGCAATAAAAGACAGCCAATCACGGCCCTGTAATTACGCAGAATTTCGCGGGTTTCTGTGCTGATATTCATGACATCGTCTCCCCGTCCAGCGCCTGCAACACAACGTCCATTGCTTCGAGTTCCTCCCTGACGAATGCGTCACCGTCGCCCCCGTTCTCACTCCCGACGGCATACAGGCGCTTCATTTCACTACCTGCCAGCGCCATCACTTTTTCCAGCATCACCGCCGGGACTGTCACATGACGGCTGGCGCGCTTTTCTTCCATCAGTTCATTGACAATATCGGAAACAACTCTGTCACATGCGCCATATACAAAAGCATCGTCCAGCCGCTGCATGACGGTTTCCAGCTCATCGTCTGACAGGTTCCAGTCCTGGGCTATGTGACGCACATCCCCACGGGTCAGCACCACGGCAAAAACGCATTCACTGTCCGGCACGTCTGTATCCAGTACATCGCGGATGATTTCTTTAACAGTACAGTACATGTTCTCGTCTCCTTTACAGGGGCGGCATTGCCGCCCCGTCCGTTAATCAGTCAAGTGCCGCGTAAATCGCGTTGCATTCGGGGTGAAATTCGATGTGGCTCCACAACTGCGCATCACGCATCCTGTACAGGTGTGTCAACCCTGCATCCCCGCTGTCGTGGTACAGCCACAACTGGCGGTTAATCACAAGGGAGGTAAGGATGATGCCTGCGGCATCAGCACTCACGGTACGGTCAAACCAGTTTGCACCGTTCACCATGTGGAAACGGTCGCCATCCGGCATCATGTAACCGCCACCGTCCGGCAGGCGGA
>PPYE01643839.1_pt1 | contig 16781 bp, 14 predicted proteins | sample 1559881 | NCBI WGS metagenome assembly PPYE01 (sample SAMN08240022, study PRJNA423297) | Human gut metagenome, whole genome shotgun sequencing project. | reverse complement strand
TAATCAAGCCTCCAATGTTTTTTTGTCCGGACCTCATATCCCCACCAATTCGCACATTACCGGCAAGTCAGCTCGTCCTTCCACTCATAAATTTACACGAAAATTCAAAAAAAAGAAAGTTAAATGTTGCCAACCACATTAAAAGGTGTTATGTTTTTATACGTGGTCGGCAACATAAATAAAAATTTTAAGGAGATCGATAATTATGACCAACGTACTAGTAATCAAAGCACATCCATTAAACAGTAACTTCTCACGGACCCTAAAAGTCTTAGATGCTTTTCTCAGCAGTTACCACGACACTCATCCAACCGATAGCGTCACGGTCAAAGATTTATATCAGAGGAACTTTCCAGAAATTGACGCCGAAATGATGGGCGCTTGGAATGATTTGCGCGCTGGCAAACAGTTTGAATCACTAACGCCTAGCCAACGTGAAAAAATCAATACATTTAACACTTCTGTTCAGGAATTTATCGATGCTGACAAAGTGATCATTGCCAATCCATTATGGAATATGTCTATTCCAACGAAATTAAAATCTTGGATTGATTCCATTAACGCTGCTGGTAAGACCTTCAAGTACAATCCAGATGGTACGGCCAGTCCATTAGCCCCAGGCAAGCACATCTTACACATTCAAGCCGCTGGGGGCAAATATGATGGTAAGGACTTCGGTACACAATACATTCAAATGATGATGAACTATTTGGGTGCAAGTACGACTGAAAAGATCAGTGTTGAAGGCATGGATCACTTCCCAGACCAAGCTCAAACAATCGTCAATGAAGCTGTTGAAGAAGCCAAACAAGCTGCGACTAAGTTTTAATTGAAAGGAGTCTAGCGCAATTGAACGAACAAAAAGATATCACAACCGGCTACGACGTTACCGGGAAAAAATATAATCGCGTCCTATTAATTTTATCGGTTTTAATTGGTGGATTTATGACGGTTTTAACCGAAACCTTGCTGAATAATGGGCTACCGGCTATTGCTCGTAGCCTGAATGTGACCACTGCGACCGTTCAATGGTTATCAACTGGTTACCTATTGGTCATCGGGATCATGGTGCCAGTTTCAGCGCTATTACTCTACCGATTTAACTCTAAACATCTGTATCTGACCGCACTAACGATTTTCTTAGTCGGTTCTGTTATTTCTTACCTGGCACCTAATTTCGCGTTACTCCTAACTGGACGTCTCATTCAGGCGTTGAGTGTCGGAATCATTATGCCATTTATGCAAAATATTATGGTTATGATTTTCTCAACTGAGAAACGTGGGATGGCTATGGGCTTAACTGGGATCGTTATCGCCCTCGCACCAGCTTTAGGACCGACATTATCCGGTTGGATCGTTGATAGCTTTAGTTGGCGTGACCTATTCGGTATCATGATTCCAATCTCACTGGCCGTTATTCTCCTGACAATGTTCGGGATGCGCAAGTTAATTAACTTAACTAATCCTAAAATCGATATTGTCTCCATTATCGAGTCCAGCATTGGATTTGGTGCGCTACTGTACGCCCTAGCAACGATTAGTGAAGGCAATTGGCCTGTGATTATCGTCACCTTCATCATTGGAATCATTGGAATTACACTGTTTGTTCGTCGTCAGCTTTCATCTGAGGAACCCATGCTTGACTTACACGTCTTCAAGTCACACATGTTCACACTCACGACCGTCCTCAGTAGCTTAAGCAACATGGCACTCTTAGGAATGCAGCTACTTGTACCGCTGTACCTACAATCAGTCTTCAAAATTTCGGCATTATCAGCCGGATTAGTCATGATTCCTGGGGCATTGATGATGGCCATCGTTAACCCGATTGCCGGAACGATTTTCGACCGCTCAGGGATTGAAAAAATGTCTATCTTTGGCTTTACCGTCTTTACACTTGCAACAATTCCATTTGTTTTAATGGATCCATCTTGGTCACTCATTACCGTAACGATTCTCTATGCTGTCTGGATGGCCGGGATTTCACTAGTTGTGATGCAACTAGCAACTGCCGGTATCAATTCTCTTTCACCAAAACTCGTTGCACACGGTAATGGTGTCAATACCATGGCACGTCAGGTGGGTGCCTCAATCGGGACCGCACTATTAATTTCGATTTCAACGATTGGAATGCAACTTTCCCACAGCACCTCAGTTGTTACCAGCTCATTATTCGGCTATCGCTTAGCTTTCCTAGCCGTTGTGATTTTATCACTTATCGGGCTTATCGGAACTTTCCGCTTAAAGCACGCGGCAGCTCAGGGCTAAGGATTTGAATGACGCGAAACCCATTTCATGTTGAAGTGGGTTTTTGGGTTGCATAAAACCCTAATAGACCGTTTAAACGATGTTTCCAAAAATGGGTTAGTGAATACAGTACATGTTAATACCATTCGAATCTCTCACTTGACAAGTCATACACGACGCTGTATCTTAACCATAACAATTTTACACGACATTGATGGAAAGAGTACGGTTGATGAGTATATGTAAAGCGACCAGTGTTAGTGAAAGGCTGGCTTGAAAGTCAATCGGAAGATGAGTCCTGAGTCTTAATGGTAGTGCAAGCTGCTATTACGCGTGGGTGCGTTAATCACCCGGCACATAGTTGTGTGCTTTGAGGCAGTCAATGATGACTGTAAATCTGGGGTGGTACCACGGTCTAATCCGTCCCTGCAAGCAATTGCAGGGACGGATTTTTTAATTATAACGAAAGGTGTTTAGAACAATGACGCAATATATCTGGAAGTTTCAAGAATTGAACACACTTAATTACGGTTCGGCACACGCAACACACGATGTCACCCTTATTATCAATCTCGGCTGTCCTGATAGCCGGGCCTGGTATCTTAAGAATGAACCGCTACTCTTTGACAAGGTTGCTAATGGCAATATTCAGCTGCATATCAAATTGTGGGACAAGCCCGTTGATGACCTTAAAAATGGCGGTATTGCTGATCAGTATATTGATTATCATCAGCCTCAACAAGCCCGCGAACTGATCCATAATATTTTCACGGGCCAAGCAAAGTTGAATCAATTATCTCCAGCGCAGGTTGGCCCTTATCTAGCACAAACCTATGGACTGACCCAAGCGAACGCATCAGCTAGCAAGCTCACCACAAGCGAAGTCGCTAGCGCTAGAATTACTAATCTGCCATCAATAATCGTTGACAATCAATTCCAGCCAGAAGAAAGTTTTGACTTGTCAGCGTTATAAACTGCTAATTATCACCCAAAGGAGGTCGTGCCATGAGTCGTCTTAGAATTCACAAGGTCAATAGTTGGTTGACCCTTTGGCGCGGCTGTGCCTTGGGTGAAACTGCCATGTACACGATGTTTTCACTAGCAACTGAAGCTCGAAAACATATAAAAGCGAGGTTTTATACATGGCAACGATCAAACGGATTGGATTTCCATACCAACTGCTGATTGCTTTAGTATTAGCAGTTATTTTCGGCAATTTTTTACCGATCGCAGATTCTTTTTACAATTTATTAGGCACAGTTTTCATTAATGCAATTACGATGATCATCTTACCGTTGATTTTCCCGGTAGTCATCACGGCTGTCGTTAAGATTTTTAACCAGAAATCTTTTGGTCATATTCTTCTCAAAACCTTTGTTTATTTCTTTGTGATTACCACAATTATTATCGCCCTATTCTTATTAGCAGCTTACTATTTTGGATTTGGTACTGGGACACATGCCAGCGCTAACGTCAGTTCTCTGAAAGGAATTGGAACCAGTATCAATCTATGGACATTTTTAGCCTCAATCGTTCCTGCTAATATCATCAAGGCCTTCTCAGACAACAATTTGCTCTCTGTCATTTTCTTTGCGATTGTGCTTGGACTTGGTCTAGGTGCCTATGGACCAGCAAAAGCCAAGCCACTACTTAATTTATTCGATATCTGGATTGCAGCGCTGTATAAAATCACTGATTTCATTATCAAGCTGTCACCGATTGGGATTTTCGGCATCATTGCCCACGATGTCAGCAGTGTTGGTACCAGCGAGTTAGTTTCCTTAGTCACTTTCATCGTAGGCCTATATGTCGGCTATGCAGCACTACTTTTGATTATTTTCCCAATCATTGCAAGCATCTACCGGGTTCCTTACCTTGCCACTTTACGCGAGATACGCGATTTGTTCACCCTCGCCTTTTTCACTGGTAGTTCTAGCGTTGTACTCCCTAAATTACTAGAACGACTAAAATCAAATGGTGCTTCTCAAACAGTCACTGATTTTGTGATTCCGCTAGGCTATACCTTTAACTTGGAAGGTGCAACTGTCTATCTTTCGTTGGCCGTCGCTTTTGTGGCTAACAGCTATAACTTGTCTCTATCGTTAGCAACACTCGCTATGATCGTCTTACTACTAACATTTATTAGTAAAACCATTGCGACCGTCCCTTCTGGTGCCATTGTCGTCCTACTCGCCACGGCGACTCAACTTGGATTGCCCAAAGAAGGGGTCGCATTAATCTTCGCCGTTGATTTCTTTGCCAACGCCGGCCGAACTGCACTCAATGTTTTAGGTAACGCAATTGCGGCTAAAGCCATCGAAGGACAATTACAAGCCACTGCGACGAAACCAATTTCATCAAAACTCGCCAACGAATAAAGATTGGAGCTAATCATATGTCAGAATCACAACCAAAAGTTTATATTTTACACGAAAACCTCGACTGGACCCGCCACCTTGTGACATGGTTGCAACAAAAACAGATTCCCTATGAACTTTGGGACCTATCAAGTGGTCACATTGATCTGCAGTCCGTCCCTCCTGAAGGCATCTTTTACAACCGGATGTCCGCCTCTGCTCATACCCGTGGACACCGTTTTGCACCCGAATTTGCACAACAAGTGATTCAATGGCTAGAGAACAATCAGCGCGTCGTTTTAAACGGTTCTCGCGCAATTGATTTGGAAATTAGCAAAGTTAAACAATACTTAGCACTTAACAAGGCTGGCATCAAAACACCCCGAACAGTCGCCGTTCTGGGTAAAGATAATTTAGTGCAAGCGGCTCAGGAATTCAACGTTTATCCGTTAATTACTAAGCATAATCGTGCTGGTAAAGGCGCTGGTGTTCATCTATTCAACAACAGTCAGGAGCTCGAGAAATACGTCACTAGTACTGAATTCGAGGAACCGGTGGACGGCATTACACTACTCCAAGAATACATTCGCCCCATCGATGGTCGGATTCGACGATCAGAATTTATTGGTCAAAAGTTTCTTTACACCGTCTCAATTGATTCCAGCCAAGGGTTCGAGCTTTGTCCAGCAGATGAATGTCAACTGCCAAACGCAGCTGAATCTAAGTTTAAAATCATTGACCCGTTAAGTAGCCAACAACAGGCTGATTATGAGCGCTTTTTACACGCTAACGGCCTAGACGTCGCTGCCGTTGAATGGGTGGAAGATCAAAATCACCAAAAGTTTGTGTATGACGTCAACACGAATACCAACTATAATGAGCAAGCCGAAACTAGCGCCCACATTTTTGCCCACGAGCACTTGGCAGACTACTTAGGCCAACTACTCAATGAAGCGACACAGGTTGTGAGCTACTGAAATCTCAATAACTAGACATAAAGCCAGCATCACGACAAAATCCACCTGGATTCCGCCGTGATGCTGGCTTTATTGGTTCTGGTTATTTTAGATTATCAGCGGTATTATATTTGATTTTACCTTGATCTACTTCCAACCATACATACTTTGAGCTTTTAGGTGCCATTATCTCAATGTATGAGTATTTTTTATTGTTATCGCGTGCGATTTTCTTGGAATCATCCTGTAACTCTCTGACTAGTGAATTCCAAAGAGCTGTTTCGCCCTGATAAGTACTTCTAATAACTCGAGAATCAGTTGGTAGTCGCACTTCCATGACTTCTGCATCATCGTTCCAACTTACTTTGGCATCACCATAATCAGTCGTGTCATGACGTAATCCAGATTGTATCTCTGACGCAATAGTATCCGGCCCTTTCGTATGGTTCACAGCAAACCTGAGCCCTAGTGCAACTAAAAAGATACAGATAATAACTAGTAGCCAAAACCACCACTTACTCCAAATATGCTTTTTCCTTGGGCCTTTCTTTGCTACCTGATCCTCAGCTGTAGTTTTGGGGCTGCTGTCAAGTTCAGGCTGTGCACTTCCACACTTCTCACAGAAACGAGCACTTTTCGGAATCTTCTCCCCGCAATTCACGCAATACTTTGTGTCTTTGTCCATCGTAATCCTCCATGGTAATACTTTTATGTAATACAATTTTATCACAAGGATTGCTGTTATTAATATTTTTATATAAAAACCACGGCTCAATATAGTCGTGGCTGCTAGTCATCCATTCATTATCACTCAACTCAAATTGTCGCAACATCCCCTGCTATTAGCTCCTCGTAGGATACGTTCCAGTCATAATCATCATAGACAACTGCTGCGGTTTAATGAGCTAATTCACGATTAAGTGTCAGAAAATGCGATTTACTTTGTTCATCTTGAATTCGAAACGTATGATCAAACCACACTTCAGCTGAATAACGCTCATTGTGCTGCCACAAAGGGCTAGTGCTTCCTTTATACCGCGCCAAAGCAAACTTGCCTGTATCGATTAGGCGCTGGCTATTGCTGCTTTTTCAATTGCTGATAGAACTCATCAGCCGTCACTTCTACAAATGAAAACTGCACGTTACGTACAGAATAAAGCACATTATTCTGTGCTTTTTTGAAAAAGGCGCTATAATCATGGAAAAAGCAATTGGAGTGATTGAAATGGCTACTACAGTAATCAATATTACCGATGCTCGTAAAAACCTTAAGAAAATTACGGATGATGTTGTTACTAACAATACGACAGTCATCATCACAAAACCACACGCCAAAAACGTTGTCGTAATTTCTGAAGCAGAATATCGGGCTACTCAAGAGACGCTGCATTTACTGGACTCAAAAGAAAATCGATATGCATTAGATAAATCATTATCACAATTGAAGACTAAAAATGTTAAGGCGCTGAGTGCAGAAGAATGGCGCAAATTAAATGAAAAAGATTAAAAATGTATCTGGTTAGCCTTTCTATTATTGTACGCGTCTCATCAGCTCATAACCTGGGGACTTTGTTATGAACTAGTTTCTCATTTACCGTCCTGCTCTTCATTGTTGACACATTTCTTATTCCTCATTTCTTGGCATTGCTCTATATGACTGAGCAGATAAATCTAACTTATCCGTCAAGTCCCCAGACACAACATAGAATTTATAATTATCCATTATGTTATAAATCCTATACAACCGATAACGGTCTCCATATTTCACTGAAGCATTTAACTCATTTTGGCTGAGGTAAAATGGTGTATCGATATCTCCTTTTGTGGTTTTCACTTCAATATATATTGGCTCACCAGCATCGGTATACGACAAGATATCATAGCCTAATCCATCACCCTGGTTTTGTGAAACTTGTTCAACTTTTTCTGATAATTCTAACTTATTAGCTTGTTCTAGTCGTTTTTTTTCAAGCTTGTAGACTAATATCTCCCCTAGATACCCAACCTTCGAATTATTTCGTTCTCGAACTTCATAGTTTGTTCTACCCACTTTTACTGCTGCAGAGCTCTTTGGTAATCCTACTTTCGGTGCAACTACTTGTTGGACATTTGCGATATTCGTAGTGATCTCTTGAATTCGCTTTTGTATATTATAATTTGATTCTCCTTCTCCAAGTGAAGCCGCCCTTAAGATATACGAGATTGAATAATCTAGATTATCTGGCGAGAACAGCTTTTTCTCTAGTTCCGTTAAAACCACTCTCATACTTACAAGGTCTTCAACTAATTGTTTGTTTTCCGGAATAGCATCAGATTTATACTTAATACTTAGAATGTTTGCTTTCTCATACCCGATAGGCAAACTAGTCCCTTGATACTGTGTAGACTGTAAATCAATATCTCTGATGGACATGTTATCGGTCATACTAAATAAATTACCTTGCCAATACTTTGCTACTTTGACTAAATTTTTCAATCCATCCTTCTGACCGTACTTGTCTTTATAAGAGCTCCACCCTTGATTAAGTGATAGATAAATATATTTTAAATCCGGGCGAAAAAGATATACCACGTAAAAACCTTTTTTTGCGCTGGTAGATATATTAGTATCAAACAAGGCGATCCACGGCACAGTAGCCCACTTACCAGAACCCGCAGATCCATTCGAAGTAAAACCATCTACTAACAGTTCTTTTTCATCACTCAGGCCCTTTAATCCATTATTCAATAATCTCTGAGTAGGTTCATTGCCACCGAACTTGATCGTCTTGAAATTAACCATGTCTCTTCGTGGATAATTACGTGTAATATATTCAAGAAGTTGCTTTAAATTCATATGACTCATCCTTACCATCTTTTACAATCGTATAAAACATTAACCACAGTCTTCCTCACTTATGATACGGAGACCCCGCATTAATCATAAACGCTCGATAAACCTGCTCCGACAGCACCAACCGCATCAGCTGGTGAGGTAATGTAAAACGTCCAAACGAAATCTGAGTATCCGCGCGTTTCAGTACTTCTGGCGACAAGCCCAGCGATCCGCCAATCACAAAATCGATATCGCTGTGACCATAAGTCGTCAGCTTGTCGATTTCGGCCGCGAATTCTTCGCTGGAGCGTTCCTTGCCTAAAATTGCCAGCGCATAGACGTAATCGCGATCCTTGATTTTTTCCAGGATGCGCTGACCTTCTTTTTGCTTCACATTTTCCATCTCTGCGTTACTTAATGATTCTGGTGCTTTTTCATCGGGAACCTCAACAATCTGGAATTTTGCAAATTTACTCATTCTTTTCGCATATTCCGCAATCCCCTGTTTGAAGTATTTCTCCTTTAATTTACCAACACAGATAATTTTGATGTTCATAATTGACCGCCTTTACACAAGTTATTAACATAGTTATCCACAGGTGCATAACTCAATAATCAACATATTGTGTTGAACACTAGTTCGCCACAATATTTATTTAGTCCGATTTTGTCAAGACCCTTCCGACTTATCCACAGTTTTGCACAGCAACATCTGTTCGTGGATTCCGGTTACAAATCCCATTATATCAAGAATCCCCCGTCATTAAAATAACTTTTTTAAATTCAATCCACAGGGTAAGTCGGCGCTTGTGGATAACTTTTAAACAAGGCTTAATCCCGTCGTTGCGCCTGTTAATAAATTTCAATTTTTGCCGGCTCAAATTATCACCAAAGTTGTCCACAGTTTTGCACACCCGCCGTTTTCCCGATAAATGCTTTGACGGCTTTCGGCCAGTTTGTTCGGCTTTTTACGTAACTGGGGCCTCCATTCACAAATTTTCCTGATTTTTGAAAAACGAACCTTCGCTTTTTCAGCATTATCCGCCAAAAGCCCAAAAAAACGCCCTCAATTGCAACTCACAATCGAGGACGTTTATGAAAATCTCATTTACTAGTTACTTTGTTTATTTAACGTTTTGGTAGTTTCTGTTAGCTTCATCGACGTCGTCTTCAGCTTACCGTCATGATAATACTTGACCGTTACCGTATCGTTGACGGAATGTGCGTATAAAGCACTCCGTAATGTGGCGAGGTTCGTGACCTTCTTACCACCGAGTTCCGTAATCACGTCGTACTTGGTCAAACCAGCCGTCTTAGCCGGTGAGCCTGAGTACGTCTTCATGATAACGACACCCTTCTTCACGCTTGATGGCAACTTCAGGACGGATGAGCGGTCGCTAGCGGAGATATTGGCCACGTTGTAGGTTGCAACCCCTAAGGCTGGCCGAACGACTTCACCATTCTTCACTAACTCGTTGATGATTTTCACGACTTCGTTACTTGGAATGGCAAAGCCCATCCCTTCAACGCTCGTACCGGAATTATCCGAAGCTAATTTCATCGAGTTGATCCCGATGACTTGGCCCGCAATGTTGAACAGCGGCCCACCTGAGTTCCCAGAGTTGATGGCAGCATCCGTTTGAATAACCGTTGCGTAACCAGTCGTCTGTCCAGACGTGTTCGTCGTCGCCACGGTCCGTTTCTTCGCGGAAATAATCCCTTCCGTCAAGGTCGTGGCATAATTAGACCCCATCGGTGACCCGATTGCCAAGGCCGTTTCACCAACCTTGATATTGTCGGAATTACCGAAGCTAGCCGTCTTCGTGACCTTTGAAGAATTAATCTTCAGCACCGCTAAGTCGGTTACAGAGTCGGTTCCGACGATTTTAGCCGTCAGCTTGGTTCCGTTACTCAAAATAACCCGAATCGCGTTTGAGCCGCTAACAACGTGGTTATTCGTGACGATGTAGGCTGCGCTACCGCTCTTCTTGTAAATCAGACCAGAGCCTTCACTGTATTCTTCCAGTTTGCTAGAACTCGAATCTGAACTCGAAGAACTGTCGCTGCCTGATGAATCATCGCCACCAAGAATGCCGCTCCAGCCACTCGTTGAACTTTGCTTTTGCAAGTTGATCACTGAGACCACGGCCGCCTTGTTGTTCTGGAACACCTTGGTTGCCTGTGAGCTGACGTTGACCTTCACGTTCGTGGTTGAAGTTGACCCTGATTTGTTCGAGCCAGTTGGTACGCTAGTTGATGAGGTCGCAATATTGTTGTTTTGGAAATAAGTGATACCCCCATATGCAACACCACCACCGATGAGCCCAGCGACTAGTGCCGTTACTGCGACTTTAATTAATGATTTGTTAGCCATAATTGCGCGTCGAAACGCGATCCCTCCCTACTAATGCTGATTTTAAGTCTATTTTAGCGAAAAAGTGTGATTTTTTTATGATCGAAGCGTTGCGAAACATTAAAGCTAGCCTATAGCGTGATTAACTTCGTCGCTTTTTCTGGGTCAGTATCGTATAACTGAAAATCATGTTCCACGCCAAAATCGTGCTCAGTCATCATTGAAGCCACTGTCAAATGAGCCAATGATTTCAGGTTGTTATCCTGACTCCGATGTCCTAAGTAAATTCGTTTGGTCCGATGACCGATCACGTCCATCAAGGCGTTAGCGCCATCTTCATTGGACAAATGGCCCTCATCACCGATGATTCGCTGCTTCAGCGGCCATGGGTAGCGGCCCATCCGCAACATCTCCAAGTCATGATTGCATTCGAATAAGTAGCCGTCCGCGTCACGAATGACCCCTTCGACATGCTCTGAAACATAGCCGGTATCGGTAATAATGACAAACGACTTCCCAGCATGGTGCAGTTCATAAAACTGTGGTTCGGCCGCATCATGCGAGACACTAAAGGATTCCACGTCGAGATCCCCGAGGTCCAAAGTCGTATCGGGGTCAAAAACGTGGCATAGATCAGCGGGGACCTTGCCAATTTTGTGAGCCATGGCATCCCACGTCCCCTGGTTGGCATAAATATCTAACCCGTACTTCCGGGCGAGAATTCCCGCTGAGTGACAGTGGTCGGTATGCTCATGACTAATGAAGAGACTATCGACTTCATTAATATCGCGGCCAATCGACGCCATCAAATTCGCGATTTTTTTGCCGCTTAGCCCCGCATCGACCAACACTTTATGTTCTGGCGTTTCAATGTAAGTCACATTGCCGGTACTGCCTGATGCCAGAATACTTACTTTCATATCATCCGTTGCTAATTTTAATACCATTATTTAGGCTCTTCCTATCTCTGAAATCCATTACTATCTTTACATGATACACGCTTTTAGCAGGCTTGAAAAGTGAACGACCTGTTGCGACGCTGGCTACCGGGTCAAACGCGCGCGTCAAGGCTCCGGACTAGCATTGGACCGGCTGGCCCGCTGATTGCATTAAAACGCCCGTCTCCGAATAGTCGCGGTCTGCTCAAAACAAATAGCTAGCCGCTTCTAAACAAAAAAGCCCCACCAACCTGAGATTCGCCACCAGCCGCAACACCTCAGTAACCAGCTATATCTGATTACCGTTTGTCCGGCGCAACGAATCCCATAGATTGCGGGACCCCTTCTTTATGACACAATCACGCGTAAGACCTGCTTGACTGTGCGTTTATTCTACGATATTCCAGACCATCCCAGCGGTCGTATCCAGACTGCTGGTCGTGGCGGAATTACTGTTTTTCATCGACGAACCTGTAAAGGCATTGATGCGGTGCAAGCTCACATTGGAGCTGTTCTTACTTCGAACGGCGAAAATCCACGTCGGCACGTAGACACTGCTGTCTTTTAGCTTCAGCAGGCGTGAATACCCAAGCTTGGCCCACACGATCCGTGAACTACTTGAGACTTGGTTATACTGATACAGCGCCACCAACGCCTTTTTCTCACTAATGGTGACCGCTTTTTCACGCAACGTTTTGACATTCGCCACGTAGGTCTGCGTATAGCCGGTCAGCTGTTTTTCTTTGTTGACAAACAGGTGCACTTGCCCGGCAGCCGTTAAGATCTCACCATCCGCGACCTTTTGGACAAACACATAGTCACCATTGGACGATAAGTCCGCATCATACACGTATTCCGACCCATGAATCACGTTGGTACGTTGCTTCATGAAAGTCGTCAAATCTGACTTGGGTTTACTCGTATCGATGGTGGTCGTTGCCCGCAGCGTGCTGGTTAGTTTGCCGCTACTTTGAACCCGCGCAGACTGTTCAGTTAACTGACTCAACGATTGTTTGAGGCCGCTCTCATTACTGCCCGCAATGTAGTAGCCGGTCCCTTCGTGCGTGTCTGGATCTTTGAAACTAATATTATCAGAGCGCATCTCACGAATCACCGTGGTCGCGGTATCACCGGTCGTTTTCGTTGACTTGGAACTCGTCTGAACGAACATGTAACCTAGAAAGATATCGAGGACGACGAATGCGAGTAAGAAGATCCACTCAATTCTCCGAAAATTCATGCGGCCACCTCCTAAGATCCACTCAACATCGACGTATAAGTCCGCCAACTGCCGTTATAGTAGACATAATACGTCGGCGTCAAATCGATCACGAGTTTGGATGACTTGTTTTGCGTCCATTCATACCCCAATTCGATGCTACCGATTTTACTATCTTTGTAGCCCGCGGCCTTCAACTGTTTCAAGACGCTCGTCGAACTTGGTAAGGTCACCGCCTGCTTCTTGCCCGTCGTTGGAACTGGCACTTGTAAGCTGTACAAGGAGAAGTAGTAACGGTCCAAGCCGTTAGACGTCAGCTGAATCCGCACGTCACCATTCTCAGTCTGATTAAAGATTGGGAACCCTTCAACGTAACTTCGATAGATGACGCTATTACTCGTGGCGTCAAAGCCATAATAGCGGATATTGTCCATCGCCACGCCGAGACTAGCCAACAAATTAAAACTCTTCTTTAACTGACTCGTCAGTGATAAGTTCCGGGTCGTGCCCGAATCACTATAGTCCTCAAAGTAAACCGTGCCGAGCTTGGAATCGACCGTCATCCGCTTGTAACTACCGGTGGTGTACTCTTGTTTGCCATTTCGATTATGCACCGAAACGGTCGAGTTCCCATCCGCATCTAACAACCGGTTGGCGATTTCACTAGCCGCCGCCTTACTCATCAAGTAGCTATAGTGTTGCATCGTCACTTGCTTCGGATAGTCGATATGCGCTTCGCCATTGCCGTAAGACATCTTGACCGCGATCTGCTTGACCTTATCCGTCGACAAAACTCGTTTTAAAGACTTCAGCGACTTATGCTTCAAGCGCACACTGTAGATTTCGTGATGATCATCATTCAGAAAGTAGATGTGATTGGTATCATTGACCGGAATCACGATTCGACTGAATTCTGAAGACCGAAAACTATTCAAATTTTGCTTAAAAACCGTATTAAACAGGCTGACCGTGATGCTATCCGGGAAGTTCAAGACGTATGAATCTTCGCCATTCAGCAGCGCTTGATAGCTCTTGGCCGACGAGATGCGCACTTTGGAGATACTCCGCGCATCCCACTTCCGCAACTGCTCACTAAACTGGCTCACTAAACTAACATTTTTATTGATCAACAGGGACTGTTTGCCCTGACTATTCGTGTAAATCAACTGGGTCGGTAAATAAATATCATCGATCGTCCGGGTGGTTAACGAGGAGTTCGATGAAGCCGTACTGACCTTGCTTTCGTGTTCATAACGCGAGGGATTTAGCCAGATGTACATGGATAAGACCACGCTTAATAGAATCAAAAGCGTCAATAGTACGGGTAAGATAAAGCGTCTAATCTTGTGAGTCGTCATCCCAAAGGTCCTCCTCCTCATAAGGTTCGTACGGCAAGGAAATGTAGAACGTCGACCCCTTACCTTCAACACTATCGACCCAAATGCGACCGCCAAGCATCTGGACAACTTCCTTCGAAATCGCCAAACCAAGCCCAGTCCCACCTTGCGCACGCGACCGCGCTTTATCCACGCGGAAGAAACGGTCAAAGACGTGGTTGAGGTCTGCTCGTGGAATCCCCAGGCCCTGGTCAGAAATACTGATGATGACCTGGTTATGCGTCTCCAACAAGCGGCAAGTGACGACGCCACCATCTGGTGAATACTTGATGGCATTGTTCATAATGTTGTCGAGGACTTGGGTGAACTTATCGGTATCGATTTCGACCCACAAGTCTCGTTTGGTAAATTCTCGTTTGATCGTGTAATACTTCGCCGGATTGTCATCCTTCTTCAAAATCATATCGAATCGGTCCAGAACATAGTTGAACATCTCGTTGATATTAACCAGCTCCATGTCAACACGGGTCGTTCCGGAGTCCATCCGTGACAGGCTCAGGAGTTCATTGATCATGCGAATCATTCGGTCCGTCTCTTCTTGTGTCACCTTCAAAAAGCCCGGGGCGACTTCTGGATCCTTCCATGCCCCGTCACTCAATGCTTCAATATAGCTCCGCAAACTCGTCAGCGGCGTCCGCAATTCATGTGAGACGTTGGAAACGAACTGTTTGCGGTCATTATCGATCTTCTGTTGTTCCGTGACGTCGTGGAGCACGCAGACCAAGCCACTAATGAAGCCAGATTCCCGCTGAATCAGTGAGAAGTAAGCATTCAGAATCAAATCACGCTCATTAGATGAGAGGTCTAACATTAATTCGTCCTGATTCTCAATCAAGTCACGTAAAGAATAGTCGTCACGAATCTTGAGGACGTCTAAAATCGAACTCCCGATTGCCTTTTCTGCGGTCACGTCCATAAAGTCCGAGGCCGTTTCATTAATGATCGTAATGTTCCCACGGCGGTCAGTCGCAATAACGCCATCACTCATGTGGGAGAGCACACTGTCCAAACGCCGCCGTTCCGCTTCAGTCGATTCTTGCGATTCCTCGACTCGAATCGATAAGTTATTGATGGCTTTCGCCAATTGGCCCAGTTCGTCATCACTATAGACACGCACTTGGCCCGCATAGTCGCCACGCGCGATTCGCTGGGTTTGTTGCTTCATTTCTTCAATCGGTCGCGTTATTGCCCGGGCAATAATGATGGCAATCCCTAGTCCTAACAGCATCGCGACTAACGAGGCAATCACAAAGATCCCCATGATGTTGTTGATCGTACTATAGACCGACTTCATATTCGCACGGACATACAAGACCCCGACTAACTGGCTACTGTTCCCAGTCGAGTTGGAGCTATACAGTGGCACGATTGAAATATAGTAACGACCATTATTCTGCGTATCATAGGTACTCTTGGTGTAAGTTCGATTGTTGTAAATCGCGTTCTTCACGTTCCGGTCCGTTGTTTTTTGACCGACGATCGATTGATCATTAACGTCACTAGTCCCGCGAATCGTTCCCTTACTGTCAACGACCCGAATCTCGTCAACATTCGTATTATTATAGTTAGAAAGAATCGTCTTAATCTGACCATTGGCTTTACTCGTATTATTAACGGTCAATTGTTCCGCTAGCGAGTTGTCAATATAAGTTGGAATTTGAACAGACTGTTTGAAATCTTGAATGTTCCGCGATTCCAGCTGTTTCACAAAAATCGCCCCAACGATTTCCAACGTAATTAGTAATAGTAAGGCAAAGACTAGCGCGATTTTAAAATTAATCGTTTTAAAAAAATTTTTCCGTTTAAATCTCAACACGGTTTAGCAACCTCTACTCGTTTTCTGGATTGCGGAGGTAGTAACCCACACCCCGCCGTGTCACCAGCCATTTCGGGTGACTCGGATTATCTTCAACTTTTTCACGCAAACGTCGTACGGTCACATCAACGGTCCGGACATCACCAAAGTAATCGTAGCCCCAGACCGTCTGCAACAAGTGTTCACGCGTCATCACTTGACCAATGTGTTGGGCTAAGTAATGTAGTAATTCAAATTCACGATGCGTCAATTCGATGTTTTCACCACGTTTGGAGACCATGTAAGCCTCGGGATGGATGACTAAATCACCGATTTCAATATCTGAATTCTCTTCGACTTCGGCTGGCTGCGCACTTGGCGCACCTTGCCGCCGTAAGTTTGCCTTGACCCGAGCCACTAACTCGCGGTTTGAGAACGGCTTAGTCACATAATCATCGGCACCGAGTTCGAGTCCTAGGACTTTATCCAATTCAGAATCCTTGGCCGTGACCATGATGATTGGCATGTCATAATTCTTCCGGACTTGCCGGGCGACTTCCAGGCCGTCCATCTTCGGCAACATTAAGTCTAAGAGGATCAAATCAGGATGGACTTCATCGACTTTTTGCAAGGCTTCCTCACCGTCAGCGGCGACGTGAACTTCATAGCCTTCTTTAGTCAAATTAAACTTCATAATATCGGAG
>PPYE01030649.1_pt1 | contig 16785 bp, 8 predicted proteins | sample 1559881 | NCBI WGS metagenome assembly PPYE01 (sample SAMN08240022, study PRJNA423297) | Human gut metagenome, whole genome shotgun sequencing project. | reverse complement strand
TTAACAGGCAGCCCCCTGGCTGATACTGTAATTGTTTGCTTTCTCTCAAATACGCATAATGCAGACTTTATTTTTGCCAATGTTTTCAGCGTGACTGTTCTTTCTTCTTTTGTTGACTTCGTTGTCTGTTTTAATGGAAGCTGCACAAGATCAAAATTAATATTTGTATCATTAACTATGCTGCTTCCTATAAAACCTATCCTGTTTTTATTAATTCGATAACTAAATTCATTGTATAAATTCCATCCTGTTTTATCGGCGAAATTATATTTATAAAATGTAAAACCAGCCTGGTCTCCCCTGTCAGAAATATCACCCATGGAAATAATAGGATAGGCTCCTTCTGCATGTTTTGTTGTACCAACCATAATCCTGCATATTTTTGACTCGTCGTCATAGCCATATTCCAACTTATGGGAATGCCCGCATAGATAAAATACACTCCTGTTTCTTATCATAAATTTTAAGTTTTCCATTTCCACAGGCGTTAAAAATTTTAAATCATGATGGGCAAGTATAATTAAAGGACGCTGTATGCCCGTATTGGAAATTATTTTTCTTACAGACTCTGAATCAAGAAATAATTCTCCTTCTTTTTCTTGTCCGTAACATGTAATTGCAGTATTTAAACATAGTATATCTACTTTGTCCTCTTGATAAAAACGGTGGAACGATCTGCATTCATTACTCTCCTCCGGATGAATTTGTTTCTCTATCATGTCAAAAAATTCAAATCTTTGTAATAGATAGCTTTGTTCCTGATTTGTTAATGTTTCCCGGAATTTAGGATAGCTTTGTTTTATTTTTTCTATTTGCTCCTTATCACATGACTGCCTGGCCAAATCATGATTTCCCGGAACCAGATAAACGTTATCTGATGAAACATGCAGTGCTTTGGCAATTTCCCGAATATAGTCAGCAACATTAACAGCCTGTTGATAGAGATCTTCTTTCAAGGAATTATCTGCCATATAAGCCGAATCCCTGTAATCCCCTGTGACAAAGAGATAATCTGCTTCAAATCCGTTACTCTTTATAAACTCCGGAAGCTCATCCCTCAAAATATTGGAAATGACATTGTTGAACTCTTTATTCATATGTACATCAGAAATGTGCATCCATCTCATTTTTATCCCCCTATGTATAGCCGTTACGGCTAATTGAGTATATTGTTAAAACAATCCGATTATTAAATAGAAATCTAATTCTGCCCACCACACAGAAAAAATTATGAATCAAATAGTGACAGCTGGCCTTTTAGTTCTTTTTCCAGAGGGGCAGGGCGTTTATGGAGGAGGAAGTCGGTGGCATTATCGTCGAAAAGCCAGGTTTGTACCTCCTGGGGGCTTAGTATGAGGGGCATACGGGGATGGACGGAACTTATGGAGGGATTGGCCTGTGTGGTAAGGATGACAAAGCGGTCCCCGTCCTCATAGTGTCGGTAAAAACCGGCGAAGAGAAGGACACGGCGATCCGGCGCCCTGAAAAAATATTTATCTTTTTGTTCCGACCATTCGTAGAAGCCGGTTGCAGGTATGATGCATCGTCTTTGCTTTACGCTTTCCCGGAAGGTTTTCTTTTCCAGAGCGGTTTCGCTGCGGGCGTTGAAAATGACTCCTTTATTACTGTAGGAAGGGAATCCCCAGGTAAATTCCCCGGCGGTCAGCTGATCGCTTTGCTCACTGCCGGCAAGGATAACGGGGGCTTTGGCAGACGGATAAACGTCCCGCTCTTTGCAGGAAGCAAGAAGCGCATCGTCTATCTGGCGGATCAGTTTTTCAATTTCTTTTGCGGTTTCGTCATTGATATAGTATCTTCCACACATTCTTTGTTCTCCGTTTTCTTAACTGTTCAGTACCTTCACAGTTATTGCAAAAATCCATCCTAAATCGCCTTCAGCGATGGGATTTTTGCACTCCTGAATCACTTTCTTACGGTCTGTGCAGTAAATGCACAGACCTGTTGGACAGTTACCCGTTTGCTTACTAAGTTTCCCATAATTCCCTTCTTTTATTCCTCTACAAACTCCATGGCGCTGAAGGCTTTCAGGAATTCTTTGGCGCCATAGCCCTCAAATTCTATTTCCATCATGGCATCGTCCTCACGGATAACTGTGCCGGGGCCATATTTTCTGTGGATTACGGTTCTTGGCTGTATTATTTCTTTTCCGGCAGGCTGCGGCTGCGAGGGTTCCTTCGGCAGCTCCGGTAAATCTGCTTCCAGCGTCTCTTCTGCCCTGCTTTGCCTGGCTTCTATTTCCTGCCGTACCATTTTTCTCAGCTCCTGCAAATTTTCCTGCGCCGGATCCGCTGTTTCTTCCTGAATCAATTCAGGCGGAATCATGCGGATAAAACGGCTTTCTCCCGGCATGACGCGGTTGTCCGGATTGGTATAATAGGAAAGCTCCAGGAAATCCTTTGCCCTGGTCATTCCCACAAAAAAGAGCCTTCTTTCCTCGTCCTCTTCCTCAAAGCCCGCGGTCCGCAGCGGAATCAGCCCATAATTCACCCCGATGATAAAGCAAAAGGAAAATTCCAGTCCCTTGGAGGCATGGAGTGTCATGAGCTTTACCCTTCCGTCTTCTTCCTTCGTTTCCTGCTCCGGAAGACCGTAAAGCACCGCATCATTTAAAAAGCTCCGCAAGCGGTCCGGCAGATTTTCCCCCTCCGAGGGCTGCTGCCGAAATAAGGATTCCAGCATGGCAAGGATCCTTTCCTTATCCTTCTGAAAAGAAGCAGAGGTGGGATGCAGATATCCATCCAGGGAAAAATAATCATACAGCGCCTGCGGGCTGTCAAGCGACGGGCAGCATTCCGGAAAGGCCAGCATCCTTTCATATAATGGCAGCTTCAGATCTTTCTCCCCATGAAGCACTGCCGCAGCCGTTTTTTCCGTGATCGGCTTTCCATTCCTGCGTTCTCCGTATTCTTTATGGCTGAGGGCATAGATCCCCGCCGGATAATCCTCCCGGCTGAGGGAAAACCGGAGCACCTGTAGCAGCCAGTATTGTACAGGACAGTCCCGGAGCGTGTGCTTCACCGAAACCTGAAAGGGAATTCCTTCCTTGGCAAATACCTCCTCCAATACACCGGACTGATTCTGGAGACGGTAAAACACCGCAATCTGTCCAGGAGAAATGCCGCTGTCCTGCAGTCCTTTAATCCGATCCGCCAGATAACAGGCCTCCTGGAAGGGATCGTAGTGTTTCTTTACCACGATTTTGCTTCCCCGCTCCCTGTTTCCTGTAAGACTGCTGCCATATTGGGAAAATACGGACGCCGCTTCCAGAATGGAGGCGCTGGAACGGTAGTTTACCGGCAGGGACAGCTCCGTAGCCTGGTATTCTGTGCGCAGTGTATAAAAAACATTACAGGCGCTTCCTCTCCAGCTGTAAATCACCTGATTGGGATCGCCCACGGCAAACAGCCTGGCTCCCTTATCAAGCAGTCTCCTCACCAGCGCAAGCTGCCATGCATCGCAGTCCTGCACCTCGTCGATAATTACCCAGGCCGGCCTCCATTCCACTTCGGCAAGCAAAGCCTCCGTATTCCGGATAAGGTCGGCAAAGGTCATCCGGTTGCGCGCCCGCTTCTCTTCCTTCATAGCCTGCAGCAAAACCGGCATATCATCCTGAATCCGCCTTCCGGGAGGGGAGGGCAGTTTTTCCCGGCCGTTTTCTGACGGCACAGCTTCCTCATCCTCCTGCTCAAGACGCTTCTTCAGCCGGTTCCGGTATTTGATCTGCAGCTTTCTGTCCTGGATCAGGTGCAGCGCCATATCCAGCTCCTCTTCCGGGTCCATCACCAGAAAATCCGGCGTATAGCCCAGCTGCTGCACCGGAAGCCTTTCGCGCAGAAGCTGGAGGGCCACGCTGTGGAAGGTCCCAAAATAACGCATCTGCACAAGCTCACCCTGATCACGCATAGCGCCCAGGCGTTCCCTGATCTCCCCGGCTGCTTTGTTGGTAAAGGTGAGAACCACCATATCCTCACAATTCACCCCGCAGGCCTCGTGCAGATACTTCACCTTGGCTGTAAGCACCGTGGTCTTGCCGCTTCCCACATTGGCGTTGACAAGGCAGGCGCTGCTGTCGTTAAACACCGCCTTTCTCTGATATTCATTCAATTCTGCCGGCAATACTTGTTCCTGCATGAAAATCCTTCCTGTCTGATCGTTCGTATTTTAAAAAGCTAAAAGTATAAAAGTATTATGTATTTCACAAATTAACAGGTTGAATTATTATCACCCGTATTCTTTTTATGCCATTTCCGGGTTCTCTTCTGAAAGCTTTCTCAAAGGCCGGAACATTTTTTATAATATTGCCCTGATCATATATAAACATAAATAATGTATTTACCGGATAATGAAAAGCATCGGCTCCCAATTGCTCCGTAAGATCCTTTTCTGTCATATGTTTCCTTGTACATTTGATTTCAATCGCAATATTATTGTGGCCTAAATAAATATCTGTCCTTACTCCGCCATATTCATTATCCGCATTAACTTCTGTTCTGGCTTCCGGAAAAACAGGGACTATAAGCGAATAAAGGATTCTTTGGACATCATATTCATTACCAATGATAATTTTATCTAAATCCGCTTTTTTTATGGTACCGCTTCCATGCACATCCATACGATACATGGCTTTAATATGCATATAAAAATTTGACAGTATTTTCTCAAGAATCAAAAGTTCTGTACCTTCAGAAAATTCATCGTTCTCCGTAGCATCTATCATTTCCAAAATATGATTTGTTTCTTCCTTCGCTTTGTTATAATCTGAACATTCCGTAAGCGCTGTCCCCTGTTGTATTAATTTCTGTATTAACATACCCACTCCTAAATAAATGCCCAGCGGATATAAAACAAAAAGAGATTATCCTGTATATGCATAATGTCATCCTTCCATTCCATTACCTGATACAGTGCACCCAAATTGTTTAAAATATCCTGCCACTTTTTTAATGTATCCTTTACCTTTTCCCTGCCTATTTTAGAATTCACAAGATTATTCTGAATCCGCTCCGTTAACTCCGCCAGCTCAATTTCCACAAGCGGAGGATTATCTGCCAGAACCTTAAGGATAAGGCCGTAGATATCCCTGTGAGATTGATCCTTCAACTCATACTGCAATCTTTTCTGTCCTCTGGTGGGCGGCCCTGCTTTTAATATCCGTACAACATCCGCATATGGAAGATTTATACAGGTAAACCTGCAGCTCTCTTCTACTACTTCATCCGTAATAACCGGATTATCAGAAGGCAGCAGACCAATATTCAGACAAATAGCCTGCATTAACTGAGGCGAATGAATACTTTCCAGCGCTATCCTCGAAATCAATGCCTCGTCAATCCTGATATTCAGTTCCTTAAAGCCCTTCCGGGCAATTTCCTCCAGCTGTTTCTGCTCCCATGGCTTTATTTCTATTACGGAAATCCTGCCTGCCAGATCCGGATTCAGCCGGATAGCGTCATCTGAACGGTGAGGCAGGGAAATTACCACTGCTTTAAAACCCAGGCGAATTACTTCTTTCAGCTGGCACGCAATATCATATTGAATTTCCGGTGAAGCATAGTGAAAATCATCAAGTACAAAAATTTTATCTTTTGCCTTGAAATACTCTATTACCCTATCCTTATTGCCTTTGTAATTTTTTTTAACCGTCGTTGATTTCTGTTCCATTTTAGATAAATCAGACTGTTGTTCGCTTACCTGGGCATCCATGGACAAACCGACTTTTCTGCCAAGTATTTCCCAAAAATCCGAAGCTTTAGCAAAATCATTTCCCGACATAGATACAATACGTTCCTGTCCAATCACCCTCTCACACAGTACTGTCTTCCCCGTTTTGGAAGGCCCTATGATATACGTTAAATACCCGTCTATCTTTAAACTCTGCTGTAATCTTTCTTCATAAGTATACTTTGTCTCTACAGACTGTCTTACTACATATGTCAGTTCCGGATATGTCCCCGGTTTAAATACTTTTTGATACCTTTCATCCACCTTTATCACCCCTTTTTATACTTTTATATGTATTATAGCACTTATATATATCTTTTTATACTATTTCATTTGTATTTACCGCCTGAATAGTACTAAAATTATGTTTATATTACATTTTCTTATAAAAATGAACTTCAATTCCTATCATTTATCAACACTGTATATCTAACAGCGGAATCACATTAATAACAGGCTCTTCATACGGATGAATTTTTTTAACTTCCCTAACCGCAGTCTCCACAATCTCTACCGGGCACCGCACCCCCATCTTCATCTCCGTACCAAAGCAGATTTCCCCGGTTTTTCCGTTAAACGGGCTGCTGCCCGGTAACGGCCGCCAGGATCCCCTTGAGCAATGGAAAGCCATCACATGGTCATAATTTCCGACCCGGCAGGCGCCGATATGCGTCAGCGCATCCCGTATCGGCTCAATATATTCTTCCGGCACATATATTTCCAGCTTTACTTCCGTCACATCAATATTCACTTTTTCCTCCATCAGTTTACCCTTGCCGCGCCGCTTCCTTTTTTTCCACTATCCTGCGTCTATATCATCTGGGCGCTGCGCAGATTACTTTATTATTTGTAACAGTCCTGTCTGAATCGTTACTATTATTTCTTATTTATATTTCTCATAAGCTTCTCATGGATCCTCATCCGCTCCTCCGGTGAGGCTTCCTCCTGCGTACGGATATCAAACCGCAGGCCGGCGGGCGCATCCGTATAAAAGCGGAAAATATTCTGAAGGCTGCGGTAATTGCTCTCCTCCAGCACCCAGTCCCGGTAAAAAGCATGGGATGTATACAGTGTCAGCCGGCTGTCCTTCCACTCCACCATGGGAACCGTAGAAAGAAAGGCGGCAAAGGGATCGCCTTTTTTCTGCAGGAAAGCACAGAACTCCTCCCATTTTCCCGCCTGCTCAAGCTCCTTCAGGGTAAAAGGGCTGCGGACAAACGGCAGCGGCTCTTTTGTATCCTTGTACATTTTCACAGGCGGCTGGGATTCCTCTGACAGATTCTTAAGCCCCCACAGCACCAGCCCCTTGTGCAGCCGGTAATCCCCGATGCAGGCCGCGCAGCCTGTTTCACAGGAACAGCCGCCTACCAGCATGATCGCATTCTCAATGATACGGGGCATGCAGTCCGCTATTTTTTCCGCATAGCCCAGGCCGCCCGCATACTGATCATAAAAAAACAACAGGGTATCCATTCCCCCAAAGGGTATCTCCTCCTCTCCGGATAGCTGCGGATCCCATTCCTGCTCTCCCGCCGCATTGGAGGACATGGCCATTCCGATATCCTCCTGCTCCGTCATGGTCACCATCATCGCCGCATTCTTCAGCGCATACATGAGGCCTTCAAAATGGTTGTTGCGGATGATTTTGCCGTTTTCCCGGATCTGCATCAGCCGCCTGTAGGTCCTCGCCACATTGGCGGGTATCCGTATCCAGGTGCTCTCCGTATCAATATCCTTGCAAAGCGGCGCGGGAAGCTGTTCAAAGCCCAGGCTCTGATGATTATGGAACTGCAGCTTCCGGTACATGGTCACAATCGTATTTACATTCACATCCCCGAACACGATTTTTGTCCGTTTATATTCCGATTCCCTGACGCTGTGCAGTATCCTGATTTCCGAAGCAGAGACCGGCATGGTATAAAAGTTACCCTGAAAAGGCACCGCCAGGGCGGTATGGGTCTCCGGATCCAGCTGCGTCACCTGATACTGGACGCCGTCATGAAGGTAAACCGCTCCCTCATGGAGTTCCCGAAAGGCCTGCATTTCATCCATTTCCGTAATTTCCCTTCCGTTGTCCTTAAGGATAAGCTTATACCTGATCTTATCAATATTGCGCAGGCTGAAATCCCCTGCGGGAAATGCGCTGCCTGACCAGGCAAATTTCCCATTCTGCCCGTTCAGCTCCTTTACCTTCAGCAGCACCGGAATCGTCTCCCCCAGATCCGGGAACACGGAAATGTCATCCAGCGTCAACGGAAGCTCCGCGGCGGCGGCCCGGATGTGCGCCAGCTCAATGAAAAGATTGTTTTTATCCACGATTGCATTTTCGCTCGCCCCGGAAAACAGCCAGTCCGGGTTCACAGCCACGTACTGGTCAAAGGGCAGATTCTCCAGAATCAGGTAATTACAGCAGGGCTTCCCGTTCCTTCCCGCGCGGCCCGTCTGCTGCCAGAAGGAAGCCCTCGTTCCCGGATACCCCACCAGCACCGTAGTCTCTACTTTACCGATATCGATGCCAAGCTCCAGCGCGTTGGTGGATATCAGGCCGGTGAGCGCGCCGGATATCATTTTATTTTCGATTTCCTTACGCTCCGCAGGCGTATAGCCGCCCCGGTAGCCGGATATCCGATTCGCCAGAGAGGCAAAGCAGCCTTCCCCTTCCAGAATATCCGAAGCCTCCTTCAGCACCACCTCCACGTTTCTCCGAGATTTGGCAAACGCTATGAAGCTCCTGTTCTCCTCCACCAGCCGCACTATCACCTGGGAGGCCACCGCCGCTGAGGGCACCTGCCCATAGTCCTTTCCGTCCTTCCCCTTGATCTTGGGCGGCTGGAGGAATCTGTATGTTCTTGCCCCCGCAGGAGATCCGTCCCTGGAAATCCGCGAAAATTCCTGCCCGCATATTTCCGACGCCAGCTCCACCGGATTGGCGATGGTGGCGGAACTGCACAAAAACTGCGGCGCGCTCCTGTAGTATCTGCAAATCCGCGAAAGACGCCTGAACACGTTTGCCAGATGGGAGCCGAAGGCGCCTCTGTAGGTGTGCAGCTCATCGATGACCACATATTTTAAATTGGAAAAAATAAAATCAAAGCCATACCTGCTGTGGTTAGGCAGAAATGCGCCGTTGAGCATTTCCGGATTGGTCAGTATCAGATTGGCATTCTTCCGGATTCGGCTCCGCTCGCTGGCCGGCGTATCCCCGTCATAGACTCCCGCCCAGACCCGGTCCTCCCCGAAATAATCCACCACCGGCCGGATTGCCCTGTATTGATCCGCCGCCAGCGCCTTGGTTGGATAGATAAAAATTGCCCTGGCCAGGGGATTTTTCAGGATTTCCTGAAGAACCGGCAGCAGAAAACCCAATGTTTTGCCGCTGGCTGTGGAGGTGGTGATGACCAGATTTTCTTTTTTCTGCGCGCGCTCAAACATCTCCGCCTGATGGCAGTATAAACGGGGAATTCCCGCATTTTCAAGATAGCCTTTCAGCTCCGGCAGCATATCCTGCGGAAACTCTGAAAAAACGGCCTTCCTTTCCGGGTATTCTTTTTCATAGACCACAAGCTCCTTAATTTCCATTCCTGACTCCTGTTTTATCCTGTTTCCGGCTTTTCATTTTGTTTTTCTTTGCCGGTTCGGTTCCGATATGGCTTCCGCCGGTTTTCCAGCCCTGCTTCTGCCAGCACCTGGCTTAGCTTCTGCTTCACCTCCGGCCCGGCTACCGCTTCGCTTCCGTCTTTACTATGCCTTTATCTGATCCAGGATATAAGGATCCTTAATTTTATTATCCTGGGCAAATAAAACGATCTTGGACATAATTTCCGCCGTCTTAGGGTCTTCATCCAAAAACGGCAGGAACAGCTTTCCTCTGCTCTGGGAGTGGACGGGCAGCACATTAATCTGGTGCCCTCCCTGCTGATGAATCACTCCGCTGCCCAGATGGATGCTGTAGCTTCCCCGTTTTCCTGCAATCAGCGCATGGCTTCCTTCCAGGGTCACGTTCGTAATCCCAAACAAAGGCAGATTGAACTCGATGATGGCTCTGCGCATTTCCACGGTGGAATGGCTGGTCTCCGGGTCCACGCCGCCCGCATGGGCTACGCTCACCGCCAGATCCACATCCCTCATCACCTCCGAATATACGATATCCGGAAGCTTTTCGATTTTTATCTCTTCAAAGGTCTTTCTGTCGGTAAACTCCACCCATTCCAGCGCAGGCGCCTCCACGTCGCTGGGAGAAAACCAGTCCGCCTGGGCATAGATATGGGCGATGATATTATCCTTATAATAAATCTTCTGAAGCCCTTCCTCATAATCCGCCACCCAGCGCCTGGCCTTCAGGCAGGCCGCTGTTTTGGACGGCTGGATCTGATTTCCCGCAAACATCAGGGAATGGGTCCTTTCCAGTTCCTCGGGAAGCTTCACGTAAAGCTCTCTGAATACCTGCTTAAAGGGCTGCTTCTTCCCGCCTTCAAACAGGAATTTCTGATATGCCGTCCAGCTTCCCTCCCGGTACAGATCCGCCGGATGCGCCACACGCAGATAATCCCCGGCATCCAGGGGAACCATCCTGCCGCTGTGATCCTGCAGCCCATTTTCCCGTAGGAACCCGCTGGCTGTCAGCTGGCTTTCCTGTCCGAAACCGCTCGCCGGCGATGGGTTCTCCCTCCGGGAGCCGCCCGATACCGGCTGTTTATCCACTATCCACACAAGGCTACGCACCACCGGCTCCGCCACCGGGTTGCCGCACAGCTCCAGAAGCTCGCCGAACCGGTAACGCTCCCGTTCCTCCATGGCCTGTTCAAACATCTTCACCGTACGGGAATACTGCTCCTTCAGCTTCGTATATACTTCTTTCAGCTGCAGGTAATACTCGTTCTTTTTCAGCCTGGCCGGTACGGACTTTAATGTTTTCCCGTCTTTCCCGGCCGTAATGGACGCTCTTCCGTATTCATCCACGGACAGGCTCAGTGATACGCCTTCCGCTTCTTTTTTCTCAAAAAATACGGCGTAGCTTTTCACCAGCTGCGTTTCCATTGCCAGGGTCAGACGGGTCACATCTGCAAAGCCTGCCTTGGTGGCCATGTTTTTCATGGCCATGGAAACCGCCAGGGCTTCGCTTGCCCTGCGTTGCGCGCCGAACTGCCTGCTCTCCTTCAAAAACTGCTGCAAAAATTCATATCGTTTCAGCCATTCCTCCTGCCCTTTTACAGGCACCAGGCCGTAGCTCATCAGCAGATCCTTATTTCTCTTTGCTTTAATTTCCGCCTCCAGCTTCTCCGCCGTCACCCTGTGAAGCGCCGCGTCCGCGTACTTTCTGGCGCGGGCATGCTTGCTGCCATCGGAAATATACTTGGCGGCGTCATACAGCCTGCCGAAGCGCTCCTCTCCCAGAAGTGCGTAGGCCTCTTCAAACCAGTTCACATCAAATGCCCCATTATTCAGCTCTTCCGGCGTCAGCGGCGTAAAACGGGCAATCATGGCCTTTTTCCTGTCGTCAAAGCGCTCGTTCATATGAGCCATAAAATAATAACAGCCGCTTTTCAGTCCGGGCCAGCCCAGATATTCTTCGATGATGTCCAGCCACTGGGGCGCATACATGGCTGTCTCTATCAATTTCTGTTCCTTGATCCGGGTGCCCTTCAGCAGTTCTCTCAGCTTCCCGGCATCCTCACCCTCCAGGGGCCAGCAGTTCTGAAGCAGGTAGCTTAAGCATTCCCTTTTCCCCGTACCGGTGCCTGACCAGTAATAATAGGTGGTCCGATCCAGGGTATCATTTCCCAGCGCTTTCAGAATCCCAATCAGGCGATCCATACCGAAAATCCGCTTAATGGACGAAATGCTTCCTGAAAATACCGTGGGCAGATCCCCTCTTTTCAGCTCCACATCCAGAATTTTATCCACAGCGCGGAAGAAAAATTCCCTTCCTGTTTTTACAAACGGACTTTCCGGATCCGGCCGTTCCGCTTCCAGCTCCGCCGCCGTCAGATAAGCGCCCAGACGGTTTTTCTCAAAGGGCCGCAGATGCTCCGCCACCAGGAGGGAAAGTGACTCCATGGAGGAGGCCAGGCCAATCGTTTCAAACATCGCCTGATATACCGTATCCGCCGGTATCATTTCCATCTGAAAGGCTTTTACATATTCAAGAATCGTCAGCTGCGTCCGGGAACTGTTATTATAGGAATACATCCGCTGGTTCCCGCGGTGTTCATTATACTGAAAACGCCGATCCAGGCGGTACAGGGCAAAAAAGCCTTCTCTGAACTCCTCCTGCGTTTTCCCTTCCGCCAGGGTGCGCATCAGGGCGGAAACCGCAGGGATATCCGTCAGCGCATACATTCCCGGATCATAGGCGTAATAGAAACGGGTGTCCTTCTCTTTTTCATACCACAGTTCTTTTTCTGGAACATCCCGGACAAGGCAGGCGGCCAGCTCCAGCGCGGCTTTCCTTCTCCACTGCCTTTCTTCCTCATTTCCATACATACTGTCTAGAATGGTCAGCACCGTATGCGCGCTGCTTCCATAACCGTTACTGAAATTACGATCCTGAGGCACCCGGAAATCCGCAAAGTCTCCCAGCAGAAGTTCGGCATTAGCGTACAGTACTTCCTGATTTTTCGTCCGGCCGTCTCCGATACTGTTTCCCCAGGCCAGAAGAAGAAGCTTCACCAAATGGGGATCACCGATATTCTCTTCATAGAAACGGATCCACAGCTCTTTAAAGGGATACCTGTCCTCCAGCGCAAGGGCGGTATCCTGGCTTACCATGGAAAGTCTGTCCCCCAGCAGCATTTCATAACCGTTACACGCCTTGTATTCCAGGTTTGCATTTTCTGTCAGGAGATCATAAAGGCGGCGCATGATTCCCTTAAGCTTTCCTTCATTGATACGCAGATAGGAGCGCAGCTGCTCACTGCCTGCAGGCAGCGCGGGACATTCGGGCTGCGCGGAAGGGCTGTATAGACCGTAACCCTCCTCTTCCAGAATCCGGCTGGAGGAAGCCTCCCCCGTCACCTCCTCCAGAAGAATCTGTTCCTTATCGGAAACGCCCTCCAGCTTTCCGGCCTCCTGTACGAGCCGGCCGACAAGCGCCTCCGGGCGGCCGCCGATCTTCGCTTCCCGCACCAGCGTAAGCCCGCCCTCGCGTACCTCCTCTGCAGGATCCTTAAGCAGACGTTTTACGGAAAGCTCCAGCCCTTCGTCATCCCGTCTTTGCAGCAGCTTCAAAACATTCTGGCGGATATCCCCCTTTTTATACTTCAAAAGCGCTTCCATCTGCCTGTAATCCTCATCGGAAAGCTCCAGCTTTTCCACCAGCCGGTACGCAGTCTGCCTGGTACTCGTCTCCCTGTCCCCCAGGAAGCTTAACAGAAGCTTTTTCTGCCTGTCATTCTCCGGCGCATGGAGAAGAAGCTCCACCCATTTCGCACGGCTGGTGTAAACGTCGCTTAAATTCATCTCCGACAGCCGGGCAGCCGTTTCCTCAATGCGGGCTTCCTCACCCAGTATGTATGCAATCACACACATCCGCTTCAGAATATCCCCCTTAGTCAGCACCACGCCGTACCAGGGAAAAATACAGGGAGAAAATTCCAGGGTTTTCTTTTTCATACCCAAAAGTAGCCCTTTGAGCACCTCATAGTGCGCCCTGGCTTCCTTTGCATCTTCAAAGAGCCATTCTACAGGAATCGGGCGGTAAATCGTCCCCCTCTTATTATCCTGCGGACGCACCTGTACCGCCCAGCCCGCATACTCCTCCGCCCGCGTCAGGTAGGTGGGCATAAAAGCCGCCAGGATTTCCGGATCCGACGCATACTTTAAAAACGCCTTCTTTGCCGTAATCTCGGTAAAGGCTTCCCACTCCAGGGTCCGGTTAAAATAGGACATGGTAAGAATCTGGTTTCTCGTGCCCTGCTCCAGATACTCCCCCATCACCGCAATGGCGTCCTGCAGCTCATAAAAGGCCAGCGTCCACAGGCCCACCGCAATCTGTATGCTGTCATTCGTCTGCACATATTCCCGTGCTATGGCAGGCTCTTTTATTGAGGCCTCCATCAGTCTCAGCATTTTTTCGGAAATCCGATCCGCATTTTCCACATCGCAGATGCCCGTCCAGGTTGCCACCGCCCGCTTCACCGAAGCAAAACGGATCAGGTTATTTGCGCAAACCGTATCAAAAATCCGCCGGAAGGCCGCGATAGTACCGCAGTCCGCATTTTCGCAGACGGCCTGCCTGACGCCCTCCTGCAGTCTGGCCGCCAGCAGGAAATCCGCCAGCAACTGATGAAGCTCATCGTTGGAGCTTTTGATAATGCCGCGGATCAGATCCACGGTGATAACCGCCGTATTATTGTCACTGAGTATCAGCTGTCTGGCCGTTTCGATAACCTGTGCATCTCCGCGGTCAATTCTGGCAGCGATCATATCGTCCAGATGATTCAAGGAAAATGAATACACCTGATTTCTTTTATAATCCAGCTTTTCCTCAGGCAGCCGGTCCATCAGATAATCCGAAATGCTGCAATCATAAAAATCCATAATCCGGTAAGCATACAAAAGCCGGAATACCTGTTCCAGGCTGGGAAAATAGGATTTTGTCCGCACCGTCCTGCGGTATATGCTGTGGGAATAGGGAAACTGGTTGAATTTATCAATAATCTCATAGAGATCCTCTTCAAACTGTTTTCCCGCAAACAGCCGCACCAGCTTCCGGTAATATGCTTTCATAAATTCGGAGGGCGTGCTGAAATTTCCCTGTTTCAGCCGCTCCTGGGCCGTTTTCAGAAAGGTCAGGGTATCCTGCCTGTACCCGCCGAATTTCTCCATTTCTTCCGCCGCTTCTTTAATCTCTCCCGGAACGAGCAGAAGCTTACGCTTCCATTTTGCCCGGTATGCTTCCACCAGCTTCTGTCTGCTCTGATAATCGTATGCCATCCCTTTTCTCTCCTTTTGTGTAACCGTTCGATGATAAAAAATGTCTTTGCCGCTACCACATTCTTCCAGCCAGCATCGTCATCCTTACAAAGGTCAGTTCGCTGTCCTCCCGAAGCGCTATCCGTTCCTCCAGCGTTTCCAGCCTTTTCCCCTCCAGAAAAATTACCGCAATTCCATCCTCAAAGCACTGGCAGGCATTCTTCACGGCGTTTTCAAAATCCGCCGTTCTGCCGTCATATGCGATTCCAAAGGATATCTTCCCCGTCCCTGCCTGTTCTTCTATATCCTCTCCGGACAGAACCGCTTCCACCTCCGTCCGTTTCCTGCGCTTTGTAAATTCCTCCAGATTTATACGCACCGTTTCCCGAAGGAGCTTTTCCACCGTATCCACCCCTTCCGGATACTCATAAAAAACAGGCTCTATTGCGCCGCGGTTCTTTCCGATTTTCTTTACATTGATTTTAACCCTCATACGATACCTCCCTGCCGGGCGCTTCTTCTCTTATCAATTGCATTCATCCTGCAGCGCTCCTTTTCCTGTCCTATGAGAACTTTTGTTCTCCCCTTGTTACAGTATACAATCTACTGCTTTCCCCAGTCAATGCTATTGAAGAGATCCGGAGTCCTTTCCGCAGAAAATAATTGGGGTGCGATGGCTGTTAAGGGACAAAAGCAGAATAACCGGCCGGATTATCAGCTGCAGTACCGTCTGGACAAGATGCATGACAATGACTACTATGTCTTAATCAGGTTCCGGGATCCTGACTATATTTTTATAAATGCATTGTCTCTGGCTGTCCTGGAACGGATGGAATAGAAAAAAAGGAACTGTATTTTACCCCAGTTCCTTTTTATTATGGCAAGCTCAACTGCCGGTGCTGCGGCCACAGTGTTATTTCAACCGCAGCCGCGTCTTTCTCCCGCCCTGGCCTTATTTCATTGCGGATCTATTTCAGTTCAATTTACTTTCAGTATTATTTTCTTTCGGTTCTATTGCTTTCAGTATTATTTTACTTCCAGCTCCACAACCGCCGGCTCACAGCCTTCTGCAGTAAAGGTCACTTTCACGGCGCCCGGCCTTCTGCCTGCACGCACTGCCGCCATCACATAGCCGTCGTAGGTTTTCCAAGTGGTATCCTGGTAGCTTCCCATCGCCTGGGGATCTGCGCTTCCAAAGCCCTGGAGCGTCCCCGCGCCTTCCACCTGCACCGTAACCTCTTTTACCGCCTGCAGGTTCTCCCTGCCGTCCTTATCCCGCAGCGAAACCGTGAGGAAGGAAAGATCCGCGCCATCCGCCTTAAGGCTGCGGCGATCCGCTTCCACGCAAAGCGAAACCTCCGCCGCCGCGGTTTCCAGGATGTGCGTCCCGCTTATTTCACCGTCCACATAGCTGACAGCCTTCAGTTCCCCAGGCTCATAGGCGGTTTCGAAAGCTGCCGCAAAGCCCGCGCCTTCCCCTGCCGCCTTCCGGCCCAGGGATTTCCCGTTCAGGAACAGCTCCACTTCGTCGGCATCTGAATAAACATCAATGCTCACCGGATTTCCTTCCTGTCCCTTCCAGGTCCAGCTGGCAATATTATTTTTCCACATCCAGGGCGTTTTCCCGCATTTTTCCCCATAATGCTCCGGACGTTCCACAGCGATATAGGGATTTTTGCGCAGGCCGTAAACAATTTCCCTTAAATAGCTGATGGGACGGCGGTAGCCGATGAGATTAATGTCACCGATATAGGCCACTCTGTCCGGCCAGTGGGAAGAAAAGTTCACGGTCCCGTCATAATAGAAAATCCCGATTCCCGCTTCTCCCAGATAGTCATAGCCCGTCCAGGTCATATCGCCTATCACATGCTTATTGTTCTTTACAATGCTCCACAGCCTGACAATGTCCGCCGGGAAGGTTTCTGTTCCCAAAACGATTCTGTTGGGACGGATCTGATGCTCCATCTCATGGCGGCCCGTCATATAATTGTAGCCGGCGATATCCATGGCATCCACGAATTCGTCCGTTTTCTCCGTCATGATGCGGTGGGAGGCCATAGCGTCCGCCATCGGCCCCACCATCATTCCCATCATGCTGTTGAGTCCGTCGCTGCCGCCCTCATTCTGGCC
>PPYE01643837.1_pt1 | contig 16790 bp, 12 predicted proteins | sample 1559881 | NCBI WGS metagenome assembly PPYE01 (sample SAMN08240022, study PRJNA423297) | Human gut metagenome, whole genome shotgun sequencing project. | reverse complement strand
GTTATTAAAAGGAGGAAAAATAATGTCAACACGGACAACAGCTACGATTGTTAATATAAGAGGTAAAAAAATGGTTGAATTACATGTAAGCGATCGATGGATAGGTTCTTTCACCAACGTTGTTCCATATGAAGAAGTAAAAAATGCTTATGATAATTTCGAACCTTTATTTGATTGGAATGAAATGTTTACTAGACAAGTTATACGTTCATTATTTGAGGATAAACATTCTGGAGGTAGTAATTACTAGAGCAACCAATAAACTAATGACTATATGACAATGGCTTAAAGTAAAAGATGCATATCTAATGCGCTCAAAACCTTGGGACTAAAAGAGGTTATAATTTATGGCAATAATTAAATAGTTGATTGTTGTCAAAACATTTAGTTTCGGTAATTAGTTCATTTACATTAGAGAGTACTTTCCTAAAAATCAAAATATTAGTATTGAACAAATAAAGGACATCGATTACTGCCAGCAGCAGCTAAATCAACGTTCTATAAAGATTTTGAATTATGAAACACTCGAAGAGGTTCTATTTGATAAAGTATTACAATTGGTTTAACAATTCGTCTTTAATAACAATTTTGTGTTTTGTTTCTGCCCATATTGTGCATTTTCTGTGACCTTGTGTCTGTTTGGATGAGGCTAACTGGTAGATAACTGTTATAATTATTATTGTAATATCTTTATTTAACATAAGGATAAATTTATTCGGAAGAGGCAACCGATAATGGCAATTAGTGAGGCCTTGCTAAAGCAAAAAATTGAATATGCAAAGCTTCAGTATGAAAAGTTATTAGTGTTGCCTGTGGATAATAAGGTGGCAGCGGCTGAGCATCTTAAGCAGATGGATGTTCCGATGATTTCGTTCAATCTTGAAGTGAGTGAGTTACTGAAGGATGTTAAAACAAAGTTCAGGCCAGTTCGTGCAGATAATGAAGTGAAGGATATCCTTAATCGATATTCGGAATACGAAATTATTGGCATAACTGATTTTGAAGTTTTGTTCTCACCAAGTTTGAAATTAGAACCTATTAGCTACTTTAATTCACGTAGTAGAAATCAAGTTATTATTCTAGTATGGCCGGACACAATTGATGGTGACGCTTTGGTGTATGCAGAACCTGGACATTCAGAATATCAAAAAATTAAAATCGATAGAAATCAAATCATTTATCAGTAGGAGAAATTAACCGTGAAATATAGTGAATTAGTTAACTTTGAACCGATTGATTCAGTCGTTCAATTGACAGATGCTAATGATACAAATAAAGCGATGCATCTCTTGGATACTTATGTAATCTCGGATCGTATGGCCGATACTATCAATAACATGATTGTTGAACAGCTCCAATTTAAGCGTAACGTCGACAATAAAGGACTATTAATTGTTGGTAACTATGGTAGTGGTAAGTCTCACTTGATGTCAGTGATTTCAACGATTGCTGAACATGAAGGTGCGAGTATGCATATTGCCAATAAGGAAGTTGCTGAACATGCCAGAGAAATCGAAGGACAATTTAAGGTTATTCGTTTCGAGATTGGTAGTACTGAAATGCCATTGCGTGAAATCATTATTAATCAACTTGAAGCTGGTTTAGATGAGATGGGAGTAGATTTTGAATTTCCAGCGGCTGATGAAATTGTAAATAATAAAGATGCTTTGCGTGAAATGATGGCAAAGTTTGAAGAAACATATGCTGATAAAGGTTTGCTATTAGTAGTTGATGAATTACTTGATTACTTACGCGGACGCCGTGAACAACAACTTGCTTTGGACTTAGGGTTCTTGCGTGAAATCGGTGAAATTGCAGAAGAATCGCGATTCCGGTTTATTGCTGGTATCCAAGAAATGATTTTCGATAATCCACGTTTTTCATTTGTGGCTGATTCATTACGCCGTGTCCAACAACGCTTCGAGCAAGTTCATATTGTGAAAGACGATATCTCGTACGTTATCTCACAACGTTTATTGAAGAAAAACGACCAACAAAAAGCACTAATACGTGAGCACTTAACTAAGTTCACTTCTCTTTATAACCGCTTGTCTGAGGACATGGATACGTATGTTGATTTATTCCCAATTCATCCAGCGTACTTAACAACATTTGAAAGAGTTCACGGTATCGAAAAACGTGTTGCCTTGAAGACCATTACGCAAGAAGTTAATAAGATCATTAACGAGGATGTTTCTTACAATGCACCAGGCGTGATTTCATACGATAGTTACTGGTCAGTAATTGAAAATGACCCATCAAATAAGACATTACCAGATGTACGTGAAGTGCTTGATAAAGTATCGACGGTTAAAAGCCGTATTCAAAGTGCTTTCCCAATGAAACGTCGTATGTATAAAGATATGGCTATACGTATTATGAACGCGATGGCGTTGAATCGATTGACTACGGACGATATTTATAGTCCTGTTGGATTATCAGCAGCAGAGTTAAAAGATGATTTATTCCTGACTGTTGATGGACAAATGGACTTCTTGCTTGATGATGCTGATCCAGCCGCGTTTCTAGCTTCTAGTGTAGGTGTTGCAATGAAGGCGGTTATGGAAACTGTTAGTTACCAATATGTTTCTGTAAATGATACGAACGCACAGTACTATCTTGATTTAAAGAAAGATATTGACGTTGGTAGCTTAATTAACGATCGAGCTGAGATCATTGAACCATCAACAATGGACCGCTATTACTATGCAGTTTTGAAAAATGCGGTGACACTAGATGACAATACATATGTATCGGGTTATCAAATTTGGTCATATGAATTGCCGTGGGAAGAACGACATGTAACTCGTAAAGGTTACCTATTCTTTGGTGCACCAAATGAGCGTTCAACTGCTCAACCAGAACGTGATTTCTATATTTACTTCTTGCATCCATTTGATAAGTTCAAATTCACCGACGAAAAGCGCGATGACGAAGTATTCTTTGATTTGAATATTGAAGATGCTAAGTTCACTGAAGACTTGAAGCGATACGCAGCCGCAAGTGAATTGTATGCAGATGCAGCTCAGGCCCAAAAGCAGTTATACAAGTCAAAGGTCGACCAATACTTTAAACGTTTGAACAAGTGGTTATTTGAACATTTTGTCAGTGCGTTTAAGGTAACTTACATGGGTAAGACTGGATTTATTGATGACTTTGGGATGTTTTTACCACAGTCTGACAGTTTGAAGGAACTTATGGATTACTGTGCGGATGAGTTTTTAAATCAATGGTTTGTTGACAAGTACTCGGACTACCCATCATTCCGTGGTTTGAAGAATGGTCGTATTACTAGTAACAACATAAAGGAGTTAGCGGCTGATGCGCTGAACTATCTGAACGGTCGCCAGTCTGCTCAAGGTAAAGGTATTATTAGTGGCTTGGTCCTTTCTGATAATCAAGGCCGCGTTACCGACGAGAGTGTATCTCGATCTGGATATGCTCAATGGATTACTGGTTTATTGGCTGACAAAGGTAATGGGCAAGTTATTAATAACAATGAAATGTTTGATGATAACGCCATTAAAGGTGTTACGGATCGTCGGCTTTCTAAAGAATTCAAACTTGAACCTGAACTTGTAATTGTACTGATCGCGGCACTCGTAAAAACAGGTAAGGCGGAACTAAGTGTTAACGGTGTGAATTATAATGCACTGAACTTTGCTGAGCTTGTTAAGCAACCAGTAGATAGCTTGCTAAGTTTTACTTACTTGAAGCAACCAACCGGGCTGCCGGTTAATGTGGTGAGTGCGCTGTTCAAAATGTACGACGTTACATTACCCAATTTCGATGAAACATACTTGGTACCAGCTATTCGTGAACTACATGGTAAATTAAGCGATGCGGTTCAATCCGTTGTCTTGACTGAACAACAAATCAAAACTGGATTTACAGTTGGTAATCGAGAAGTATTGGATGCACACAAGCAACGAGTTGATTTAGATAGTTTGAAGCAATACAAAGTGTTTATCGAAACTGTATTACGCTATGACACCAGTGCTAAAATGAAAAACTTAACAATCACTCTTGCAGATGTTGATTCTCAAATCAAGAATAAGCAATTAATTGATGATTTGAAAAAGCTGAAGAATGATGTTGATGATGTGAATTCACTAGTAAGCTACGTTGATCAAGCTCAGGGTGTTGTTGGCTATGAATCAGAATGGTCAATTAAAGCAAGTAACAAAGTTGACGAGTTAACTAACGCATTGAGTGATGGAAAGAGTTTCAGGAGTGAAAAACAAGCGTTGAATTCGTTAAAAACAGCGTACATCGATATGTACTTTGATGCACACGAAAAACATCGCTTAAACGCTACCGAAGAAATGCGAAAGAATGAATTGCAACAATCCGCAACATACAAACAGTTGAATTTATTGTCACGCAAAATTATGATTTTACCAGCTGGTCAATTGAACGATTGGCGACAAGAAGTTCAAGAATTGAAAGCTTGTTATTCACTAACAAAGAGTGACTTAGAGATAAACCCAATTTGTAAGCATTGCCAGTTTAACTTAATCGATATGGGAAATAATCCAAAATTGATTCTCGATGAAGCTAATGATAAGTTGAATGGCCTGATTGAACAATGGACGGCAGTATTGGTTAGTAACTTGGAAACTGAAGACGTGAAAACTAACCGTAAACTCTTAAGTTCTGATGAAGAAGCAATGATTTCAGCCTTTGTTGCAGCTAACAAACTAGACGAAATATTACCTACAAACTTTGTTGAAGTGGTTAACAGTTTGTTTAGTGGCCTTGAAGAAGTGCATATCTCAATTGATGATATTAAAAAGGCGTTAGGAAATGGTGCACCAGTATCATTAGACAAGCTCGAAAATCAATTAAAGCAATTACTGAATGAATTAACTATTGGTAAAGACAAAGACAAAGTACGATTCACATACAAAGGATAATTAATTATGGATGAACAAACATCATTAGAATTTCAACAGAACACTGGTCCTGTTGAAGTTTTAGGTATAACATTCGAAAATGATGATACTCGGCGTGAGTACTTTCGCAATGAACTTCGAAAAAAATTACCTGAATTAAAAAAAATAGAAGGGTTTCCAATTGGTAAAGATGAAGATATTATTGCATTATCAGATCCACCATACTATACTGCCTGTCCCAACCCATTTATTTCTGACTTTTTGGAAGAATGGAATACTGGCGTGAATGAGGAATATGAACGCGAACCATTTGCATCGGATGTTAGTATTGGTAAAAATGACCCGATATATACAGCGCACACATATCATACCAAGGTTCCATATAAGGCAATAGTTAAGTATTTGTTGCACTATACAAAGCCTGGAGATGTTGTGCTGGATAATTTTGCTGGAACAGGTATGACGGGTGTTGCTGCAAGTATGGCAGGCTCAAAAGAAGTTGTTAAGGAAATTGATTCGGACGTACGTCAAGAAAATATTGGTCCTCGAAAAGCGATAATTAACGACCTTTCACCAGTTGCCAGTTTCATTTCATATAATTATAATACTCCGTTCGATAAGGAAGAGTTAATTCATGTTATGAAAAACATCATTAGTGAATCTACTGAAGAGCTAGGATGGATGTATGATACAGAAGTGGACGGTCAAAAGGCAAAAATTAATTATGTTGTATGGACGGATTCCTTTGCGTGTCCAAATTGTCAACATGAATTTGCCTTTTATAATGTGGCGTTCGATGAAAAAAGCAATTCTGTATTGAAAGAATTTAATTGTCCTAAATGTGGCGTAGAATTAACGAAGGAAAAAGCTGAACGAGTATTTGAAACGTCGTTTGATACTCTTTTAGGAAGGAGTGTTAGTCTTGGAAAGCAAGTTCCAGTTGCGGTTAATTATATTTTAGGAAAGCAAAAAAAGTTAAAAAAATTCGATTCGTTTGATGAATCATTGTTGAATAAAATTAATGAAATGCCTTTTCTAAATTGGATTCCTATTGAAAAGGTACCGGATGGAATGAATACAAGGCAACCGCTGTCTAGTCACGGGATTGATTACGTGCACCAATTTTATACGAAACGAAACTTGTTAATCCTATCGGATTTATATGATAGAATACTGAATCTTCCCGATAGTATAAGGCCGGTAGCTTATCTGACTTTGCAGTCGATAATATATACGTTAACTTCGAAATTAGTTCGATATAATCTTGGAAACCGTGGAAATGGGATATTGAATGGAACCTTGTACATTTCATCAATGACAGCGGAAGCTAATATTTATAAAATTCTTGAGGGCAAAGTACGGGATATCGCGAAGGCGCTTGTTGTGAATAGTAAAAGTGTTGTTAGCGGTGTCGCTTCAGCAACTGATACGGGTTTACCGCATGAAAGTATTGATTACATCTTTACGGATCCGCCGTTTGGAGCAAATATTAACTACTCCGAATTGAATTTTATTTGGGAAGCTTGGTTAAAAGTTAAGACACAAAATGAAGAAGAAGCAATTATTAATAAAGTTCAACAAAAGGAACTTTTTGACTATCAAAGATTGATGGAAAAATCGTTTAAAGAGTATTATTATGCACTCAAACCAAATCGTTGGATTACGGTGGAGTTCAGTAACTCAAAAGCTAGTGTATGGAATTCGATTCAAGAAGCTATGCAAAAAGCTGGATTTGTAATTGCCAATGTTGCTGCTTTAGACAAAAAGCAAGGCAGCTTTAAGGCTGTTACATCTACTACTGCCGTGAAGCAAGATTTGGTTATTTCAGCTTATAAGCCTTCACAACATACGATAAAAAAGATGCTGGCATCGAATAATACTGATGGCTCAGCATGGGCATTCGTTACTGACCATTTATTGAAATTACCTGTTTTCCAAGGTGAAAAAGGGGAAGCTCAAGTAATCACTGAGAGAACGCCTCGTATTTTATTTGACAGAATGGTGGCATTTCACGTTCAAAGTGGATTACTTGTCCCAATTTCATCTTCAGATTTCCAACAACAAATTGCTGAACATTTCGTGGTACGCGATGGAATGGCGTTCTTAGAATCACAAGTTGCCGAGTATGATAAAAAAAGGCTTGTCGCGAAAGATTTCGCACAACAATCATTGTTTGTTTCAGATGAAAACAGTGCAATAGAATGGCTTCGCCAAAAACTTATGAAGAAGCCACAAACAAGACAAGACATTCAACCGGATTATATGAAGGAGATACAACATATAGTAAGCTATGAAGAATTACCCGAACTTGATAACTTGTTAGAGCAAAATTTTCTTATGTACGATGGTGAGGAAGCTGTGCCAACTCAAATTAGGACATATCTGACGATTTCATACCACGAACTTCGTGGTAAAGGAGTAGATGATATCGAAATGAAGTCGAAAGGTAGCAATCGTTGGTACGTTCCTGATCCTAATAAGGCTGCTGATTTGGCAAAACTAAGAGAAAAATCATTACTCCGAGAGTTTGAACATTATGTAGAAATAATTGAAAGCTCGCAAAAGAAATTAAAAACGTTCCGAACAGAAGCTATTCGAACTGGATTTAAAAAAGCGTGGGAAGAGAAAAAATATACTACTATTGTCTCTGTTGGTGACAAATTACCTGAAAAGGTTATACAAGAAGATGACAAGTTGTTGATGTATTACGACAACGCAGTTATCCGAACAGAAATGTAAGGTTAAAAACGAAAATGAATTGGATAAACGAAATAATAACTAAATTTCCCAACAAACCAGCTATGTATCTTATAAAAGATATTGATGGTTTATTGGGTGATGAGCAAGTACAAAATGAACTTACCCAAAATGATTTTGTTGTACTGACATTCGATGATCCAGTTCTTTTTCGTTATACATATGAAAAAAATTACTCTAATTTTGATGGTACGTTGATTATTAGATTGATTGATGCAAAGTATTCTGATGTGCCATTTGACGTATTTAAGGATGCATATGAAGTATCTTTGAGTTTGACTGACATCTTTGCTAACCTGGATTGCTCTGTTGTCAGAGACGCTGATAACGCATTATATGACTCCCTCCTAAGTGTGTCGCAATCGTTAGACCACAAATTAAATAGACAAGAAACAAATAAGACAGTGAATTCCATCCTCGCGGTATCAGAAAAAATGAAAATCACACAACTTAAGTTTAACGTTGATTTCGAAAGTTATGGTTTTGATGAATGGGGAAAATGGTCCCAAGAGATTGGCAATGCATTGGCTACTAATCCTGAATTGGTGGACAATGCAAAATTAACTGCCGTAAATCGATATTTTCAAGAATGGTTACGAGCAAATTTTGACTTACAAGCAAATCGTTCTTATTTCAATGCTCCAAAAAGCGTTTCGCAAATAAATAATTATGTGAACAGTAAAGAATCAGGTAATAAGGTTGCGTTGTTGGTTATGGATGGAATGAGTTTTACTCAGTGGACTACAATTCAAACATTTATCGGTAAAAAAGGATATATATCATCTGTTAGTTCAGTGTTATCTATGATTCCTTCTATTACCAGTGTGTCACGTCAGACGATATTTTCTGGTTTGTTACCAAAACAGTTTGCTGATAGTATTGATACGACGAATAAGGAACCATCGCGCTGGATGGATTTTTGGGAGAATGAAGGTTTTTCAGATAGTCAAATTAAGTATGCTCGTAAGATGGGACATGACATTTCTGAAATAGAAAGTTTAGGATTCAACAATCCATTTGCTAGCCGTTTTGGTGGTGTTATTGATGTTGTTGATAAGTACATTCACAGTGCGCAGCAAGGTGTATGGTCTATTCAAAGTGAATTGACTCACTGGCTTGAAAGTGGTTATTTAATCGAGTTATTAGAGAGATTAACTGAACTTGATTTCGAAATTTATATGACTTCTGACCACGGTAATGTTGAGGCAACTGGTATTGGTAATATCCGTGAAGGTGCGTTGGTAATCACGCAAGGGAAACGCGTACGTTTGTATAATGATCCTGGATTACGAAGTGAAGCTGAAGAAAAATTTGCGGATAGTGCTTCAATATGGGATAGTAATTATCTACCAGAAAACATGTATCCATTAGAGGCAAACGATAAGTTAGCGTTCGCTCCAAAAGGAGATAAAATAGTTACACATGGTGGTACTAACATTGAAGAAGTGTTTGTGCCATTCGTGAAGATTGCTAAAGGAGACTGACATGGTAAAAAAATCAATTGGCCTCTTTCGACCATTGCGATTCGATGATATCGATTTAACTGCAAAGCTGTTGAATGACTATTCAGTTGTTGATGCATTTGAGATTTTAAACGAGAAACTTGCACCTGAATTCACTGGTGATGTAGCAAGACGTAAGCTGATTAATAATCTTACTAAAGTCTGGGGAAACGGAAAGGTTGAATTGCCAGCGTTCAACAAGACTGTGGTTGAAGAATATTTGAAATCAAATCGGACGGATAAAGTTATCATTCAGTATTTGATGATGTATAAACAGTTTCCATTCTTTATCGATGTTGCTCAGCTAACTGGTAAGACAGTACGGATGAAGGATGAATTTACTTCAACTAATATCATGAATGAAATTTTTGGTATGTACGGAACCACAGGGACTGTCCGACATGGTGTTGGTTCTGCACTAGGCACGATGGCTAACTTGGATATCCTTAAGCGCGAAAACAACCAAGGTAAGTATTCGTACACTGAAGACAAGTTAGCGATTCATACCCCATTACAAATCAATTTGTTAGTTGATGCGGTTCTTTCTAATAGTGATCATGAGTATGTATCAACTGATGCAATCAATGAACGCCTGAGTCTGTTCCCTTTAGAGTACACAATATTCACTACGGAATTGGATGAGAACTTGTTTGAAGTGCTACATGAACGTACAGAACTGTTCGTTAAATTGAAATAGAAAACAATTAGTCGCCAGTAATGGTGGCTTTTTTGAACGATAAAGTATGAAACTTTTGTGAAAACGAAATGACTGCTATATCAGTTGATATAATTAAAGTAATGATTTCACAAATGTTAGGAGAATAGTAATGACCAATAAAGTATTGTTATCACAACTAGCTGCTGAACAAGTTATTAAACCTACAGGTGCCAAGCCCAAGTTACCTACATCTATTCGTAACTTGAATGAAAACACACTTGAAGTGTACAGCATCCCATTGAAATATCTTTATTACAATGATGAGAATGGGCGTATTTCAACTGCGATTTCTCGTGAAGAGGAACGTATCAGTATTCCTGCCGAAGGTGATTTAGAACCATACAATTTAAAAATTGAAGAAATGGTTTTCCAAAGTAACCCACAAAAGTTAAAAGCTACCAAGAAATCAATTGGTGACAAGAAGCAACAAGTTTTCGGATATGTATTAGGTGACGGACGTGTTATTGATGGTAATCGTCGTTTCACGGCATTGCGTCAATTATCACGCGAAGAACAAAAGACGTTTGAATTTGAAGCTGTTATCTTACCATTTAGCTACGAATCAGAAGCAGACCGTTCAGAAATTAAACGACTTGAACTTGCCTTGCAGATGGGCGAAGAGGCCAAAGAAGTATATGATCCAGTTGACTTGTCTCTTGATGTTTATAAGACAGTCAAAGAGCTTCAGTTAATGGATGCAGGTGACTACGCAAACGAATCTGGTATGAAGAAAAAGGAAATTCAAGAACGAATTAATGTTGTTGAATTGATGCAAGACTTCCTTGAAACAATTAACGCAAAGCCTAACTCATATTACTTAATTAAAGACTTGGGACTGTATGCAGCCTTAGCTGAAGTATCTAAGAAGTTGAATCAGCAATTTGAAAAAGGTGAACCTAAGTTTGAACAAACCAAGGTTGTTAGCTTTGCTATGTTGAGTCGCGGTATTGCAGCTGGTAAGGATGGACGTGCCGCTGCTCGTGATTACTTGCGCGAAATTGTCTCATCACCAATCAACAGTGATTTCAATGACGAAGTTGAAGAAACAGTTGAAGATTTGCGTGATCGTTTTGAAGAGGCACCTGTAACTACGGCTTCTGATTTCCGTGAAATCTTAGACCGTGCGCAACCTGAACTTCGGAAGATTAACAGTGAATATAACGAAACAGTTAACCGCCTTAACCGTGGACAAAACGTCGAATTCTTTATCGCATCAGTAAAGGAATCATTGAACACATTGAAGGACATGCAAAAAGGTGATGGGATGACTGGTTCACTTACTTTCTCTGACTTCAATAAGGATGAAATCAAAGAAATACGCCAATACTTAGTTGATATTCAATACATTAGTCGGGAGTTGATTGATACTTATGACTCAGAACTCTAACCCGATAATAGAACAGCAAGAAATTGTTGGACAGCAGTTCTTCGTACTTGTTGATACTGACGAGAGATGGTTTGATAACCGCCGTATACGGCGTGTTCTAGACCGCTACAAGGGATTCTTTGTTGACTATGAACGTTTAGCATTGTCTCCTGAATTGACGTATGTAGCATTGCAAGAACTTATTGAAAAGTTGAGTCAAACACTTAGACGTGTTGATGGTCCAAAGCTCCTGATTGGTGATGAAGTACGAGCTTTCATCAAGACTAATGCATATGCTATTAGAGAGCAGAGAACAGCTGGAGAAACCATCAAGGCGCGTGATGTTCGATGGTCAGGTGAAATTCAAGAGTTCAATAATGTGCTTGCACGAGAAATCACACGACCATTAAAAGCAGAACAGATTCCAGGGAGCTTTTACCTTGCCAAGATGAAGAAGGCTGCTAATTTCTCAGTGCCGGGTGCTGGTAAGACTGCAATGATGTATGCGACTTTTGCTTACTTGAGTAGTCCTGAAATTAATAAAGTGAATAAGATGGTTATCATTTCGCCAATCAATGCTTTTGAAGCCTGGTGTACTGAATTTGATGAAGTGTTTGGTGGTAAGCGTAAACTTAAATTCATGAATTTGAAAGATGCACAGTACAAAGACGTTGGCCGTATTCGAACTGATTGGGGAGTTAAGAATGTTATTGTTATTAACTACGAAGCACTCCAGGGTAAGTTGAAGGTGCTCAATGAATTAATTGATGCCAAAACAATGATTGTCTTCGACGAAGTACATCGTGTTAAAGGTATTAACGGCTCACGAGCAGCTGCTGCATTGGACTTAGGAAAGCAAGCTGAATATCATTATGTTTTAACTGGTACGCCAATTCCTAATGGATACAAGGACATCTATAACTTCCTGCACTTACTGTATGATAACGAGTATGATTCATATTTTGGATGGAGCAAGAACGACTTGAACGATCCTAATTCAGAAGTTGTAAATGACAAGTTATATCCGTTCTTCTGGCGTATGAACAAAGAAGATTTACATGTGCCACCAGCGGATGAGGATGAAATTATCGCTGTGGAACCTAGCCCAGAACAACAGAAGTTACTGGAAGCTATCTATGAGAACGAGACTAATATCCTTGGATTGTTCTTGCGACTACTACAAGCATCTACTAATCCATCTCTGTTGTTAGATAATATTAACTATCAGGATTTGGGATTCGTTGATGAAGAACTAAACTTGAATCGCTTTAACGCGATGAACGATGAGGAACAGAGCCTAGCACGGATGAAGGCATATGCTGACTTGAATATTAGTTCAATTGGTTCTGCTAAGTTCGAACGAGGAATTGACTTGATTGTCGATTTAGTTAACCAAGGTAAGAAGGTTATCGTTTGGGGAATGTTCGTTAAGACAATGCATAAGATTCAGAATCGACTACGTGAACGTAGTGTATCAGCTAATCTTGTGTATGGTGGCACTAACAAGGATGATCGTGTGGGTTTGATTAATGACTTCCGTGATGGTGATACCGAAGTAATGATATCTAATCCAAATACGTTAGGTGAGTCAATCTCACTCCATAAAACAGTGCATGATGCCGTGTATTTTGAATATAACTTTAACCTCACATTCATGCTCCAATCACGAGATCGTATCCATCGTCTTGGACTGAAGCCAGGCCAACATACACACTACTATTATCTGATGACAAAAGGTGATCGAGCACACCAAGGATTCATTGACTTGGCTGTGTATGATCGATTGACTGAGAAAGAAGATTTGATGCGTAAAGCAATTGACGGCGATACGTTGATTCCTGAAGTGTCAGATGATTATTTAGAGGATGTGAAGCGGATTATTCGTGGATAAACTGATATAATATCAAACGTAATTGAAGTATCAGTACAGGAAGACATCGCAGGCATTAGTTGCTATTCATGCGATGTCTTTTTGGGTAATTCAAAAAAGCCTTAGCCAAGTTATGACTATATTTAATGGTTTACTACCCAAGTGATATTTTGAGTGGTTTAATGATTGGATTTTTATTTGGTGCAATATTAAGTATGTTTTTATGAGTTGATGAAAACTATTTAGAACATCATTTTTTAAAATTGTGAGTCATTAAAAATAAAAAATATTTTTATCTCGGGTTTCAAAATTAGAAAAAAATGCATCTGTATATAGTGTAGGAGAATTAAAACTCCTGCACTATTTTTTTATGAAATAAGGTGATTAATTTGATTGGAGAATTTGTTTAGTTTGCGGTTGTCGCTCGTGGCGTGCAGTGCGAAAGCCACGAAGTGACAACAGCGGGCGGCGTTAGCCGATCGCTTTAAAATTCCCAATATCTAACAGGGAATGACAAAAAGATAAAAAACAACCCGATTAGCCTGTAGAAACCTTGATTTGGTCTTATTAATGACTTAAATCAACTAGGAGGACCAAGGTCAATTCGCCAAGGAGGTTAAAAATGACAATTTGGCGTGAACAAATTCGAACTAAACGAAAGAAACTTCATTTAACCCAAGATCAAGTAGCTTTACGTGTTGGAATTACAGCTCGACATTTAAGACGTTTAGAGAAAGGTGAACGGCAACCAAGTGTCGCTTTAAAGAAGAATCTTACTGAGGTCTTGAATAACTGGATCGACGATCCAGAACTGACATTACTAATTGATTATGTCCGGATTCGCTTTCCAACACGTGACTATTTGCGAATTATAACGGAAGTTCTGGAACTAGATAAAAATAAATTCTATCATGAGCCATTTGCTTATTTTGGCTATCATGATATGTATGTCTATGCTAATCTGCAAGTTATGATTGCAGGGCCTGACGATCATAAGCGCGGTGTTCTTTTAGAACTAAAAGGCAAAGGTTGTCGAATTATGGAGTCAATTTTATTAGTTCATAATCAGACTTGGTACGATCTTTTTCGCCGGTGTTTAGCTCATAATGGTGTGTTTAAACGTTTAGATTTAGCGATTAATGATTTATATGGCTTAATAAATATTCCGGAACTCATTGATAAATGTGAGCATGATGAATGTATTTCTGTTATGCGTCACTTTGAAGGCATTCGTTCAGGTATGATGACCAATTCGACAGACGACGATGGGATTGGTAGTACGTTATATATTGGTTCGCAAAAAAGTGACATCTATTTTTGTTTATACGAAAAAGCAAAAGAACAGATAGCTAAGAGGGGTGCTGAAGCAGATCTTTCAATTGTTAATCGGTTAGAAATTCGGCTAAAAAATGAGCGGGCTCGCGCAGCAATTGATGATCTACTAATCTATCGTGATCCAGAACGAACAGCTTTTGGTATTATCAAACGCTATATTCGTTTTGTAGATCGCAGACGAAAGTTAGCTCGAGAAGATTGGCCGTTGAATCGTCGTTGGGTATATTTTTGTGGTAAAAATCGTCAGCCATTGCGTTTGACTGTTAAACCTGAACCAATTGATTTGGAGAAAACACGAACTTGGATTAGAAAACAAGTTGCGCCAATGCTAAATGTCCTATTCCAAATCGATGGTTATTACGGAAAGACGACAACAATGGAAGATATCCGTCAGGCAAATTTAACCGATAAACATCAGAAACTGATCAAGCAGCATACAATTATCAAAGATAGCCTTGAGGGTACTCAAGATAAGCAAGTGAATTCTAATAAAAAAGCATAACTATGTTGTCCAAAGCGAATAGTTATGCCTGATAAAAAATTTATCTAACTCTGATTATTACAAATCATAATTTTAAATACAAGAATAATGTCAAAATGGAGAATTTTAAATGACAATTAGATATGTACCTGTTGAAAATTGTCAAGCTGAGTGGGGTAACAAGAGAGCAATTTTAAAACGTTATGAAGGATTGAACATTTATACTCTAAATCGATGGTTATCTGAGATGCGTAATCATCATAAATGGTCAAAGGGTGTTATTAATCCAACCCATAAACTTGTCTTTATTAATTTTGAAATTTTCAACAAGTTTTTACGCTGGAAACAGCGAAGCTATTTATGAATAAAGGGAAAAATAGCTATAAAAATGGTAAAATAGAGTTTGCTAAGCAAGCTTTGTTTTACCTTTTTAGATTTCAGAAAGGATAAAACATGTATTTTGAAGAAAGAAAGAATAAAAGGGGTAAATCATTCTTTGTTGTTACAGATCGTTATGTTGATCCCCTAACGGGAAAATTTAAACGTGCCTCTGTTGTCTATCATCGTAATACTTCTCGGTGCCGTAATGAGGCAGTGCGACAATTATCTGATAGAATAGAACAGCTTATTGCTAAAGAAGAGGATCTTTATAAAGGAGATTCACTTAGTACTTTTGGCGATTTAAAAGCAAGCTGGTTTGATGTTTGGAAGGATAATGTCAAACCGCCAACTGTTCATCGTGAACAATTAATTCTCAAGCGTCTTAGTGGCTTAATTAATGACGATGTTTTATTAAATCGCATAACGCCTCTGCTAGTTCAAAACTGTTTACGTCGATATAAAGCACAGTATCGTGTCACACACTCAACTATGCAACATATCAAATGTACGCTTAATAAAATATTTGATTATGGTGTGTTGTATGGCGCAATTCCTTTTTCTCCTTCACGTGTGGTAAGGTTACAAGCGAGTATTTCCGATAAGCAAGCGAAGAAACAACGACGCGAAGCAAAGTTCTTGGATGAACATGAATTACGTGTTCTGCTTCAAGAACTTAAAAAGAGGCGCAATCAGAATTATTATGATCTAACTTTATTTTTAATTGGTACGGGCTGTCGAATTGGTGAGGCAATGGCATTGACAGAGGCTGATATTGATTTTGAAAACAAATTGCTTAATATCAATAAGTCACTTCAGTATCATGATTTGAAAATTGATGAATTTTATTTAGATAATACTAAGACAGAAGCTGGCGAACGGGTTGAACAACTTCCAGATTTTGTTATTGAAGCAGTTATGCGAGTTATTAAACGTAATCGTCAAGCTGACTGGTTTGCGAGCAATCATCATAATCGTAACTATCATCAGACGAAGTTTATTTTCAAAACTGAGAATGGAACACCAGTTACCGCAAGAAGTTATGGGGCAGTCCTTAGATCAATTGGTAAGTATCTCAATAGTAATTGTGAGGAAGTTTATGGTTTCAAATGGACAAAAAATGCCATTCCTCATAGTTTTCGGCATATTCATATCTCAATTTTGCGTGATGATCCGACAATTCCACTCAAAGAAATTCAAACTCGCGTTGGTCATGTTCAAGCTGAAACTACCAACGGTTATACACATTTAGTGCATAAAAGCCAAGAAAAGTCGGTCATTGCAATCAGCAAATTTGTTGAAAAAATATGTTGATATAGCTGGCATGATGAAATTCCGCTGCCCAATTTACTGAATAAAACAAAAAAACACAAAATCCAAGGTGCGCAATCCCTTGGTACTAAAGGAGTTTATAATTTATGGCAACAATCCAATGGTTGATTGCTGCCAAGTCATTTGTTTTAGGTAATTATGGCATACAAACAGTTG
>PPYE01662205.1_pt1 | contig 16792 bp, 17 predicted proteins | sample 1559881 | NCBI WGS metagenome assembly PPYE01 (sample SAMN08240022, study PRJNA423297) | Human gut metagenome, whole genome shotgun sequencing project. | reverse complement strand
ACTCTTGACGGCGCGCTGGACGACTTCATCGTCGCCCGCGAAACGGAAGGCCAGGCCCTGAAAGCGCTTATCGAGCAGCGGCTTGAAGGCGTGAGCGGCGAAGTGGCGAAAGTTCGCGCTCATATGCCGGAAATTCTCCAGTGGCAGCGCGAGCGCCTGGTCGCCAAGCTGGAAGATGCGGAAGTACAGCTGGAAAATAACCGCCTTGAGCAAGAGCTGGTGCTGATGGCGCAGCGTATCGACGTTGCCGAAGAACTGGACCGTCTCGAAGCGCACGTTAAAGAGACCTATAACATTCTGAAGAAGAAAGAAGCTGTGGGTCGCCGTCTCGACTTTATGATGCAGGAGTTCAACCGTGAATCGAACACCCTGGCGTCAAAATCGATTAACGCCGAGGTGACCAACTCCGCGATTGAGCTGAAGGTACTCATCGAGCAAATGCGCGAGCAGATCCAGAATATAGAGTGAAGTTCCAGCAAGACTCACCCACCAGCAAACCACATCTTAAGCCTGCTAATTTGCAGGCTTTTTATTTCACACACTATCATCTAGACTCATAAAATCGCATAATAACTATGTACACATAGGTGTCCACAACATGATTTTGGTACACCCATTTGGGTACACAAGATTTTTCAATCTATAGGTGTCTACTATGCCCAAACTCACAGATATTCAGATTCGCGCATGGATAAAGTCTGGAGAGCGTTTCGAGGGGCGCTCTGACGGTAACGGGCTATATCTGAGATTCCGAGATGCCGACCGCGTACCAAGCTGGAGATTTAGATATAAATTTGCAGGTAAATCACGAGCAATGCATATCGGTTCATACAGTGAACTCTCACTGTCAAAAGCCAGAGAGACCGCCCGAGAGCTATCGGCACGTGTTGCACTAGGTCATGACGTTGCTGGAGAGAAACAGGAACGGAAAGCCGAGGCACTGGCGAAGATGGAAGCAGAGAAGAACGCCATGCGCGTTTCAGAGCTTGCAGCCGAATACTTTGAGCGCCAGATACTGCCCCGCTGGAAGCACCCCGATATACTCCGCCGCCGGATAGACAAGGATATAAACCCCCACATCGGGCGCATGAAGGTGGAGGACGTAAAGCCACGCCATATTGATGACATGCTGAAAGCTATCGTTGACCGTGGAGCGCCTACCATAGCGACGGATGTTCTACGCTGGACGCGCCGCATATTCGACTACGGGATCAAACGCCATGCGCTGGAGATAAACCCCTGTTCAGCCTTTGAGGTATCCGACGCCGGAGGAAAGGAGGTTAGCCGTGACCGCTGGTTAACCCGTGATGAGTTAATCCAGCTATTCAAAGCCATGCGCACAGCGAAGGGATTCAGCCGCCAGAATGAAATCACGTTCAAATTGCTGTTAGTGTTATGCGTTCGCAAAATGGAGTTATGTGCCGCCCGTTGGGAGGAGTTCGACCTTGATAAAGCCGTCTGGAGACTGCCAGAGGAACGCAGCAAAAACGGGGATGCCATAGATATACCATTGCCCCGCACTGCCGTTGAATGGCTGAGAGAGCTGCATACCTTCTCATGCAATAGCGCATGGGTACTGCCAGCCAGGAAGATGCAAAATAGGATGATCCCCCACATTCAGGAAAGCACGTTGCCCGTAGCACTGGCAAAGGTACGGGCGGAACTGCCAGACGTACCCAATTTCACGATTCACGATTTCAGGCGCACAGCCCGAACTCATTTAGCCGCGCTCGGCGTTGATCCGGTGGTCGCAGAAAGATGTCTCAATCACCGGATAAAGGGCGTAGAGGGTATCTATAACCGCCACCAATATTTTGATGAACGCCGGGTAGCACTTGAACAGTGGGCTGGCTTGCTGGTGGCGCTGGAATCAGGACAGGAATACAACGTAACTCCAATTCGCAAAGTGAAATAAGAAAACAGGAAAAATGAACGTAATGACCAATGCAATTGATAACCACCAGAATCACGCACAAGCAGAAAAAACGGTGGCTATGCTGGCTAGAATGGAACCCAAAGGAATCGAATTCGTTGATTACGAGATGTTTTACGAACTGATTAGCTTACCCGGTTCAACACTAAGAGATGAAAAAAAGGATGTGTGTATTCACGATATTTATTTAGATGACCGGCATTTTTTGGCAGTTGGCGCATTAAATACCAGCTTCATAGTGAGAATGGGGTAGTAATCCCCTTGCTTGTCAAGACATTATAGATATATATTGCTGGTGGTTGGGCAGGAAGTCCGACACCGCTTACAGGATGTAGGCGGCAACATTCACAAGGAAGTAATTATGCTCCAAAAGTATTTGGTTGCCGATGATGCAGCCGCACGCCTCAATATCAGCCGCGCCCGTTTTTTCGACTTCCGTCGATTTATCCCTACGTTCCCCAAGCCAATCAAAATCAGATTGAATGAAGGAAGACCACGCCTTGTATGGACTCCGGAACAGTTAGACGCCTTTGCATTGTCGTACTGGGGAGATCGTTCACATGGGTAATCTGACAAGAACCGAAGTAGCGAAGCTGATCCGGGACAAGCTGCTTAATGGCAGCAAACTAACCCCGAAGCAATTTGACCGCATATTGCATAAACACGGAAATCACGAGCGTAGCCGCGTTCTAGAGCTTTTGCGCTGTAAGTGGGGTATTCCTATCAGCACAGACAGAAAAGGCTGTTACAGCGTCGCTGAGAGCCATTTACGACGGTTTGCCGATGATGCCGATGATGTCCTGTCTGGCTGGAAGGAAGAAGCGAAGAAAAATCGTGAGTATCGTCAGCTTTACCGGTTTGTTGCGACGTTTTCCGGTTTAACTGGGATCAGCCGTGGGGCAAGAGGCGAAGTATTGGCAGCAGTGAAAGCCAGGATTTAAGACAAAGAAAAGCCCGCTTTGCAGAGCGGGCTAGAGCACATTTCTAATTGATTTTATTCATAAAAATACCATGAAATTATACTCAGGAAAGCCAGAAAAGGCAAAAGCAAAACACGTATTCAAAAACAATGACTACTACGCTGGCGTGTATGTACGTAGAGAAACCCCCATCATTACAGCGGAGCATCGGGCATTAATGGATGCCGGTAAAGCCGAAAGAAAAGCCAGACGGCTCCCGCACAGCGACGCAAAGCGTATAACGTTCAAAAAAAATTCCCGCCGTATCGATCCGAAGAAAACGCCCGGCACGCCTTATTTCTTCACGCTGAAGCCTTTAGGCGACTTGGAACCGGAACATTTCAACAAGGTGATGATAGGGTTAACAAAGCGTCTAAGAACCACCAGCGCAGAATATATCTACACGCTAGAATGGGCAGAGCACGAGAGGATGCCGCACCTTCACCTTGTCGCCAATATCCCCGGAGCGACGCCCGCAGAGGTGGAGGCATTTGCAGAGGGGGTTATCCGTTATTGGCTAACGAAAACGCCGAAGAACCCAAACACCAGAATCAAGCAGGACGCCAGACCCGTTTATGATGTAATTGGAGTGTTGGGCTACATGTCGAAACAGTCACCGGACGAGTTCAACACCAGAGCAATAGCAACGGGCAAGGATTGGTCAGTAATTAGCGTCACAGGTTGTTCAAGAGGCTGGAAGGAATCCAAGTTTGATACCACAGAGGTGAGCCGGGAAACCGGGAGCACAATCAGGCGCGTGCTTAAGCATGTTTCCGGTTCCAGAGGCGTGAAGTCGAGCAAGCGTTCCAAAGGCTGCGACGACGAGACAAAGAGAGCCATCTCGGAGGTTTCACCATTTACCGTATCCGGGTTGATACGTACAGAGTCTGAGCGTCTACTTGCGCAGGTCATTGACAGCCAGCCACTGAAAGAACGGCAATTCATCATAGAAATGCGTGATTTGTATCGCAAAGCACATGAGATGGGTTCTCAAGAAGTAAAGGGCGAAATAGAACGACTGTTACTCGACAAAGGATACGATATGCGGCACATGTTCTCTGAATGGGAAAAACCGCAGATGAACAGGGTTGAACGGTGCGGCACTGACCCGCTTTTCAGGCGGTTATGTAAAGCCCGGAAAAAGGCAAAGGAAGCCCATCTCAAATCGTCGGTTACTGTTAGTAGTGTGAAGGAATGACAGTTTGTTCAGTTATTGACCAATAAGAAACGTTAAAACAAGACAGTCGCAAATGGCGGTTTCACCGCCACAGGCGAAGTAAAAGAAAACAAGTCGCAGGAAATTAGAACGACGAAAAAATCGTAGTTCGTTTACCGCTTAGGGCGGTTTCACCGCCACCAGTGCAGAAAGTTCACGGTCAATAACGGCGCTCCGCGCCAACGTTGAGAAAGAACGCAAGCAACGAACCAAAGTCCTAGAAAAAACCAAACTCTCCTGAAGGGCATCCGTAGAGAGAAATCAGGTTGAGGGGAAAAACACTTATACCTTTTTGCTGATAATATTTAATGTATGAGACCTAGTTTAAATTAACTCTATTATGCTACAGGGATAACAAAAATGGATCTGAGCGGATATAGTTTCACTCATAAACTTTCCGATCTTATTCTTCCGACAGAAGAATTTTATGTTACGGTAAACCCAGCATACTTTAACAGTGGTGGTGTGTACGTGCTGCGTAGTTTTGATGATATGGGGCAGACTCTGACCATACCACGAGTATTGGATGATGATCATGACGGGATTTTGTACATTGGCAAGGCTAAACTTTTTTGTCACCGTACTGGCGATCTTGCACGCTCTTTTAGCTCTCAGTATCAGCAGAGTAAACACCAGTCTGGGCAGCGTTATTGGAGTGATACTCGATACCAGAAGCGTTACCCGTATGATCATCTCAGAATGTTTATGTGGGTTAGTGACAACCCAACTGAACTTGAACAGTCATTTTTTCAGAGCTACCTTGGAAAATTTGGCGAGACCCCGCCACTTAACCGAGTGTAGATGATGACCTTGCTCCATATTAGTAATTTATGAAAATTCACTTGTGATAATCATCAAAAAATTGAGTGTATTAGCAATATTAGAAGCGTCAAACAATTGACGTTAAAACGCAGAATCTATAAGTGCCATTTGATCATTAATTGACACTCAGCCAGACCGCGCCAGATAAGGCATGAGAGGCTAAAACGCCGTGTAAGCCTTGCAACGTAAGATCAAAACGAAACGGCGTTTTATATCTATAAGTAAGAACGGGGCAATTTAGCCCCGCTCAACACTCGTAAAAATCGCTGCTGGTGGATTTACCAAACAACGTCCAGATCGATGTCATCATCCAGAACTAGATCATCCAGTTCTATGCCCTGTAGCGGTTCAGCGGCAAGCGAAGCGGTCATCGCTTCGAATTCAGCCTCAGTATATGCCAGATACTTTTCAAATTCAGTCATAGACTCTGCAATATTTCGTTCCAGTTTGGCTAAAAAATCAGCGTCATAATCCATACATACAAATTTCATCCTAAAGTCCTTTTTCTTTTAAGGGCATCCATTGCTGCCCCATTTATTCTCTCACACCATTCGTTTATCTCGTCGAGGTTAAATGCAGTGACTTTCTCTGATAACTTAACGGGCATGGGAAAATCAGGACGTTTAGCATATCGCCAGATGGTTGAGATACTGACAGAGAGATGGTTAGCCAGATCTTTAGGGCGCACATATCTGATTGATGTATTTGTATTGTTCATCGTATTAATCCTTATGATTCAATATGAAACAGCTTGAGCCGATGAACAACACTGTAATGAGAAAAACTAACGTATAGGGGTAGTTTTCAAAACTCCCTTAAAAATTCCCTTATCTTAACGAGCACCTCCCTTTTCAAGCCACTCACGAAGAGGCTTATCAGTAACACTCACATCAATCCCAGCTGCTGCAAGTTTCTTTATTAATTTCGGAACACTGCCTTTTAGTTCATCATTAGTACATCCCAACGCTTTTAGGAGAGATACCATAAATCTGGCTTGTGCGCTGGTCGTGTGTTCCTTTCGTTTTATGATGCTGCCTGACGACATAGGAACAAAAAAAAGATTAAATGCTTTTGCAAGTTCTGAGCCTCTAATGGAACAAAGGCTGAAACAGCTATTCGCCGTAAAGCCTAATTCCCGCGCACACCTGTGAAGCGCATTATTGATTGATTCGCCTGTACTCTCTCCTAAGGAGATATGGAACAATGGTTCACCATCAGGAAACTCGCAGCCAATCCCCCCTTCGAGACTCAAGAGATCACGCTCTGTTACAGATTGTTTTTCGGATTGCGCCAACTCCAGTTGCTGGTTTAGTTCGGCTAACCCTTCGCGCAGATCGTAGGCAAATAATGGGAAATGTGGGGGATGGCTCATTAGTGATTTTCCAGACTTGTTGAAATTATGTGATATTGTCCACTTAGTCTAAACAAGGTCAACTTTGCTCGTTGATATCAACTGGACGCAAATAGCTATACATAGCGGCACTCTGATTTACGGTGTACCCAAGCATGTACCCATAGTAAAAATCCGTTATCATCATCCCATAAGAAACAAGGCTTAAAGCCTGATACTCTACAAACAAATCCAATATCGAGTAACGCTTTCTCGTTTGTTAATGTATTTCGGTATCCAGGGCCATGATAAATCATGGCCTTTTTATTTATCTCTCTCACGGGCGAATGATAAGAATCTACTTATAAAAAATAGTCGTCCAGTTTTCGGTTGTGGCAAATAAGCACAACGCGGCACAGTCAGGAAAACACTACCGCGAGAGAAAAGAATGGACTTTAATGCGCTTCACCAGCAAAACCAACCTTTGTTGCTTGCCAATGTCTGGGATGCCAGCAGCGCTCAGGCTGCTCAGCAGGCTGGTTATCAGGCGCTGGGATCCTCCAGCGCTGCTATCGCCGCAATGTTAGGGTATGAAGATGGCGAAGAGATGAGTTTTGACGAGCTGTTTTATGTCGTCTCACGCATCAAAACCGTTAGCGAACTGCCGTTAAGCGTCGATTTAGAGGCGGGCTACGGCGCGACAACCAGCCACATCATTGACAATATCCGGCGTCTGGCGCATCTCGGCGTGAGTGGAATAAATCTCGAGGATAGTCATGTGGTGGATGGTACGCGTCGTCTTGACGATGCGGAGCGCTTTGCCGTCAAACTGCAGGAAATAACCCGCGCCTGTCCCGGTCTGTTTGTTAATGTCCGCACCGATACCTTTCTTCTCAACGTACAAGATGCGCTGGTTCAGACGCTCTATCGCGGTCAACTCTACGCCAAACACGGCGCATGCGGTTTTTTTGTGCCTTGCGTCACCCGCGCGGAGGATATTATCGCCATCGTTCACCACGTGCCTTTACCCTTAAACGTAATGTGTATGCCTGAGCTGGCTGACTTCAGCACCTTATCGACACTGGGCGTAAAACGAATTTCGATGGGCAATTTTATTTATGCTGCGACGCAGGCCAGACTGAAAGACTTATTATGTCAGGTGCAAACCCAACACTCTTTCTCAGGTGTTTTTTGACCATGAAAATTACCGACAGCATGCAGTGCGATATCTGGTATCAGGCGCTGCTTGAACGCGCGGTGGAATTCATCGGCGTTTTTTTCGTCGGCGTGAAAACCACCGGCGTATTTTGTATCTCGGTCTGTCGGGCGCGAAAACCCCGGCGGGAAAACGTCGAATTTTATAATGACTTTAAATCCGCGCTGGATGCCGGCTTCCGGCCATGCAAAGTCTGTCGCCCGACGGAGAATGCCCGGACGGCCCCCGCCTTTGTTGAACAAGCGCTCCGCCTGCTGCGAGAAGCTCCAAAGGTCCGCCTCAGCGATAGCGAGCTACGTCAGCACGATATTAGCCCGGAACGCGTTCGCCGCTGGTTCCTGCAAAACCACGGGATCACCTTTCAGGCTTTTCAACGGATGCAGCGTTTGAATATGGCGCTTCAGGAATTAAAAGCAGGCCGCTCAACTACCGATGTCGCTTTCGATAGCGGTTACGAGTCCTTAAGCGGCTTCGGCTATACCTGCAAAAAATTGACCGGTTTCGCACCCAGCGCGCAACGCCAGGTTGTTTTAATTCATCGTTTTACCACCCCGTTAGGGCCAATGTTTGTTTGTGCAACGCAACGGGGAATTTGTCTGCTGGAGTTTGTCGACAGACGAGCGCTGGAGTCAGAATTCAGCGACCTGCAGCGGCGGTTCAACGCCAGCATCATCGCAGGTGAAAATGCCCACACCAGGCAGGCGCAACAGGAAATAACGGAGTATTTCGCCGGACAGCGTCAATCGTTCGAGGTGGCGCTTGATACCCCAGGCAGCGAATTCCAGCGAGCGGTCTGGCGCCGTTTACAGCACGTTAGCTTCGGTGAGACGACGCATTATCAATCGATTGCGATGGAGATAGGTAAACCAACGGCCACGCGCGCGGTGGCTGCTGCAAACGGCGCTAACCGCGTCGCGATTATCATCCCGTGCCATCGAATTATCGGCAAAGATGGTTCGATGACCGGTTACGGCGGCGGCATTGCACGAAAAATATGGCTTATTAACCATGAGGCAACCATCAGGGAAAAACGCGGCTGATTTTACTTTCAGGATCAACGGGCCCCTCCCTGACTTTCACCGCGGCTCGGTAAGCCTATTTTTTATCCAGCACCCGGCAGGTTAAAAACGCCCCTGCCGCGCACAGCAGCGCCGGAGCCAGATAGCTGTGATCTATGTGGGTAAACTCCATCACCAGCGCCACTGCGGTCAGCGGCATCTGCATGGAGGCGGCGAGAAACGCGGCCGCCCCCACCACAGCGAAGCTGCTTTTATCACCGCCAGGGAAGCCGAGCTGCCAGAACGCGCAGAGCAGCAGGCTGACCAATCCGCCCACCGCCAGCCCTGGGGTTAACAATCCGCCCTCCGCGCCGCCGCGCAGCACCGCCAGAATCACCACCATCTTCAATACTAACAGGACAGCGACCATGGAAAGAGGCAGCCCGTCGCTGAGCGCCAGCTGCATTGGTCCCTTGCCATTGCCCGGAAGTTCCGGGAAATAAAGGCTCAGGATGGCAAGAAGGGAAAACCCCAGCAGACAGAACACCGGCATCTGCCAGTTACTTCGGACGCGTGAACGCGCTGCGCTGGTCGCTTTACGAAAGAGCCAGGCGCCGGTGCCAAGAATCGGGCCCGCCAGAATCGCCCACCAGAGAAAGGTGTGCGGAAGTGCGCTGGAAACAAAATGGTATTGCGATTCATCCCCTAACCCCAGGGTGGCCGTCCAGGCGGCAATCGCCGAGGTCATTATCGCCGCCAGCGTTTTTTCCCAGCTAAACGACAGCAGCATGACCTCAAGGCTGAACAACGCCCCGGCCAGCGGGACGTTATAGACCGCCGCCAGACCCGCGCCCGCCCCACAGGCAATCAGCGTGCGGGTTTCATCTTCCAGCAGGCGCAGCTTACGCGCCACCATCCCCGCCCCCAGCGCGCCCATTTCCCGGGGCGCCACTTCGCGGCCAAGCGGGGAGCCCAGCGCTACGGTGACGATCTGCAGCAGCGCGTGGATCGTCGTGGTGCCCGCGGGCATGGGTGCGCAGGGGTTGGCCACCGCCGCCGCAATAGAAACCCGCCTCCGCCCGTAGCGACCAAGCAGCCACCAGCCAAATCCGGCGACGGCGCCGCCGGCCACGATTGCCACGATGCGGCGTGGCCAGGACGACTCCGTGACGCCCTGTAAAAATGACACCGAACCGACGATCTGCCCATAACTGTAACCAAAAGCCAGGTGCTGAATCGCGTGTAAAATTAGTGCCAAAACCATGCCGGACAGACCGGCCAGAATCCCGGTTAATACCACGGCTATCAGGCGGATCAGATGATTTTTATTCCCGGCGGCGACGCTCATTTTCTCAGGCCTTGAAAAGGAAAAATAAAAGAATAAAGGACGAGACTTAAACATTGCGTAATCATAGTGTTTTCGATAGTGATACCCATCGCTTCACTTAGCATTACTTTTTCTAATCAATAAAAATCCCTAAAAAATCAATAAACCTTTAAATCAAGCCATCACAGATACTATTTCCATTAATTTTTCCTGGCGTAAATGATTCGCTTTAGAAAATCTCAATCGTGATCCTGCGCACAAATCGTTAACCTGCCCGCCATTACCTGGGGGGATCTATGCTGCTTCATGTTCTGTATTTAATCGGTATCACCGCGGAAGCCATGACCGGCGCACTGGCTGCCGGGCGCCGGCGGATGGATACGTTTGGCGTCATCATTATCGCCACTGCGACCGCGCTGGGCGGGGGTTCCGTTCGCGATATCATGCTGGGGCACTATCCTCTTGGTTGGGTGAAGCATCCCGAATATGTCATCATTGTCGCCGTCGCCGCCGTCCTCACGACCATTGCCGCTCCGGTGATGCCGCACCTTCGTCGGCTGTTTCTGGTGCTGGACGCGCTGGGGCTGATCGTGTTTTCCATCATCGGCGCGCAGATCGCCCTGGACATGGGCGAAGGCCCGGTTATCGCCTCTATTGCCGCCGTGATCACCGGTGTCTTCGGCGGCGTACTGCGCGATATGTTCTGCAAACGCATTCCGCTGGTCTTCCAGAAAGAGCTGTATGCCGGGATCTCCTTTGCCGCAGCCGTACTCTATATTGCTCTGCAACATTACGTCAGCAGCCACGATGTGGTGGTGCTGGCTACACTGCTGTTCGGCTTTACCGCCCGCATGCTGGCGCTACGCTGGAAACTGGGGCTACCGGTCTTCCACTACACCCATGACGCCCACTAACCGCCTTAAAATCCGGGGATGCGCTGCCCGCTAAGCCATTGCGCCAGCGCCACCACGTCCGGATGGTGCAGGAAAGCCACCAGCTGGCGGGCTCTGATCTCCCCCACGCCCGGCAGCGTGCGCCATTGCGCTTCACTTTTTGCCGCCAGCAGATGCCAGTTCTCGCTTTCGAGCTGCGCCAGCGCCCCCTGCGGCACCGGGATCCCCATCGCCAGCACCCAGCGGATAAAAGGTCGTTTGCGAACGAGATCAAACTGATGCCAGAGGTGCTGCCCGCGGGCGGCGGAAATCCCTGGCAACGCCTGCAGCTGCTCAACGGTAAGCGCCAGCCAGGAAAAGATATGCGTCATCGGGTTTTGCTGCTGAATGACGCGCCATAAATTTTCCCCCACGCCATCGACATTCAGGGCGGACTTTGATGACAACCAGATCAGCCTGGAAAGAAACTGTTCGCTGCACTCAGGGGTGGCGAAATAGCAGGTTAGCGCATTAAATTTCGCCGGCGGCGGCGTCGGTTTATGGCGCTCGGCCGTCCGCCAGACGACGGCGTCGACCCGAGGAATACCCTGCCCTGCCAGACTGATCTGCAGCTGATCGCCAACCCCAATATCCAGCATCTGCCAGCGGGACACAGAGCCAACGTTAACCCGCTGCACGCGTTTATCATCCAGCCGCTGGGGCTCAAGCTCGGCCACCACGTTGAGTCTGCCGCTGCGGCCGGTACTGAAACGGATCGCCCGTACCTGCATCACCCGCGATGCCGGAGGATATTTCCAGGCTGCCAGCCACTCGCCCTTTCCTGGCGACCAGACTCGTCCCGGCGGCTCGCGTCCTTCGCGCACAATCACACCGTCGCTGACGAAGGGCAGCGGCGAGCGATACCAGCGCTGGCGCCACTGCGCCACCTGCTCGATGCGCGACACCGGATGGGTATATTGTCCGCTGTACTTAAACCCCGCCTGCGCCAGCAGCTGCTGACGACGGCGCATATCCGACGGGCCGTCTGGCCAGGCCCAGATAAAAACGTCCAGTTGACTGAGCGCCGCCGCCGCGTCGGCTCGCATCATCAACCCGGCGACTTTCGCCCGCGCATTCATCCCCCCGGCCCGCTGCTGGACATGGCCGTCCCGGCGCAGAAACAGTTCCCCCTGCAGTACGCTGTCGGCCAGTTCACCGGTCATCACTTTCGCCAGCGCCGGGATCTGCCGCGCTCGGGCGGTCCATGCCTCACCGCGTAAACCATCGCCGCGGCTAATGGCCTGAACCAGACGCCCCTGGCGATAAACGAGAGTCACCGCCACGCCGTCCACTTTAGGCTGTATCCACAGGTCGGATTTATTTTTCATCCAGCGGGCAACGCTGTCCTCATCCGCCAGCTTGCGCACGCCGGTATGGGCCACCGGATGACGCGCATCGCCGGTGGGCGGAGGCAGATCGTCATCCTCAGGCGTCGCGCCCGGAAAGCATTGTCGCCACTGCGCCAGGCGCAGGGTGAGCTGGTCGTAAACGTCATCGCTCACTCCGCTGGCGCCCTGCCGCCAGTAAGCCTCTTTCCAGGCGACAATTTGCTGATGAAGGCGTGATGTCTCCTGCCTTCCTCTGTCCGGCGGCCAGTCCGGACACGTCGCCAGCGCGCTGGCAGAGAACATCCCTAACGCCAGCCACCACCCTCCTTTACGCATTGCAGTCCCCTCCTCCATCACCTCGCGGAGAGTCTGCTGCAGAATGCCGCGAGCCGCGACGGAAGCTTTTTCGCCTTGCGAAGCGCCTTCCAGGATTTACGCCTCATTGCAGCAACGGCTGGCGAATTCAGGAAAACGGCAGGCAAAATGAAAGAAACAGCGGCAAAAAGTGTGACAATGACTGCGTCACGCCGCGGCGACGTGTATAATAGGCTCGTATGTAGGACCTCTTTCGATAACCACATACAAAAGACACTCATGGCTCAAGGCACGCTTTATATTGTTTCCGCCCCTAGCGGCGCGGGTAAATCCAGCCTGATTCAGGCTTTATTAAAAACCCAACCGTTGTATGACACCCAGGTATCGGTCTCCCATACCACGCGGGCGCCGCGTCCGGGTGAAGTGCACGGCGAACACTATTTCTTCGTGAATCACGACGAATTCCGCTCGATGATTGGCGAAAACGCGTTTCTGGAACATGCAGAGGTCTTTGGCAACTATTACGGCACGTCGCGTAAAGCGATCGAGCAGGTGCTGGCGACCGGCGTCGATGTCTTCCTCGATATCGACTGGCAAGGCGCGCAGCAGATCCGTAAAAGCATGCCCGGCGCGCGCAGTATTTTTATTCTGCCGCCGTCAAAAGATGAACTGGACCGTCGCCTGCGCGGCCGCGGCCAGGACAGCGAAGAGGTGATCGCGAAACGGATGGCCCAGGCCGTTGCGGAAATGAGCCATTACGCGGAATATGATTACCTGATTGTGAACGATGATTTTGACACCGCCCTGAGCGACCTGAAAAATATCATCCGCGCTGAACGTCTGCGCATGAGCCGCCAAAAGCAGCGACATGGCGCTTTAATCACCAAACTATTGGCAGACTGAACCCACATTCAGTATCATGCCCAGTCATTTCTTCACCTGTGGAGCATTTTAAGTATGGCACGCGTAACTGTTCAGGACGCTGTAGAGAAAATTGGTAACCGTTTTGACCTGGTACTGGTCGCCGCGCGTCGCGCTCGTCAGATGCAGGTTGGCGGAAAGGATCCGCTGGTACCGGAAGAAAACGATAAAACCACCGTTATCGCACTGCGCGAAATCGAAGAAGGTCTGATCAACAACCAGATCCTCGACGTACGTGAGCGCCAGGAACAGCAAGAGCAGGAAGCCGCTGAATTACAAGCCGTTACCGCGATTGCTGAAGGTCGTCGTTAATCACACAGCGGGTCGCCCTTGTATCTGTTTGAAAGCCTGAATCAGCTGATTCAAAACTACCTGCCGGAAGACCAGATTAAGCGTCTGCGGCAGGCGTATCTCGTTGCACGTGACGCTCACGAGGGTCAGACACGTTCAAGCGGTGAACCCTATATCACGCACCCGGTCGCGGTAGCCTGCATTCTGGCCGAGATGAAGCTCGACTATGAAACGCTGATGGCCGCGCTGCTGCATGATGTGATTGAAGATACCCCCGCCACCTATCAGGACATGGAACAGCTTTTTGGTAAAAGCGTCGCCGAGCTGGTAGAGGGGGTGTCGAAACTTGACAAGCTCAAGTTCCGCGATAAGAAAGAGGCGCAGGCCGAAAACTTTCGCAAAATGATCATGGCGATGGTGCAGGACATTCGCGTCATCCTCATCAAGCTTGCCGACCGCACCCACAACATGCGTACTCTGGGCTCGCTGCGCCCGGATAAACGCCGACGCATCGCCCGCGAAACGCTGGAAATTTACAGCCCGCTGGCGCACCGTTTAGGTATCCATCACATCAAAACCGAGCTCGAAGAGCTGGGCTTTGAAGCGCTGTACCCTAATCGCTACCGCGTCATTAAAGAGGTGGTCAAAGCGGCGCGCGGCAACCGTAAGGAGATGATTCAAAAGATCCTCTCCGAAATCGAAGGGCGTTTGCAGGAAGCGGGGATCCCCTGCCGCGTCAGCGGTCGCGAGAAGCATCTATACTCCATCTACTGTAAAATGGTGCTCAAAGAGCAACGTTTTCACTCGATCATGGATATCTACGCCTTCCGCGTTATCGTCCATGATGCCGATATCTGCTATCGCGTGCTCGGCCAGATGCACAGCCTCTACAAACCGCGTCCGGGTCGTTTTAAAGACTACATCGCCATTCCGAAAGCTAACGGCTATCAGTCTTTGCACACCTCGATGATCGGCCCCCACGGCGTCCCGGTCGAGGTACAAATTCGTACCGAAGACATGGACCAGATGGCGGAGATGGGGGTAGCGGCGCACTGGGCTTATAAAGAGCACGGCGGCGAAAGCAGCACCACCGCGCAGATCCGCGCTCAGCGCTGGATGCAAAGCCTGCTGGAGCTGCAGCAGAGCGCCGGTAGCTCGTTTGAATTTATCGAGAGCGTAAAATCCGATCTGTTCCCCGATGAGATTTACGTTTTCACCCCGGAAGGGCGCATTGTCGAACTGCCTGCCGGCGCCACGCCGGTGGACTTCGCCTACGCGGTGCATACCGATATCGGTCATGCCTGCGTCGGCGCGCGCGTCGACCGTCAGCCCTATCCGCTGTCGCAGCCGCTCTCCAGCGGTCAGACTGTCGAAATTATCACCGCGCCGGGCGCTCGCCCGAACGCCGCCTGGCTGAACTTTGTCGTCAGCTCGAAAGCGCGCGCCAAGATCCGTCAGCTGCTGAAAAACCTTAAGCGCGACGATTCGGTCAGCCTTGGCCGTCGTCTGCTCAATCACGCGCTGGGCGGAAGCCGCAAACTTGCCGAGATCCCACCGGAGAATATCCAGCGCGAACTCGATCGCATGAAGCTGGCCTCGCTTGACGATCTGCTGGCGGAAATCGGTCTGGGCAACGCCATGAGCGTCGTGGTGGCAAAAAACCTGCAGCAGGGCGAAGCCGCTGCGGCGCCGGTACCGGCTAACGCGTCGAACCACGGTCATCTGCCAATCAAAGGCGCCGATGGCGTGTTGATCACCTTCGCCAAGTGCTGTCGTCCAATTCCAGGTGACCCGATTATCGCCCACGTCAGCCCGGGTAAAGGGCTGGTTATCCACCATGAATCCTGTCGTAACATTCGCGGCTACCAGAAAGAGCCGGAGAAATTTATGGCGGTTGAGTGGGATAAAGAGACCGCTCAGGAGTTCATCACCGAAATCAAGGTGGACATGTTTAACCACCAGGGCGCGCTGGCTAACCTGACGGCGGCGATCAACACCGCGTCTTCCAATATCCAGAGCCTGAATACGGAAGAGAAAGATGGCCGCGTATACAGCGCCTTTATCCGCCTGACCGCGCGCGACCGCGTGCATCTGGCGAATATCATGCGCAAAATCCGCGTCATGCCGGACGTGATTAAAGTCACCCGTAACCGAAACTAGCTTTATGAACTCAAAGCGCTACGAGCGTATCTGCGAGATGCTCGCCAGGCGTCAGCCTGACCTGACGGTCTGCATGGAGCAGGTCCATAAGCCTCATAACGTCTCTGCGGTCATCCGGACCGCAGATGCCGTTGGCGTACACGAAGTGCATGCCGTCTGGCCGAGCAGCCGGATGCGTACCATGGCCTCCGCCGCCGCGGGCAGCAACAGTTGGGTGCAGGTTAAAACCCACCGCACTATCGCAGATGCCGTCGGCCACCTGAAAGGTCAGGGCATGCAAATTCTCGCCACTCACCTTTCCGACAAAGCCATCGATTTTCGTGAAATCGACTATACGCGTCCAACCTGCATCCTGATGGGCCAGGAGAAAACCGGCATCACCCAGGAAGCGCTGGCGCTGGCCGATCAGGACATCATTATCCCGATGATCGGCATGGTGCAGTCGCTGAACGTCTCCGTCGCCTCGGCGCTGATCCTCTACGAGGCGCAGCGCCAGCGGCAGAATGCCGGGATGTACCAACGCGCCAACAGCATGCTGCCGCCACAAGAGCAGCAGCGCCTGCTGTTCGAAGGCGGCTATCCGGTGCTGGCCCGCGTCGCCAGACAAAAAGGTCTGCCTTACCCCCACGTTAACGAGCAGGGCGAAGTGGAAGCCGATGCCGCGTGGTGGGCTACCATGCAGGCTGCGAGGTAAACCCAATGTCAGGCCGCCTGTTAGATGCCGTTCCGCTCAGTTCACTCACCGGTGTGGGCGCTGCGCAGAGCAGCAAACTGGCGAAGATTGGCCTGCATACGGTACAGGATCTGCTGCTGCACCTGCCTTTACGCTACGAAGATCGCACCCATCTTTACCCGATAGCCGAGCTGCTTCCCGGAGTTTATGCCACCGTGGAAGGTGAAGTGCTCAACAGCAATATCACCTTCGGCGGCCGGCGGATGATGACCTGCCAGATCAGCGACGGCACCGGCATCCTCACCATGCGCTTTTTCAACTTCAACGCGGCGATGAAAAACAGCCTCGCGACCGGTCGTCGGGTGCTGGCC
>PPYE01585529.1_pt1 | contig 16796 bp, 22 predicted proteins | sample 1559881 | NCBI WGS metagenome assembly PPYE01 (sample SAMN08240022, study PRJNA423297) | Human gut metagenome, whole genome shotgun sequencing project. | reverse complement strand
GGCTAAAACATGCAATTTACAAGAGATTCAAAGGCATTAATAGATCCCTCGTTATAAATTTGGGGGAATTTAGGTTATAGACCTGATAATTCTCATTTTCCAGATAAAGCGCTACCAGATCAGCAATCTCTTTCTCGTCATCCACTACCAGTATCTTTTCTGCCATTTCTAATCCTCCTTCTTTCGCTATCATACCAGGAAATCATTGAGAATTTATTAAGTTTATCCTAAGTTTTTGTCTTTCAGTGTATAAATATCCGTCCGTCCCGGAAATATGCGGCAATGGAAGTGATAAACTGTCAGTTGCTGGGACGCTTCTGCACATAATGGTTTGTAATTTCCCGGTAAAGCTCCTGGCTGCCCCGCTCCCACATCCTTTTCCATCCGTTCCTGAATGTAACCGGCTATATATTCTGTATGCCTTTCCTTTTTCTCCTGGGCTCCTGTCTCCAGCAGATATTGTATGACCGTATGACACGTCTGAAAACCAATGAAAAGATGACCCTGAGGTGTTACGAATTCACCAATATTGTTAACGGCTAGGCCGAATTTGACAGTGTTAAGACGCATAACGTGACGGTGGAGGGTGCTCCATAACGGCCTATGTTCATCGGAAGATTTTATAAAAATCATAAAAATGTCCTCCTGAAATCTTTAAACGGGACAATTGACGATATTTCGGTCACAGATTATTACCAATACCGCCGCGCAGGCCGCTATGTGGGATGTATGGATGTCCCTGAACTGACAACAGAAAAAGCCGCATCCCAACAGGATTAACCTGTCAGAAGCAGCTTTTACAGTTCTATTTCTTTCTGTTTCTTATCACAATACCTGCTGCAGTCAGCAAAATGCCTGCTGTCCCCAGCCATATCTTATTTTTCAGATCACCGGTCATCAGAGAGAACAGATAAAATTTGCCCAGATATTTCTGTCCTGCACCGTAGCAGCAGATATAATAAAATATCGGTATCATATAGGCAATAACCAGATGATCCGTGATCCCATAAGCGAAGATGCCAAGGCCCCCCAGAAAGAGACAGTTCGCCATGGCGCACCAAAAATAAGTTCCAAAAGGAAAGGTGCACTCCCCCAGTTTCATCTGAAATAAGACCAGCAGGTTCAGCACTGCCAAAATGACAACTGCCTGCAGCAGGCGCAGAAGCTGGATGTTTCTCAGCGGATACTCCCTGCTCGCCAGCAGATCCCGGATATCCTTATTCTGCTCCGGCATAAAAAGCGGTGTCAGAAGCACGATCCCCAGCAGGGAAAAGTACACATCCAGAATCTGGCCTGCCTGATACTGGTTCAGCGCCTCCATTCCCATGATCACCGGAGCCAGCAGACTAAACAGAAGAGCTGCTGCCAAATGCCCCGCATAATGGTTTTTAAAGTGTTCTATTTCTATGGATAAAATTCTTTCCACGTCCGCCCAGCACTCCTTTCCGCTTCATGTGATAAATAAACACCGTACCTGCCATAAAAAGCAGAGCAAGCCCGGCATACAGAAGCCGGTTCCTGACCATCTGCCCGAACACGGACAGCCATACATCTGTGGCCTGGTCATTGTTAAACCTGGGTATCAGATTCCACCCTACCGTGCCGACAAGCTTGGTTCCGCCTGTGCTGATGCTCACCATCCAGATGACCACCTGCACCAGTATGGCTGCAGTCCCTCCCACTGACTCAGACAGGAAGAATCCGCAGGCCAGTACAAAGGCGGTTTCCGGAAGAAGCCATCCCAGAATATATTTTCCAAAAGCCAGTACATCCACGGAAACACCAAGCTGGTGTCCATAGTAGATACACTGCAGCATAGGTGTCAAAGACAGCAGAAACAGCGGCATGATCGTCAAAAACATGGCTGAAAAATACCGGGCCGCGATAATGGTCACAGAGGAAGCTCTCCTGGCATAGATTACTTCCTGTGCCATGGAACGTTTGTCACGGAGTGTTCTGGTAACCGCCAGAAATACAGGGAGAAGTCCCAGGACAATGCCCATATAATCACAGAACAGCCTTGCCTTTCCTCTGGAAATACGGTCCGTGTACAGGCTGGCATCATATACTTTTTTCGCGTCCTCGTATGTGGCATAAGTCTTGGCATTATTTTTCACATTATCAGAAGCGTAGCTGGTACCTCCTCCGATGATCTTATCCGCTTTTGTCATATATCTCAAAAACCTGTCATAGGACAGATCCTCTGCAGGAGACAGAATGGGCGGATTGATCCCTGCAATCTGTATATAAGAACCGTCCTCTGTCTGCGGCGCCTCCTCTGATGACTCACGTATGGCATCTGTGTAGCCTTCTTCCAGACCGGTACAGTCCATGAGGATCTGATGGATCTTCTCCTGTTTTTCTTTTGTCAGAACTACATTTTTATAAAATCCCACCGGATAAGCCGTGTAACTGTTCGCCTCATACTCTCCCGCAAGTAAGGCCAGCGTGGCTCCCATGATCTGCTGCTTATCAGAGCTTGCTTTTATACCATAGCTCTCCTCCTGTCCCTTTAAAGGTTCCGAATAAGGGGTAAAGCTTCCCACCTGGCTTACATAGAAGAACACGACCGCAGCCAGAAACAGATAATAGATCAGGCTTTTTAACATCTGTCCGCATTCTTTGGCAAAGAGTTTCAAAAACATTATCTTCCCCTCCTCTCCTCCTGCATCAGATACATATAGGCATCCTCCACATTGGCGTCGCATATCTGTGCATCAGCGAAAGGTTTTTCATCAGAGATCAGGCGGACATATGCATGATTTCCCTGCATCATCATACTGGTGACTGTATAATTGTTCCGGATACCTCCCTGTAATACGGGGAGGCAGCCTTTGTAAGCTCCTCTTTTGAAAATCCTCTTCCGTCGTCCTTTACATACAGCCTGAGAGGGCCTTCCTCACGTTCTGCTTCCAGAAGCACTTCTATCTTCTTATCCGCATAACGGAGCGCATTGGACAAAAGATTCTCGGCCACTTCCAGCACAAAAAACTCATCTGCCAGCAGTTCTGCTGCGGGATTTCCCTTCAGCTTCACCTCAATCTCCATACCTCCGGTCTCTTCAAGCGCTGCTGCCGTCTCACGGGTCTTGTCGTAAAGTAAGGAAAGCGATATCTTTTTTAACTGGGGAGCCCGCTCCTCCATACTGTGGATTTCCTTCATGGTTCCGCCGAAGTTTTTAAGCCGTCCAAGCTGTTCCTGCATGGTCTTAAGAATCTCCATGACCTTCTCCTTTGGCAGACGTCCATCCGGATAAAAACGAAGCAGCAGGTCAACATAGCCCTGCATAACTGTCAGAGGCGTGCGCAGATCATGGGCAAACGCCGCATTGAGTGTTCTCTGGTCTTCCGCCTGTTTCCAGAGATTCTCCTGATATGAGATGATCTTCAGACGCATGTCATCCAGGCATCTGCAGAGCTGCCCCATTTCATCTGCACTGTCATATCTGCAGGAATACCCCATATCGTTTCTGGATATGTGCTGTGCTGCGTCGGTCATGATGGTAATGGGCTTTTTCAATTTATTTCTGTAGTACAGCCTGGACACAAAGGCGATAGCCAGAACGGAATACAGCAGCACACATCCATACTGCAGAAGATTGATAACTTCCAGAAGGATGACATCCATTTTCGTCAGTTCTTTTTCCGGTACAAAATATTCCAAAGTAAAGACAGCATTCTGGTCTTTATTGAATACGTTCTCTGATGTCTTATGCCCATATGGTATCTCGATGATCCGTTTCCATCCATTACAGGTCTGTATGGTCATGGCAGAAGCCAGGCAGATTGCCAGCACAGCCACAAAGATATAAAGGTGCAGAGACTTTCTCAGATTCAGGTTTCTGATCTTTGTTCCCAGATTCTCCAGGTATTCCTCTATCCAATCCATTGGTATCCCACTCCCCGTCATAGCCTCGAACTGCTTCATATATGCGTTCTTTGCTGAAGACCTGCTTTTTATGCATGGACAAAAATTCTATCAGGTCAAACTCCATTTTGGTGAAGGGAATCTGTTCCCCGTCATAAAATACTTTTCTCTGCGAGTAGTTGATAACCAGTTTTCCCTGAAATTGAAGCTGTTCTCTGGATGCCATACGCTTCTCCCGCCGCAGGTGCGCCATGATCCTGGCATCCAGTTCATCCATGCTGAACGGTTTCATAATATAATCGTCTCCGCCGATCATCAGGCCATTGACCCGGTCCTGTTCCTCCACCCTTGCCGTGAGGAAGAGAATGGGACAGCTCACGTAATCCCTGATCCTTCTGCACACCTCATAGCCGTCCATACCCGGCATATTGATATCCAGAAGGATCATGTCCGGCTGTATCTTCATTTTATCCAGGGCATCCTCCCCGTCTGCTGCAGTATAAATCTCATATCCCTGCAGCTCAAAATAATCTCTCAGCATGCAGCGGATATCCTTTTCATCATCCACGATCAAAATTTTCTCAGCCATATTTCCTCCCATCCTGCACTTATTGTCTGCCGGTATCTCATCCGGAACCGGTATGGTTACTGTTCACTGCGTGCCCGGCAACACGCTTCGCGATGCACAGATATTGTAATAAGGATAACAAAAATTTCTCTATAAAATCCCTACAAATTTTTGCACTTTCTGCCGGACCAAAAAAGCTGCCGAACATTTCTGCTCTGCAGCTTTTTCATTTCTGGTTTATGCTTTTTTCTACGGTTCTGTCTGTTCATGAAGCGGGTCTATTTATAAAATGTCATACGATAGCTTTTATCAAAAGTCTCCCCTTCTTTAAGGGTGATAACATCCTTTTTATCGGAAATATCTCCCGCAAAGCCATAATCATCGCAGCGTCCCATCCACGGCTCCAGGCAGATATAAGGTCCTCCCGGCATTGCCCAGATTCCGAAATTTGTAAATCCTTCACATTCCATAACTACATAAGGCGTCCCGTCAGGATAACCGATTCCCACCCATTCAACCTGGGTATCGTCAAAAATCAGGGCATCCCTGTCAAACATATGCTCTGTGATGGGGCATCTGTAATATCCATCCGCCTCCTCCAGATTCAGTGTATATTCTCTGGCAGCGTCTGCTGTACCGCTGTCACCGTATACCAGTTTGTACTTAAGTGCCGGTCCCTTTTGAAACAGAAGATAATAATCCGCCTGTCTGCTGCCCTCCCATATGGGAACCCGAAAACCGGGATGGCCGCCAATGGTAAAATACATGATTTCTCCGCTCGTATTCACCACTTTCCACTCTACCGAAAGCTGCCTTTCTTCCAGGCGGTGGGTGATATACAGTTTAAAATCAAAAGGAAAGTAACTTCTGGTCTCCTCATCTGAAACCAGTTTGTGGGTAAGAACCGATGCTGTTTTGCTGATGCATACAAATTCTCTGTCCCTGGCAAACCCGTGCTGGCTGGTGCGGAATTCCTTTCCGTTCAGACGATATGTATTGTCATGATGTTTTCCCACATTCGGAAAGAGAATGGGCGCATGGCGATTCCAGTAAGGAGGCTCTGCCTGCCAAAGTTCTTCTCTTTCATTTTCCTTATCATATACACTGACCAGTTCAGCGCCATGGTCTTCCACGGATACTTTCAGATATTCATTTTCTAAAACCTGTCTCATAAACTCTAAGCTCCTTTTTCCAGTTCTTTGCTTACAGTTTATCACAAACAGGACGGACCGTGCAATGTGATTTATGCCTGATATATTTCTTCGATCAGCCTGCTGCTGAATTCCTCCTGAAGCTCCAGGTCAAATAAGAGCTGCAGAAGACCAAACCGGTTTCTCAAATCCTTTGCATAATAGATGCTTCGCTTGAAAACATCTGCTGTCACCTTGATCTGATCGGGATAATACGGTGCATCCATGGACTTCAGGATATCCATGATGGTTTCAGCCTTTGGCAGTTCATCGATCAGTGCCTGGATCTTATCCAGATTCTCAATATACGCCTCTCTTCTTCTTGCGACTTCCTCATCCTTATTTTTGCCGATGGACTGCTCCAGCTTCAGCACACCGGGTGCTGCCGGTCCGTAAGCTGCCTCAATTTCACCGCTCCAGGTATTGTAGTCAAAATGAGGAGCACTGTCCGGCACTGCATCTTTGCCAAGAACTCTCAGTTTTTCATACATTTTAATGGCTGCTACCGTTCCGATTCCTACTTTTGTACCGTGAAGGGGATCCGGCTGCTGATCCAGTAAAAACATCATTTCCCAGTAATGTGACATATGGTGCTCACTGCCGGACGCCGGCCTGGAATTGCCGATATAGCTCATGACAATACCGCTCAGAACAAGCCCTTCCATAATGGCTGCAACGGCCTCTTTGTCTCTTTCGGCCGCTTTTTTTGCATTGTCCACTACCTTCTGGATAGATTCTCTCACCATATCTGCCATTTCCGGACAATAATATTCCCCATTCATGATATGGGCAAGCTGCCAGTCTGTCAGGCAGACATATTTTCCCAGGATATCGCCGGCACCTGCCGCGATCATGGATAAAGGTGCCTGAGCCAGAATATCCAGGTCTCCGATGATCACTTTGGCCGTATGTGCCTCATATGTGGTTTTCAGATGCTTTATAATAAGCGGTGATACATTGGATGCATAGCCGTCCATGGACGGTGCGGTACCCACAATATAATAATCCAGATTCATCTTGTAGCTGATAAAACGGCACAAATCATTAATCGTACCGGAGCCTACCCCAATGATCAAATCGCAGTCCCTGTCAATCTCTGTCAGAAAATAGGTAACTGCCTCCTCATCCGGCACAAGTTCCCTGTCCTGGAAGACGATCGTCTGGTATGTATACGCGGTCTCATCCAGCACTGCGCAGACCTTATCCCCTGCCACCTTTTTTGTATTGATGTCACAGACAATGCAGAGTTTTTTATAATCGTGCCTGCCGAGAATTTCAGGCAGACGCTCAATTGCGTTCTCCTCAATGATAATATCTTCTATGCTGCACACATGGGTCTTCCCACAAGAACAGTGATAGGGCTTCTCCAGGTATTTTTTCCAATTTGTCTTTTCCATAATTTTGTTCTAATCCTTTCCGTCAGATTCTCTTTTTTGAAAGCCTGGTTCTATATTATTAGGGCTTTGGATGAAAAGTCATCCTTTACAGCCGGAACACAGACTGCAGAACACTTCATTTCTGTTTTTACTATAGCAGATTCCAACAGAATGTCAAACCGGGAATCAAAATATTAATTTATAGTATTATTAATATTTTAAATTATTAATGTCCATAGCTCTTCTTTCTTCTTCGCTGCTGTTTTCTGACAGTGAAAGATGGGAGATGATCCCCCGCAGCTCCTCTGCGATATTCTGCAGATTTACTTTAGAAAAATCCGTGGTGTCAATCTCCATAAGAGGACCCGGAAGCCGGAAATCCACCATGCCCCGCTCTGTGATTCCACGGATAAAGTCCTCCTGTGCGGGGACCGGATGGATAATACTCCCCGTTTCCCCTTCCGGTCTGGGGTAACAGTCATTGACAATATGGCCCATATGTCTGTCCGGGGAATCATTTCTTCTTGCCATTCTCTTATAAAGGACAGAGTCGTCACCAGAAAGGCGTACGGTCACTGCTTGACAGCCGTATCTGCTGAGCAGCTTTTGGATACCCGGCTTTGAGACATTTTCAAAATTATTCTCCAGTATGAAGGGCTGCCCGGTCTTCATCATCTGTTCGGCAAAGTAATACATAATTATGGGAATACACAAAGCCTCAGACAAGTACTCTGCCATGGTGCTTTTGCCGGATGCAGGAATCCCGGTCACTAATATACAATTCATTTTCCTCCTCCTCACATCGGAGTGTATTTTTGTGAATCAGCCGATTTATAGCATGGCAATATCTACTTTCACCTTTAACTTTTCCGCCTGCATAACAAAATCCTCAGAAACCTGGTCATCCGTGATCAGAAGATCATAGGCTGTGATCGGACAGACTGAGTGGATAGACTTTCTTCCCAATTTCTCGGACGGATATACCCCTATATTCATGGAACTGTTTTTCATGATCAGTCTTCCAAGCTCCACACCGGCACTGTTGTATATGGAAGCACCATTTTCGATGGACAGAGCTGTATGGGACAGAAACGCTTTGTCCAGACTTATATTTTTCATCATCTGCATTGTATAGTAATCATGGCAGTGTCCACGGTGAGACATCTCACCCCCAAGTAAAATCGTGGACACATTCAGATGTTTCCGCAGTTCATCGGCCACCGTCACGGAATTCGTCACAACTGTAAATAAAAACTCTGTGGGCAGACATTTTGCCATGTAATAGCCGACTGCAGAGGTAGTCAGATATATCACGTCATTTTCCGAAATATACTCCACCGCTTTTTTAGCTGCCGCCAGACATGCCTCATCCGTATCTGTATTCTCTTTGGGATTGTACTGCTCTTTTGGATACTTTCCCTTGGGACCGGCACTGATCGCCCCGCCATGCGTCCTCTTTAAAAGCCCTCTGCTTTCCAAAGAACGCAGATCCCTTCTGACACAGTCCGAAGATATTTGAAAACGTTCCTGTATTTCCGCCACTGTAATGTGACCGGATGTATTAACCATATCCACAATCAGCTTTTGCCGTTCTTCCATAAACATGCCTTACCGCTCCTTTCTGTGATTCTGCAGGCAGAAAACCATATCCGGCATATCTCTGCCATGTGGTACCTCCATGTGATACCTGAATACATGCTTCGCATCCTGGGTAATGCTGACTGCAGAATAAAAATGAAGTAACTTTATTTTTATATGATACCGATTCCACTTGCTATTTTCTATAATTGCCTGTTATAATTGGCTCTGGTTTATTGTTTATTTTTTGCTTTCTTGTTTGTATTTATTTTTTCTCGTTTGTACTTGTTTACATCTTATTTTGACGGATATATTCTCATATATATTTGTTTATGCTGTTTTGTCCTTATTTATGAATAAATATAAGAATATCATACGCCTAATCTCATTTGTTTTCAAGTACAAATAAGAAGTGCCCTAAATTCTTTCAAAATTTAAATTCATCTTTTTCATTTGTAAATCATCAATCACCAATTGATTTCCCTCACCGCAAATCACATCGCAGTATAAATAATTTGTTTCCATGCCCAAACAAATATGAAATCTCCAAAACAAAAAGCATCTTCCAATCCCGCCCTTCTGCATTCATAAAATATAATGCAGAAAAATCCGTTTTGGAAAATGCTCATTTATAATATAAGATATATTTCATGTACGAATCATTCATTACTATATGGATAGCCATTCTAGCGACGGAATCTTTTCAGGCAGTTACAGACATTTCTATACTTTCGGATAGGAACTGCTCCCTCTCACAACCAGTCTTGGTTCATATTCGATGTGATGGACCATATTCTCTTCACTGCTGCTCTTTTTCGTTTTTTGCTCCCCCATTTCCTGAATCAGGATCTCACAGGCATCCTCGCCCTTCTTCGACACATAATGTTCCACTGTCGTCAGATCAATTCCTCTAAATCCGGAAAAAAGAAGATTATCGCAGCCTATGATTGAAATATCTTCCGGTATTCTGTACTTTTCCTTCAGCAGTGCATCCCTGATACCGAGAGCGACCATATCGTTTGTCCCTGCAATAGCTGTGATCTGGGGCACCTGCTGAATCAGCTCCAGCGTCAGTTCATATCCGGTCCTGTACTCCATATCAATTTCCTGGAACATAATATCCATCTCTTTTGGAAGACTTCTCACATACACACCATCAGAACAGCCCGCATCTGCAAAAGCATCACAGAACCCTTTGATCCTTGCCCTCCTGGCAGACTGGCGCTCTGTCAAGGGTGTGGAAATAAAGCCAACCTTCCTATGCCCTAATCCCAGCAAATACTCGGCAAGCATACGTCCCATTTTTTCGCTGTTGAGCTCCACGGTATCTATCCCGGAAACCACATCCTTCTCACCAATCAGAACAACAGGTATTTTCTTTGCCACATGCTGCAGCGATTCCGGAAAAGTGGGGGCAAATGTATAGATAACCCCTGAAGGATTCAGCTTTTCTATTTTTTTCAGATATTTCTCCTCTGTCTGGTAATCCCTTCTGGTATTACACAGAAAAACATCAAATTTATTTTTCTGTGCCGTTTTTTCAATCCCCTGTATCAGAGAAAAATAGTAGGGATTCGTAAAGTTCGGACAGACCACAAATATGGTACCGCGCATGCGTATTCTGGAGGTATGCGGCTTTTTCTCATTGGTATATCCCAGCTCTTTTGCCGCCTGTTCCACCTTCTTAATTGTCTCTCTGGAAAAAGAAACGTTATACTTCTGATTCAGAACCATAGATACCGTGGCCTGAGAAACCCCTGCTCTCTTTGCCACATCCGTTGATGTCACTTTCTTTCGATTCATAAACTTTCCTCTGTACTCGTCAGCTCTTTTTATACTGTGCTCTTTTCTGTGTCATACTTTGTCTGCATACCATAAACCCGTCGTTTTCCACAGCTGCCGCCGCAGACCGCTCTCTATACTTTGGTTTTTATATTATCACAAAAAAGCAGGCGTGACCAGAATCATATGTATATAAACTGATATTTTAATGTGTTATCTCAAAAATAAAAGTTATCTCTTTCCTGTTTTGATAAATTCGATCAGCTCTTCCACATCATCGAAATCATCATAGTCACCCTTTAAGCCCTCCCGGTGATAAACAACACCATTCTTTTCATTCTTCTCAAGACAATCAATCCCTCTTCCCCATATCGTTTCATAAACCGTGTAAATCCATACGGCTTGATTTTTTCCAATAACCCTTTCTTGCAATCCTCAGTACACACAAAGCAATGGCTGATATTCTTATCAGATGAACACTTTCGGTTTTCACACCATTCTTTATCCGGACATTCACCGGAATTGCAGCCTGCGCAATTTACATTCTCAGAACACAAACAACAGGCAAGTCCGCACCTTGCAATACCTAATTCTCTTTTCATTACATGTTCTCCCGCATATTTTCTGTAAGTCGTAACGGTTATGTACCCCCACAGTCACAAACCAAAATCCAAGGAAAATCGCCTTTGGCGATGGGGTTTCGCCTGACTCCTAAATGTTTTCTTACGGTCAGCGCAGTAAATGCGCAGACTTACCGAATAGTCAAATAGTCATTGCTAGAGCGTGTTTGAAAATTGCTTTTGTTCGGCGGAATAATATGGAACGCACAGATAAGCCCCTTCATATATTACATCACTTTTCAGATGATTCATCTGCATGACTTCATCAATATATTCCTGCTGCGAGGCGTATTCTTCTGTCATATAATCCCCGGCAATATCCCACAGACTGGTACCTTTTTCAATCCGGATACTGGCATAATATTTCGTCCGGCTGCTGTCAGCGGTTCCCGCATTGGCTGTAGCGGCTGCCCTGACAGAAAAAAACAATGTTATCACCAAAGCCAAAAAACCAATCCCCAAAAGTTTTGCTCTGTCTGCCCTCTGTTTTCTTACTCTTCTCCTGTTTTCCCTCATAGTTTTCTCCTCCGTACATGCAAATATATGTTCGCGAACATGCGTTCTTTTTTCTATAACCCATCATAATACAAGAACACATGTTTGTCAATAGGAATCGAACAAATATTCCGAATATCTGTTTGCATTTCATACCGAAATATGTTATTATATTTTTAAATAACTGTGAGAGTATCAGACAATATCACATCGATCATAAACCCCACTCAAACAGAACCGGAGGTATTACTTATGTCATATGGAAAAATCAGTAAAAAACAATCCGAAATTTTAGAATATATGAAAAATGAAATCCTGAACCGCGGTTTCCCGCCGTCTGTACGCGAGATCTGCGAAGCAGTCAATTTAAAATCCACTTCCTCTGTCCACTCCCATCTGGAGACGCTGGAGAAAAACGGTTATATAAGAAGAGACCCCACCAAACCGCGGGCAATCGAAATTGTGGATGACAACTTCAATCTGGTGAGAAGAGAGACCGTAAATGTACCTATCATCGGAAAGGTCGCCGCAGGCGAACCGCTTCTGGCAGTACAGAACGTAGAAGGCTACTTCCCTATTCCGTCCGAATACATGCCCAACAAGCAGACCTTTATGCTGGTCGTACAGGGTGACAGTATGGTCAATGCCGGAATATTCAGCGGCGATTATGTAGTGGTGGAGAAGCAGGAGAATGCTGAAAACGGCGATAAGGTTGTTGCACTTGTGGAGGATTCCGCAACGATCAAGACCTTCTACAAAGAAAAAGATCATATCCGTCTGCAGCCGGAAAATGATTTTATGGATCCCATTGTCATATCACCGGACCAGCAGTTTCAGGTTCTCGGCAAAGTGATCGGAGTATTCCGTTTTATGAAATAAAGGTTCAGAATCCGTACCTTCTAAAGGATATACATATAGCAGCGTTATCAAAAAAGCAAAAAAGTCCTGTTGGGTGATAATCGTTTTACAGGACAGCAAAAGCTGTCGTACAGAAATAACCATCTGTACGGCAGCCCCTTAAAATACCAAATTATCCAAAACACGAAACTTTTTTATTTATCCAGTTCTTCCTTTTCGATCAGGGAGCCATCTCTCCAGATTCTCTCCAAATCATAGAAAAGGCGGTTTTCCTCATCAAAAATATGAATTACCACATCCCTGTAATCCATGAGAATCCAGTTTGCGTTCTGGTATCCCTCAATCTGTTTTGGTTCAATCTGCGCTCTTCCAAGAATTTCTTCCACATTATCCGCCATGGCCTGCACCTGATTCCGGTTGCTGCCGCTGGCAATAATAAAATAATCTGCCAAAGTGGAGACTTTCTCTATATTAATGATCTTTACTTCCAGCGCTTTTTTGTCTTCCAGTGCTTCACACGCCATCCGTGCAATTTCCTTGCTGTTCATATATTTGCCTCCTTCTGTGTTTTTCTGTTATAAATTTCTTCATAATAGATAAATGCTTCTTTTGTAGCCGGGTCCAGTGTCTTCGGATTGCTCCCTAGATAATCCAGAGTATCTTTCAGCACCTCATACATGCACGCATCCAAATCCTCAAAGGCCAGCCTGCGCACTTTATCCAGATTGGGTGCCTTATCCCTGCCCGGTTCAATATAATCTGCCAGATAGATGATTTTTTCAAGCTGTGTCATCTCCGGCCTGCCTGTGGTATGCCAGCGGATAGCAGACAGAATCTCCTTATCCTCTACCTCATACTTTTTTCTTGCTATATAAACTCCCAGTTTCGAGTGAAGAAGAAAGGGTGCCTTCTCTTCTATCTCAGATACCGGAATATTCTTTTTTTCACACAGCTTCAGCTTCTTCTCATTTGGTATGCATTTCGCACAGTCATGAAGCAGGCCTGCTGTCTGCGCCTTTTCCAAATCACAGTCGTGGGCCATAGCCAATGCTGCAGCTGTGTACATAACCCCAAGAGTATGCACATACCGTTCTTCATCAAGATGCTTTTTCAGCTTTTTTGAAAAGGCTTTCAAATCATAGTTCATCCGTATCACATTCCTCGTAAATATGGTTCTCCCTGATATATGCAATGACATTGTCAGGCACATAATACTTTATAGTCCTCTGCCCTGCTATCCAGGAGCGGAGCATAGCCGATGAAATGTCTATGTTCAGGGAATTCAGTTTGCGGAAGGTTCCGCTGTATTTATCCTCCAGGAAACGGATCGCCTCATCCAGCCGTTCCTGACTGGTATGATTCCGGGTCGCCGCCACCACAGTACACGCTCTGCATATTCTGCCCGGTTCTCTCCATTTGTCAAAATCAAAGAGAGAGTCAGCCCCCAGAATAAAGAAATAATCTGTATCCGGGTGCTCAGCCCTCAGACGCTCCAGCGTTCTGTAAGTGTAGGTGAATCCATCCTCATTCATCTCCTCCAAAGAGAGGGAGAAGTGCGGATTTGAAGCGATCGCCCTTCTCACCATTTCACTGCGCTGTTCATCCGTTGCCCGGTGAAGACGATTTCTCTTGTGGGGAGGATTTCCTGCAGGCATAAAAAGTACCTGGTCTAAGTCAAACTGCTCATAGGCTGTCTCGCCCAAAATCAGATGTCCAATATGGATGGGATCAAAAGTCCCGCCCATGATGCCCACTCGTTTTCTTTTCTCGCACATGACTGTTCCTCTTATCAGGATATCCTATTATGGAAGAAATATTTTCTTCTTTTCTTTTTTTCCTTCTTTATATAAAACAATTTTCTTGCCAATCACCTGTACCACCTGGGATTTAGTCCTCTCAGCCAGCATTTCTGCAATCTGTCTCGGATCATCCATGCAGTTCTGGAGAACATTTATCTTGATCAGTTCTCTGGCCTCCAGCGCCTCAGCAACAGACGCCGTGTTTTCCGGTGTCAGGCTGGATTTCCCAATCTGCAGGATAGGGTCCATGGTCATAGCAAGACCTTTTAAATAAGCCCTCTGTTTACTTGTCATGTTATCTCCTATTTGTAATACTCAAAATCAAAGCCGTACATCCGTACAGTGTCGCCTTCCTCAATTCCCGCTGCTTCCAGGTCAGCCAGAATACCACTCTCCCTAAGGAACTTCTGGAAGAAAGAAAATCCTTTCTCTGAATCCAGATTGGTATATCCCAGCATCTTCTCAATCTTCGGCCCTTCAATAAAGAACAGGTGCTCGTCCTCTTCATCCTGTTTTACGGTATACGGAAGATTCTCTGTGATCAGCACATCTTCCGGGAAGAATTCCTGTTCAAATATAACCGGTTCTTTGTCGATCTTGTCCAGAAGACTCTTCACATAATAGAGAAGTTCCTTCAGACCTTTTCCTGTAGCTGCGGATATGGAAAACACTCTGATTCCCTGAGGCTCAAACTCCTGTCTGATGCGTTCAACCGGATCTTCGTCCTCACTGTATATCATGTCTGTCTTGTTGGCAGCAATCACCTGGGGACGCTCCATGAGTTTTGGATCATAAGCTTCCAGTTCTTTATTGATTTTATAAATATCATCTATGGGATCTCTTCCCTCTGTGGACGCTGCATCCACCAGATGGATCAGTACGCGGGTCCTCTCAATATGACGCAGGAACTGATGGCCAAGTCCCACACCTTCTGATGCACCCTCGATCAGACCCGGAATATCCGCAATAACAAATCCGTCACAGCCTTCCAGATCCACAACTCCCAGATGAGGATTGATAGTTGTAAAGTGATAGTTGGCTATCTGCGGCCTGGCATTGCTCACTCTTGTCAACAGGGTTGATTTTCCAACGTTTGGAAATCCGATAAGCCCCACATCTGCTATCACTTTCAGCTCCAGCAACACCTCAAGCTCTTGGGACGGCTGTCCCGGCTGGGCATATTTGGGCACCTGCATGGTAGCTGTGGCATAATTCATGTTTCCTTTGCCGCCTCTTCCGCCTTTTAACACTACTTGTCTTTTGTTTTCTCCGGACATGTCAGCAATGACTTTTCCGGAAGCTGCTTCCTTGATCACGGTTCCTTCCGGAACTTTCAGAATAATATCTTTTCCGTCGGCGCCATGACATCTCTTCTTGCCGCCTTCCTGTCCGTTCTCTGCCGCGTATTTTCGTTTATGCCGATAATCGGTCAAGGCATTCAGACCTTTATCCACTTCAAAGATAACGTCTCCGCCTCTGCCGCCGTTGCCGCCGTCAGGACCGCCGTTGGGAACATAAAGTTCTCTTCGGAAGCTCACATGGCCGTCACCGCCTTTTCCGGAACGGATTGTGATTTTTGCTCTGTCTGCAAACATAAAAACCTCTGACTTTCTAAATCTGCCTTAGCAGATATATTGCTAAAAAAAGCGGCTTCAAACCAGAACGATTTGAAGCCTCCCTTAATTCATGACAATAGAAAACCTGCAAGCGCAGATTCCATTGTTACTCTGCTGTTACCGGTACTACAGAAACCTGTTTTTTGTCTCTGCCTTTTCTCTCAAAACGAACAACACCATCTACTAATGCAAATAAAGTGTCGTCGCCGCCGCGTCCTACATTCACACCCGGATGAATTTTTGTTCCGCGCTGTCTGTAAAGGATATTTCCGGCTTTTACAAACTGTCCGTCTGCTCTCTTTGCGCCCAGTCTTTTGGATTCGGAATCTCTACCGTTCTTGGTAGAACCCACACCTTTTTTATGAGCGAAAAACTGAAGGTCCATTCTTAACATGTCCTTACACCTCCTCGAATATGACATCAATATATTGTCTGTTTTCTTCTTCGTCTTCCATTCTCTGCAATCCGAGAATGAGGGAATTCAGCAACAATGCTGCTTCTTTGGAAGGTTTTGCCTCCAGCCTGAATACGATCCCGCCATTTTCTCTGTCTACATCCACTTTAAAAGCATCTTCTGTAAACTCTTCAATGGAATTCACCGCATTGATGACAAGAGCGGAAATAGCTGCACAGATGATATCCTCACCCTGCTTGGCATACCCGGCATGTCCACTGGTGTCAAAGCCTGTCACAACACCGTCACTGTCCTGATAAAACGTAATGTACGTCATAATTAAGCGTTGATTTTTTCAATCTTAACTTTGGTGTACTGCTGTCTGTGACCGTTTTTCTTGTGGTATCCGGTTTTCGGTTTATATTTGTAAACGATAACCTTTTTTGCTTTACCGTTTTCAACTACAGACGCGGTTACAGTAGCGCTTGCTACGTCTTCACCAACTTTTAACCCATCATTGTTTACGGCAAGGACCTGGTCAAATGTAACAGTTTCTCCAGCTTCTGCTCCAAGTTTTTCTACTCTGATAACATCGCCTTCGGCTACTTTGTACTGTTTACCACCTGTTGCAATAATTGCGTACATATGGCACC
>PPYE01130859.1_pt1 | contig 16796 bp, 14 predicted proteins | sample 1559881 | NCBI WGS metagenome assembly PPYE01 (sample SAMN08240022, study PRJNA423297) | Human gut metagenome, whole genome shotgun sequencing project. | reverse complement strand
TGAAGTGGTAATCTAAAAGTAGACACCAACCCTATTATTGTAGACAATACTTTTTAGTAAGAGTATCATCAAATCATAAAGTAACCACGCCTGCGATAAGGGAATCATGGAGGTGTCATATGAAATACAGTTTAGAACAACAAATGGACATTGGTCGCCAGATGTATCTGCGTGAAATCACATATAAGGAAGCAATGGCTCGCTATAATATCAGCGAATCCTGTGCCCACAAATACATGACTGATTACAAAAAAGCAAACGGTATCCCCCTCAAGCAATCAGGCGGCAGGAAAGATTCATCTCTCTTGCTGCAATCATCATCTGCTTCCCCTGATATGGAAACATATATGGCAATGTCAAAGGAAGAACTGATTAATGAGCTTATTCTTGCCAAGGCAAACGAACTACGGGCAAAAAAAGGATACGAAGTGAAAGGGGTTGGTGCAAGCAGGGAATACATTTCTTTAAACAGCAGGAATACGAAATCATAATGGAGATGTCTTCACAGTTTCCAGTGAAACACCTGTGCAGGGTTCTTGGTATAAACCGAAGCGGATTTTACAAATGGAAAAAGCGTTTGGAACAACCTTCTGACCGCCTGAAGACTCTTGCCGCAAATCTAATGCTGTTTAAGGAGTACCACTCTAAGTATCCCTCTCATGGATACCGTTGGTTAAACGCTAAAATACGTCTGGATACCGGTCTTGTCATGTCGGACCAGTATGCCCACAAAATATGTAAATCGGCAGGGATTGTAAGTGCTTCTAAACATTACAGATACAAAAAACCTGGAGACCCTTACCGTATTTATCCCAATCTGTTACTAACGGGATTAAACATCACAGGTCCATTGCAGTGTGTTGTCAGCGATATGACTGCTTTTTATCTAAAAGGTATTTATTACGAATTAACATTGTTTATGGACCTTTGGAACAACGAGATTCTTTCGTATTCCCTTTCAACCAAAAGGGGAGACCGTATGACTTATATCAGCGGACTGGACGGATTGATTGACATCAAGAAAAAATATCCGGCTCTCGAAATGGTGCTGCACACCGATCAAGGCTCTGTTTATGCTTCTAAAAGTTTTAACGATCTACTGCCTTTGTATAACATAGTTCATTCTATGTCCCGTGCCGGCACACCAACTGATAATGCAGCCATGGAGGCAATTAACGGATGGATTAAAGCGGAAATATTTAATGATTTTCATGTTACGAGCAACGAAAACATTGAAAGAGATATAGCAAAATACATCGAGTTCTTCAATGAAGAACGTCCTGCATACTCTCTGAATTATCTGACTCCAAAACACAGTATAGGGAGTACTATGCCTGCTAAGCGATGTGTAGAAACTAAAAATATGTGTCTACTTTTTGTTGACTACTGCAATGACAGCCTATTTTCTTGAACAATACCCAAAATCCCGCTTCACCAAGGGTATTATTCAAATCTTTTCTCTCATATACCCATTATTTCATTTTAGGCTTGGTAGAAATCATAAATTTTATCCCCCATACCCATGAAGCATAATTTTTCCTGATTGTATGTGTAAAATTATTGCACCACATTGATCGGTGCGGTAAACCCTTGCGCCAATTGTCTGAAGCTGCATCAGAGTTTCTTCATGTGGATGTCCATAATGGTTCTTTTTGCCGCAGCTAATAATGGCATATTGCGGTTTTGTCGTCTGAAGGAAACCTTTAGAAGATGCGGAATGCGAACCGTGATGCCCCACCTTTAATGCATCTATCTCTGACAACAGGATACTTTTTTCTAAAATCAATCTTTTCTCTACCATACTTCCGGCATCTCCTGTAAACAAGATTTTTCTTCCATCATATTTCGCAAGAAGAACCATTGACAGATCATTTGCATCCAGACCGGATCCTGTAGCCTCTTCTCCCGGAACATTCGCTGTAATTGCATTATCCAACCCAATTGCTATCTTCTTATCATCCGTTATACCAGAAGCTTCTCGTTCAGCCACCTGTTTTGCTTCCGCTATACTATCAGCTTCTCGTTCAGCCACCTGTTTTGCTTCCGCTATACTATCAGCTTCTCGCTCAACCACCTGTTTAGCTTCCAAAGTGCTCCCGGAGGGATAAAGACATTCCAAAGTCAAACCTGCCATATCCGAATTCTGCTTTTCCTGAATCTTATCCCCTGCTTCCATATATACAACATTGATATTCTTCTCTTTTGCCAATGTCTCTATATTTGCAAGTCCTTGTCTATCTCCATACTTTGCAAGAACCAGATTCCGTATCCGTACACCGATATGTTCGGCACTCAGCAGATACTCTATGCCTGATATATGATCGGCATCCCCATGCGTCACAAATACATAATCAAGCTCCGACATCCCATAATACCTGATTGCCGGAAGCAGCACATATTCCCCAACTCTCTGGTTGCTGGTAGATCCTCCATCGATCAATATCGAAGTTCCCTGCTCCGTCCGTATCAGAATTCCATCACCCTGACCAACGTCCAGAAATACAGTGACAAATGAACGATCAAGATTGGCGTATCCATATAACACTGTCAGCAGTATAACAAGTATAATTCCATATAAATATCTGCCACATCTGCCTGACTTTTTCCTCACCGGCTTAGTCAAGTCTCTACCTAATGATTTTCTCATCGACTTATTAACTTCTTCGCCCGCCGAATTGTTCTCATCCGTACTCTGAGAGGAATTCTTCTCTCCCGCATAACACCTCAAGATAAAAAGAACCACTCCAAGTCCCAAATAATAAACGAGAACCATTCGAACAGAAATATGCCCTACATTTATACTGCTAAATGGAATCTTCTCGGACAGACCGCACAGTCTTTCATACAATATCAGAATGAAATGTGCCGGTATCCCGGCAAGCTCTGCCGCCTTTATAGAAATAATGCCACATCCTGCTGTTACAAGTGCCGACATCAACAAGCAGGAAACTAACGGCACAACCAGAAGATTTAAAAGTATTCCATATAACGGGAACTGATAATAATAGAATACACAGATTGGAAGGGTAGCCAGAGAAGATGACAAACTGACCCCAAATGCCTGCCTCAGCTTCCCCTTTTTCCCGAATGTCTGAACATATACCGGATGAATCACCGCTAATCCTGCAACAGCAGCAAAGGATAATTGAAAACCTGCATCCCGGATCACATACGGATTCCATACAGCCATGCCTATACTTGCAATTCCTGCCGATGTCAGAAGATCCGCAGATCGTCCTTTTGCTTTTCCGATCATTACAAGTCCCATCATAATCACCGCCCGGCTGGTAGATCCGGACAGTCCTGTCATAATTCCATAAAATACAACCACAATCATCGCCACACATCCGGAAATACGATAAGACCCTGTTCTTTTACGAAGCCATTCAAAAAGTGTCATACCAAGTATCGCTATATGAAGCCCCGATATCGCAAGAATATGTGCAATTCCATTTAGCTGATACATATTTCTTGTATCCCTGTCCAGCCCTCGCTTATCACCTAGTACCATTGCAGAAAGAACCGAAGCAGCCTTCGGCTCAAATGTCTGATCATATACGGAAGCAACCCGTTCCTTTATCCCCTGCAGGGTATTCAACAGTTCAGATTTTTTCACTCCTGTTTCCACATAAGAAGTATCTTTTAAGAACATAAATATCTTCTTTGCCTTATAATAATCCGCTGCATCAAATCCACCCGGATTCGTCGCATGCTCCGGTAAAGCTGCAACACCGGACAGCACTACATCTTGTCCAAGTATCGGTTTTTCCGATGTTGACATATATGCGACTATCTTCATCTGTCCCGAATAAGCAAGCTGGTTACCTACTTCTTCAATTTCTTTTGTTTTTTCAGCTCCTTTTGTCTCTTCGGCTACTTTTGCCTCTTCGGCTACTTTTGCCTCTTCAGCTACTTTTGTCTCTTCGGCTACATTGATAACCACTTTCTTTGCACGAATCTGTATCACCCAGCCGGTAGTCGTCTCCTGCCTATCATATATAATTCCTCTCACTTTACAGGAAGCCCCCGCTGCAACCTTTGCAAAATTCTCCTGTGTCCGGAGCGAGGACATATTGCAATACCCTGCAATTCCCACAAAAACAAAGATCAGCCATACAAACACTGTATTACGCCACTTATGTACACAATCGATTCTTCTCCGTCTATACTTATATCCTGTGTTCAGCTTAATATGATCGTTCTCAATCTCACCATTTCCTTGCATATGATCGTTTTCTTGTCCGGACTTTATCATAACATTATCCTCATCAGCCTCAGGTTTTACCCTCATACAAGCTTTCTCAGGTTCCTGTTTCAACTTTATACAAAAGCTCTTAGGACTGAACTTCTTCACACGATCATTCGTATGCACGATCATCTCATATCTGTGCATAACAAAAAGAGCTGCAAATATGATTGCAGCCCAAATACACCATCTGCTGCCAGCTATTGCCCCCGTCTCTCCAAACAGAAAGGCACACGCTACCCAGAACAGTGGTCTTTTTATTTTATTTTCCTCCTGACGCACAGCTATATAACTTCCAAATGCCGGCCTCTGCGAAGCTGCATTTTACAGCTGTGTCTTTAATTACAAATTGAATAATCTGCCGTATAAGCTTTAGTAAAATCAAGATTTTCACCATAGATCAAATCCTGTTTACCATCTACCTTGAATACAACCTTATCTACATCCGAAAGCTGAACCAGTGAATCTACGATAGAATACAAAAGTATCCTGTCATCATACTGTTCTACATTTGTCAGAAAAGAACTGCTGTAATTCACATAGCAGACACGATCCTGAACATAGATGTCCAAAATATCTATATCATCTCCTAACGGACTTTTCCACTCCTTTGAGTTTCGCAGATTTTCCATCACCTGCTCTTCCGATGTCTTGTAGGACATTGCATCGATCACAATTGTTTTCTTATCCAAGCGTTTTCCGGTTGTATCAGGCACATAGATATCAACCGAATAATCAGACTTCAAAAAATTACCGTCTATGGTTGAAAAAGACTGTTCTGAATAGACACTCGTATCAAGTTCCCTCTCTCCGATCAGATCAGACAACTCAAAGGATACTTTATCAACACCCTCAACCTGACAAAGAGTATTTGTAAATGCCATCTTGCACAGCAAGATCTGATAATTCTCAGCAGTTTCATAATCCAGATTAAACATAATCGTCACAACACCCTGTCCATCATATGCGTAGCGCTGATAAGCCATGCCCATTGGTACCGGTATCTGGCAATTCTTGTCATCCGTTGATGTTATCAACAGATTCATTAATTTATCTATCGTATTCTCTGTTGCTTCAAGCTGGTCAATATTCGTACGCTTAACAACAAAATCAGTCCAGTCACCATTCATATAATAAATAGAATATATATCCATGCCTTCACTGGCATCCAAACCCGAACCCGTCGTATCCTTAACTTTATTATCTCCACACCCTGTCAGTGTAAATAATAAAGCAAAAACCATGACCATACGAATAACGATTCGATAACCGAAGATTCTAGTCTTCATATCTTACTCCTTCATCCTTCCGTCTAGTTGACATAATTCATCGGAACACGAACCGTAAATGTAGTTCCCTTACCCGGTTCACTATATACATTGATAATTCCCTTATGCATAACGATAATATTCTTGGATATCGCCAGACCCAATCCTGTTCCTCCGGTATCTCGGCTTCGTGCTTTGTCTACTCTGTAAAAACGTTCAAAGACATGCTCTACACAATCTTCCGGTATACCAACACCTGAATCAGCGACTTTTATATACAGATTTTTATGATCTGCATTCAACGATACCCTGATCCATCCACCATCCACATTATACTTTATCCCATTCTCGATGAGATTTGATATTGCAAGTGTGAATTTCACTTTATCTATATCCGCTGATACTTCACGGAAACTCTCAAATGTAATCTCAATATTTCTTTTTTCTGCCAACGGAGTCAATCTTTTCAGAATAACCTCCATCAACTCATTAATATCTACGCGTTCAATATTCAGACTGTCTGATCCCTTATCTGTTTTTACAAGAGTCAGAAGATCACTGATGATCTGGGCTTCGCGATCGATCTCAAGCACAATATCATTCATAAATTCCCGATATGTCTCAACAGGAACATTCTCCTGCATCAATATGGACTCGGATAAAACCTTCATAGATGTGATTGGCGTCTTCAATTCATGGGATACATTTGATACGAATTCCTGTCGTGATTCCTCCAGAAGCTGAGCTTTTGCAAATATCCCATTCATATTATCCACGACCATACCGGTTTCTTTCCATAAACCGGTCTTTTGAAGCTGCCCAAGGAATCCATCCTTCATGTTCAAAAGCTGTCTGCGTATCTCTCTGGTGTCACGGATCGCTGTATAAGAAATCACTACAGCAGCAATCACTCCAAGTACCAAAAATATACAAATCAAAATATTCGCACGATACTCCAGATATATCTTATTATCATTGAAATCCTTAAGACTGACTGCCACTACTGCTACATCATCGGTATAGCCTTCCCGATTTACCACAGGAAACATGTACTCGATCGAAGCAGCATCTGCCACCATCTTTTCCGCCTCATCACCGCTCATGATTCTGTGAATATCATTATCCATGATATAAGTATCCCTCATTAAACGAAAACTATCATAGATCACATTATAATCTGTATTAACGATAATGATCCTGGCCGACATACTGTACGCAAGTGTATCTACTCCCTGATAAGTCTGACTTGTGCCCTCGGCTTCTGAATTAATATCATTGACCAGATATTCCAGATTTTTTGAATTATTTCTCAGAAGCTTTTCAACATCACGATATTCATTTTTTACAAGCAAATTGAAAAAAACAGTTCGCATACCTATCGCGACAAGGAACACCAATAGAACAATAATCAGAAAGAGCACTGTCTGAAGACGAATATGCTGTTTTCCATGTATCATGATATTTGTCTTTTTCAAATCATCATTTCTGTCTTTTTTCATCGCAAATATCAGCCTTTAAAATAATAGCCGACGCCCCATTTCGTATGGATATATACCGGTTCTCCCGGGTTATCTTCGATCTTTTCTCTGAGTCTTCGAACATGGACATCCACGGTACGGGCATCTCCCGGATATGTACTTCCCCATATAGTATCAAGAAGTTCGTTTCTTGAATATACTTTATTCGGATGTGCCATTAATAATTCCAAAAGATCGAATTCTTTTGCTGTCAGATTCAGTTCTTTTCCATGAACAAATACCCGTCTGCTGTCAAGCTCTACCTTCATACCATTAATTTCCATGATATTCACAGGTTTTACAGGTTCTGCCTTCTTACCGCTTCGTCTGAGAATTGCTTTTATTCTTGCTTTAACCTCAAGAATATTAAACGGCTTTGTGATATAATCATCTGCTCCATATTCCAACCCCATGATCTTATCCATGTCCTCTCCCTTTGCTGTCAGCATTATGATCGGGACATTGGAAAACTCACGCACCATCTGGCAGACTTCTATTCCTGTATATACCGGTATCATAATGTCAAGAAGAACGATATCATATGAATTGTTCTTTATTTTTTCAAATGCCTCTCCACCATCGTAGGCGACATCGACTTCCATATCATCCTGTTCCAGACTGAATTTCAATCCCTTGACAATCAATTTTTCATCATCTACAACCAGTACTTTTTTCATACGATTACACCCCTATATCTTTATTTAACATATATATATTCTTTTATCTTCTGAAAAAGGCTCTCGCCAATCCCGTCTACATTTGTAATATCTTCAATCTGTGCAAAATTTCCATGCTCCGCCCTATATCGGATGATGGATTCTGCCTTCGCCTCTCCGATACCGGAAAGTGTCATCAACTGTTCTTTATCAGCCGTATTGATATCTATTTTCTGTGACTGTTCACTATTGTTCGCCTGACCATCCGTATATGTTCCGTCTACCGGAACACCTTGCTGATTCTCCATTTCATCCTTCGTTGGAAAATAAAGCTTCTGTCCATCCTGAACCGACTCTGCCAGATTCAAAACACCTGAAGCAGCATCCTCAGTCAGTCCACCCGCAAGAATCAGTGCATCATTGATCCTGGAGCCTTCCGGCAGCCGGTATACCCCTTCCTGCCTAACAGCACCGCACACATAGACATATACATATCCTGTATTTTCCGATGTTGCCGAACTTTCATCTGTCTGCTGCTCTGTCACCTGTGCATCTGCATCATCTGTCACATCTGCAGGTTCATAGGAAACGTGATCATTTCCACAGCCCGACAGCATGAAAATAATCATAAATCCGGCTACTACCCTGAATAAAACACAGCCGGCATTTCTTCTTTTTTTCTTCATCATATCTGCATAACCTCCTGTATATGCCGATATGACCATACACATTCCCATTTTAACGAACTTCTTTTCCTTTTACAATAGTAAAATAGAAAAAAGACCGGAACTGTAGTTCCTGGTTTTTCTCATTATTACCACACAGTTCCGATCTTTTTCTGTTTTATTTTTTTTGTATTACTAAAATTATCATTTAGAATAGAGGCTCTTTTAAGATTGCAGTACCGATACCCTTCTGAGTAAAGAACTCAAGAAGCAGGCAATGCTTCAGGCGACCATCCAAAATATGAACTCTTGATACACCATTTTCCATGGCTGTGATACAGTTATTAAGTTTTGGAAGCATACCACCGCCGACAACACCTTTCTCAATGATATCCTTTGCCTCATGGATATCCATTTCTGAGATCAGGGTAGACTTATCTGTCGGATCGATAAATACACCTTCAATATCTGTTAAGAATACCAGCTTTTCTGCCTTTAATGCTGTTGCAACAGCACATGCAGCATCATCAGCATTAATATTATAATCCTCATATTCTTCACTGACACCGATAGGGGCGATAACAGGTATAAAATCCTGATCGACCAGTGCATCGATCACCTCTGTATCAACCTTTGTGATCTCGCCTACATAACCGATATCTTTTCCACCCGGCAGACGCTTCTTAACGGTAAACAGTCCACCATCCTTTCCACTGATACCCACAGCCTTTAAACCAACCTTCTGCATCATGCTGACAAGACTCTTATTTACCTTGGATAATACCATCTCGGCAATCTCCATTGTCTCCCCGTCTGTTACACGAAGTCCATTAATAAATTCAGGTTCTTTTCCAATCTTCTCTACCCATTTGCTGATCTCCTTACCGCCACCATGCACGATAACCGGTTTCAGTCCAACCAGCTTTAATAATGCAACATCTTCAATCACATTATATTTCAGATTCTCATCCAACATAGCACTTCCGCCATATTTTACAACAATTGTTTTCCCCTGAAATTTCTTGATATAAGGCAAAGCCTCGATCAGTGTCTGTGCTTTTGATATTACCTGATCTACTGTATAATCTCCCTTTACCATCTTATTTACTTCCTCACTTTCTATACTCTGCATTTATCTTGATATATTCATATGTAAGGTCACAGCCCCACGCGGAAGCTGTCTCTGTACCGGCATGCATATCCGCATGAAAACATACCTGATTCGGCGACAGGATCTCCGTCGCTCTTTCTTCATCATAATCGGTACAGACCCCGTTTTCAACTATTTTTAAGGAACCGGCCTCACTGGATATTATAATATCTACCTTATATGGATCAAAAGCGATCCCGCTCTGTCCCATCGCGCACACCAGACGTCCCCAGTTCGCATCCGAACCGTATACGGCGCATTTTACAAGGTTTGATGTCACCACGGATTTTGCAAGCTTTCTTGCGCCCTCCTTGGATTCCGCCCCTGCTACCTGTACCTGAAACATCCTCGTCGTTCCCTCTCCGTCCGCTGCGATCAGCTTCACGAAGTAGGTATTGATATATCGAAGTGCCTCCGCAAATGCCGGATAGTCCGCATCCGTTTCAAGCAGCTCATCATTTCCTGCCATGCCATTTGCAAATATCATAACGGTGTCATTCGTTGAAGTATCCCCATCGACAGATAACATATTATAAGTGTCTATGACATCATTTCTCAGTGTTTTCTGCAATAACTCCTGACTGATATTCAGATCCGTTGTCAGGAATCCAAGCACCGTTCCAAGATTCGGATTGATCATACCGGAACCTTTGCACATGCCTCCGACGGTAACTGTCTTCCCTTTGATCTGCAGCTTTACCGCGATCTCTTTCTTATATACATCGGTCGTCATAATGGCTTCCGCCGCATGACTTCCACTTTCCAAATCATCGGAAAGCATCCCTGAAAGTTCGCGGATTCCATGCGCGATCGTCTCCATCGGAAGCCTTATACCTATTACTCCGGTCGAAGCAACCGCAACCTGATCAGCCGGTACCTGAAGTTCTGCTGCCGCAAGCTCTGCCATATGTGCCACATCAACATCTCCTGCTTCTCCGGTACATGCATTTGCCACTCCACTGTTTACAACCAGTGCCTGACATAAGCCGATATCGTCACATAATGCTTTGTCCCACATAACAGGTGCAGCCTTGACTACATTCTGTGTAAATACTCCCGCTGTCTTCGCCGGACACTTGCTGACTAGCAATGCCATGTCTTTTTTCTTTTTATTTTTTCTTACTCCGGCGTGCATACCTGCTGCCAGAAATCCGATTGGAGCTGTCACTCCGCCGGAAATGATCTCCATACCGATCACCGCCTTATATCATCTGTTCTTCCACGATATCCGATACCATTACTCTTTATGGGAATACCGGAGCCATCAGCAGTCCTTCTTCTTCCGGAAGTCCAAACATAATATTCATATTCTGAACTGCCTGACCGGCTGCCCCCTTTACCAGATTATCAAGTGCTCCCATTGCAATGATACGTCCGGTTCTTTCATCAATCTTAAAGTTGACATCTACATAATTACTGCCCTCTACCCAACGTGTCTCCGGACATACATCCTTGTCAAGAACACGGACAAATCTCTCGTTTGCATAATATTTGTCATATGCAGCACGAACAGTATCGTAATCTACCTTTTCTTTTAATGAAGCATATGCCGTAACCAGAATACCACGATTCATCGGAACCAGATGTGGTGTGAAATTAATCATGATCGGACTGCCGTATGCATATCCAAGCTGTTCTTCGATCTCCGGTGTATGGCGATGAGTCGTTACTCCATATGCCTTAATGCTTTCATTTACCTCACAGAACAGGTTCGGGATCTTTGCTCCTCGTCCTGCTCCTGATGTACCGGACTTAGCATCTACAATGATCGTATTCGGATCGATCAGCTTCTCTTTTACAAGCGGATATAAGGAAAGAATGGAGCAGGTTGTATAACAGCCCGGATTTGCCAGAAGTCTGCATCCCTTTACCTTATCTCTGTTGATCTCACACAGACCATATACGGCCTCGTCGATAAATTCCGGACTCTTATGCTCGATCTTGTACCACTTCTCGTAAGTAGCAACATCCTTAATTCTGAAATCCGCACTCAGATCAATGATCTTAACCTTTGATAAGATATCCTCATTTACAAGGGAAGAACATAAGCCCTGTGGGGTTGCAGTGAAAATAACATCCACTTTCTCAGCCAGCTCATCCATATTCTCGCCCAGACAGGTTGCATCCACGATCTGAAACATGTTTCCAAATACTTCGTAATATTTCTTATCTATAAAACTTCTGGAACCATACCAGACTATTTCCACATCCTTATGTCCAAGAAGAATTCTTACTATTTCCTGACCGGCATATCCGGTTGAACCAATAATTCCTGCTTTTATCATATCTTACTCCAATCTGCTGCGACCGGTCATTTTCCGTTACAGCCATCGTCCTATTTGTATTTCTACACATTCATTTATCTTACTCTCTGCATTTTCTTCCGTCAACCGCTTTCATAGGAAAATACAGTTCGTATAATCTTCCATGATTATACAGTTATTATGTATAATATTCAAGTATTAATTAATAAATATACAAAAAATTATTTTGATATTTATTTTTTTATTCTATTTTTAATATGTCCGTATACTTTCTTTCTGTTTTGAAAACTGATTTTACATTCAAAAAGCTCTTGTACAAACACATTTTTACGCATTTCACACAAATGTTAAAGCCGGCAGGACAGAATGTTTTTCTGTCTGCCGGCTTTATACATATTATGTATATTTTTTGAATAATATTAGTCCAATGCTTCCTTCTGAGGTACGGTTACTGTCGCTTCATAACAGGAGAAAATTTCTTCTACACGCTCCTGATCCGGTTTCTTTGTGATCAGACTGACGACCGGAACAAGGATCAATCCACCGATCATCGCTGCTGCACCACAGTTTACAGGTGACTGTAATGCCTGTGGAAAACTAAATAACTGCCATGTATTACTGATAAAGTTCAGTGTCATGATACCAACGCCCCAGATAAAACTTACAAGGCAGGCTGCCACTGTCGTACGTTTCCAGTACAGACCATATAAAAACGGAGCCAGACAGGCACCTGCGATCGCACCCCATGAGATACCCATAAGCTGTGCGATAAATGCCACTTTGCTGGAATACTGAATGACTGCAATGACCGCTGATAATGCGATAAATACTACCAACATGATCCGCATTGTAAGAACCTGCTTCTTCTCTGACATTTTCGGTGCGATCGATGCTTTGATAAAGTCGATCGTAAGTGTGGAGCTTGAGGTCAGAACCAATGAAGATAAGGTAGACATCGAAGCAGACAATACAAGGATAACCACCAGTCCCATCAATACTTCCGGAAGATTCTCAAGCAGGTGCGGAATGATCGCATCAAATCCTTCTGTTGCTACATCCGTCTCAGTCAGTCGTCCAAAACCACCAAGGAAATAACATCCTCCGGCTACGATCGTAGCAAATAAAGTAGATACGATCGTTCCTGTCTTAATTGACTTCTCATCTTTGATCGCATAGAATTTCTGGATCATCTGAGGAAGTCCCCATGTTCCAAGTGAGGTTAATATGACAACACATATCAGATTGAAGATATCCGGTCCAAGGAAGGATGCAAATACACCCGGTGTATCCGAAACCGCCGGATCATTTACACGAGCCAGCTTGTCTAACGCACCTGTAAGTCCGCCTCTCTCGTTTAATACTGCATAGATAACTGCCACTATACCAACCAGCATGATCAGTCCCTGAATAAAGTCATTGATCGCTGTCGCCATATATCCGCCAACGATTACATAGATACCGGTAAGAACTGCCATAGCAACAACACAGATCTTGTAATCAATGTCGAATGCCATTCCAAACAATCTGGAAAGACCGTTATACAATGAAGCCGTATATGGGATCAAGAATATGAATATGATCCAGGAAGAAATGATCTTCATGGATTTGCTGTTATATCTTCTCTCAAAGAATTCCGGCATTGTTCTGGAATCCAGCTTCTGCGTGATCAGTCTGGTTCTTCTGCCAAGCACTACCCATGCAAGCAGTGATCCAAGGATCGCATTTCCAATACCGATCCATGTGGATGCAATTCCGTATTTCCATCCAAACTGTCCTGCATATCCAATAAAAATAACTGCTGAAAAATAGGATGTACCATATGCAAATGCTGTAAGCCACGGGCCTACGCTTCTTCCTCCCAGTACAAATCCGTTCACATCTGTCGCCTGTTTTCTTGCATAAAATCCTACACCGATCATTATGCCAAAGAATACAACAAGCATAATCACTTTAATAACCATGTCGACCTCCCGTCACTTCTCATTTTTGTATTCGCAGAATTTTACAGCCAACTTTCCACCAACAATAGCGCATCTTATAATTTCTGATTTTCGAATTCTGACATAATCCGGCTCATTTTGCTTTATTGCGTTGAAGTCAAGTAACTTTAAAGTTCTACGTTTTAAACCACAAAATAGATTATATTGGATACATCCATTTTCGTCAATATAAAAAACGACTTCCGTGCAGATATTTTTTCAGCTTTCGCCAAATATTTCATTCTGCTGTTCAGAAGTCGTTTTTCCAATCTGTTTTTAGTACCTCATAAGCCCGCTGCACATTTCCAAATTCATACCATTACTTTGGATCTATGCTGTTTGCGCTTGTTCTTCACATTAATGTGTGTTCTCATATGCCAACACTTTTTCTGCAATCGTATCCATTAGTTCTTCTACGGAAAGCCCCTCGGCTTTTACCGTGATCTGTGCATATTTTTCATACAATAAGATTCTCTCTTTATAAAGATCCTTTAAAGTCTGACCATCCTTTAACACTACGCCACGTCGTTTTACATTTTCCAGTCTGGAAGCGATCACTTCATATGGAAGCTCGATATATACTACAATATCATTTTTTACATAATGCTGCATGGCTTCATCACAGTATACGACACTTCCTCCGGTTGCAATAACCGTATTCTTTAAGTCAATTTCTTTGTTTACATCATTTTCTATCTGAAGGAACCCATCATCTCCGTATTCCGCTATCAACTCACGAAGCAGCTTACCATGCTTCTTCTGGATCAATACATCTGCATCTACAAAATCAAATCCAAGAACCTTGGCGAGTACCACACCTATCGTACTCTTTCCACATCCCGGCATTCCGATCAAAACTATATTTTTCATCTTCTTTCTCCATTCTCTGTATTTTAATTTTCTATATTATCTATTCTCTGTATTCATTACTTCTTATTTAGTCCCAGTTCTGTATATTCAAGGATTTCTATTATTGCTTCTGTCATATACATCCCATAACGCGAAGGACATATACCCATGCCGTTATCGTGATCGATGAAAACAGGGTTGTCAGCACGATTGCATTTGATGACAGGACTTCATCATTATTCATATTCTTAGCCATAATATAACAAGTTACCGTGGATGGTGAGCCTGTCATGATCAATATTGCTGCCAACTCACTCGGTGCAAACCCAAGCTTGATCGCAATCGGCATATAGATCAAAGGAAATACAATCAGCTTCATAAGAGCTGCTGTAACCGCAGGCTTCATTTTCTCCAGTGCCGCTTTTGTATTAAAACCAGCTCCTATGGCGATCAATGCGATCGGAGTCGCCGTCTGTGCTATATAATTGATCGTCTTCATCGGGATCGCCGGAATCGTAATATTAAATAATGAAAACGGAACTCCGAGTACGATACCGATTATGATCGGATTCTTTAAAATATTAATGCATGCCGTTTTAATTCCGTCTGCACCATGGATATTATCTCTGCCCCCAAAGGTCAGCATAATAACAGACAGGATATTGAACAATGGTACCGCCGCAACGATCATAAGCGGAGCCATCCCTGAGCTTCCACAGATATTTTCTACAAAGGCAATTCCAAGCACCGCCGCGCTGCCTCTTGCCGATGCCTGCGCAAACGCTCCGACCATCGTCTTATCCCGGCAATATATCTTTGCAAAGCACCATGCACATGCAAACATAATAAAAGTTCCAAAGAAACAAAACGCCACAAATTTCATATTTACGTCTTTTAATACCGAGGTTGTTGCGATATCCCGGAACAAAAGCACCGGAAGGGATACCTTAAACACATATTTATTTGCTATATTTGCAAATTCATCATTGATCAGCCCAATCCGTTTCAGAAACCACCCCAACAGGATCACCAGAAAGATCGGCACTGTCGCATTTATACTAAATAAAAAATCACTCATTCCATTCTCTCTTTCCTTAATTAAACTGTCGCAGCCCTTACTATAGCACAGCTTGTTACCCGATTCAATTTTTATCCGATTTTTTTAAAAGATCTATATGCAACAGATACATACCTGCCAGACCTCGAAAACTTTAAATTAATGCTAAAATATATGAGATTATCATCAATCCATATATAATATTCAAAAAAATGAATACCGGGAAGCGGCTTAAAACCTTATAAAATCCGCTCTGTCAAAAAAAATATAAAAAAAATAAAATTTATTGTTGACATCAAGGGGGTGTTTATGTATAATATGTCTTGCGTCAGAGATATGGCGAACATAAAAAACGACACGGGGTGTGGCTCAGCTTGGCTAGAGCGCTTGATTTGGGATCAAGAGGTCGCAGGTTCGAATCCTGTCACCCCGACTTAGATAATCATAAATCTAAACACTGTTAAGCAATCATGCGGGTGTAGTTCAATGGTAGAACACTAGCCTTCCAAGCTAGATACGTGGGTTCGATTCCCATCACCCGCTCTTTATTTTCGCTAATATTTATAGCGGGAATTTAAAATGTGTCCGTAGCTCAGCTGGATAGAGCAACGGCCTTCTAAGCCGTGGGTCGGGGGTTCGAATCCCTTCGGGCACATTTATTTGTTTCATTCTGTGGCACTACTGCTGTTCCATATGGATGTTTCACTTATATGGTGGGTATGGCGCAGTTGGCTAGCGCGCCAGATTGTGGCTCTGGAGGCCGAGGGTTCGAGTCCCTCTATCCACCCTTTTCTTTATCGCATATTAAGCGATGCTTTTGGGTTATCGCCAAGCGGTAAGGCACAGGACTTTGACTCCTGCATTCGCTGGTTCGAATCCAGCTAGCCCAGTCAAAAACTTAATTTATATGGGCCATTAGCTCAGGCGGTAGAGCACTTGACTTTTAATCAAGTTGTCCGGGGTTCGAGTCCCCGATGGCTCATTAAAATTTCAGATATAGTTTTATATCTGATTTTTTTATATCTACTCTTCTATTCTTTTATTCTATTATATATAGAAGAAACTCTGCGGATATGGCGGAATTGGCAGACGCGCTAGATTTAGGTTCTAGTGTCAACAGACGTGCAGGTTCAACTCCTGTTATC
>PPYE01721211.1_pt1 | contig 16799 bp, 11 predicted proteins | sample 1559881 | NCBI WGS metagenome assembly PPYE01 (sample SAMN08240022, study PRJNA423297) | Human gut metagenome, whole genome shotgun sequencing project. | reverse complement strand
CTTACGGACCTCTTAATTTATTACTTTAGTATTAATATTAATCCAACTCCCGCCTGTTCATCCGTCACGGATTACTTGGATCGATACCCGCACGGGAATTGTATGATTATCTTATTTTGTTAAATTCTTATTTAACGATAGCCTTAACAGCTTCCTCACCATCAACAGCCACTGCTACGATACCGGCAGGCACGGAGATTGTAGCGTTATCGGAAGTAAGAACGGTCTCAGCGATTACCTTACCCAAGATATTCGTGATAACTACAGACTTACCAGCTGCGCCTTGAACGGTTACGGTACCGTTACCGGCTACTACAGAGATACCTTCTACAGCATCGATTGTTTCGTTATCTGTTGCGATATCATCACCTTGCTCCACATTAAAGATCAAAGCATCGTCACCACCTGTATTCATCTCATCGAAATTAGAAGAACGATCATCAGACAGAACTAAACAACCATTCTGCATTCTCAACCAAGCCGCATATGTAGGAGCGATGTCACCCATAGCAGAATTATTGTAACCAGAAACATGTTTACTCTTCATAGACTCGAACAAGAATGCTCTATCAGCTTCTACCTCATTAGCGGCAACTTCCTTGTTTACGAAACGCATAGACCAAGTCACATACTTATGGTTATCACCAGATAAGATATATTTGTGTGAAACAAATTCATCTTCAGATACTCCAGCCTTCTTAGCCGCAGTCCAAGCATCCTCCTCAGCCTTGTTCAAATCAGCGAAGTTGATCTTCTCGTTCGGTAAGTTCTTGAACTCATCTCTCAAGATATACAAAGTATCAGCTACACGGATAGCTTCCACGAAACCTGCACGATCATATTTCTTCCACATGTAGTCAGCATCTTGCTCCCCATTTGATAATGTTGACCAACCATATTTATTAGCGAAATCATGGAAATTGATCAAATATTTACCTCTTTCAAAGCCCGGAACAGCCGGTTTTGCGTGAACGCAATGCCATTTATCTGTCGGTTTACCTTCTGCGGTAAAGTGATGGTCATCTTCCGTACAAGGTACGCCTTCAACTCCTTCGAAATCATTACGATCAATAGAGATCAAATATTGAGGCTTGATATTACCAGAACCACGGTTTACCCATGCGGTATCAACGATGAATGACAAACCATCCTCAGTCTTATCCGGAGTATAAATACCTAAGAAGTCAATACCTTCTTTCATGAAGTTCTTATTATTCTCAACCTGCAAGTATTCTTTACGGTATTTCTCGATAAAACGTAAAGTATCGGCCTTGTCACCTTCATTACCTTCAAGTTCAAGAGAACTGAAACGACGGTAAAGCGGAGTGTTGTCCGGTTCGATAGCGAAAGCAGAAGTACGAGTCTCGCCTAATACTTGATTCTTCAATGTAGCGGCACCGTCATAATCGGATACTCCAGCTTTCTGATAACCTAATACATATTTTGTAGCATTAGGATAATTATCATATGCAGCATTAACAATCGCATAATAGTGCTTTCCACTGATATGGTTGTTTTCTTTGAAGAATGCATAATAAGTCGTATAAGATTGCTGATGACCAGTAGCACTAGAACCTACATTAAACTTATCTTCCTTATTAACTTTCCATTCATTAAGTTCACCTTTACCATCTTTATAAGAAACCTCATAAGCAGTTCTCACTAGAGTCTTCAAGCCTTTAATACGATTCTTAGCCACATCATCGCTAACCTTATAACCGTAAGGGATATCTACAGTCGCAAATATCTTTGAGTTATTATACCAACGCTCAGTCAATGTATCAATTACGAAAGCATCTTTTCCATCCAACACAGTCAACGTAGAGTCTGTAGATTTAGCGATGTATTTATCCGTAGCATAAGGATGCCAATAGTTAAACGTATATTTGTTAACCAACAAAGAATCTTTCTCCAACTTTCTGTAACCTAAATACGGATCAGAAATAGAAGCTGCCGGAACTTTCTCGAAGAACAAAGAATCTATACCGACAGAGCCATACTCCGCTGTAAGTTTATCTCCATATACAAACATATAAGAACCACCCTCTGCCTTTCTTAACTGAACAGTAGAATAAACAGCAGTCTTATATGACTCCATCTGGCCATCACCATCAAAATCCGCATTTATAACTTTATCTGCGAATTCACGGTTAGAGATAGTAACCGGAGACACAGCCTTCACTTTATCATTACTTGTATTTTTCTTCAATACAACCCATTGATAAGCTGGCATATGAGCAACACTCTGCTCATCCTCATTCACGGTTGTCCAACGGATAGTACCATTCTCATAGATAGGAGAAGCTAAATACTGTCCTTGTTTATTCTTGATGAAATAAACACCATCATCAACGGAAGTCTTGGAAGAACCCTTTTCCTCACATCCGCTAAGACCCAAAGAAATATGAGTGTTCTGGTCCTCCGGATCAACTGTCAAAATACAAGTTTCATCTTTAATCAAGTCTTGCAAAGAGACACGCCAGAACTCATGCTCGTTAACTGGAGTAGCCGTAACGTGCGTATTCCAATACTTGCCATCATTATTCCAAGTAACTTTTTTTACATAGATGTACAAGCTATCGCCACTCGGAGAATAGATGAATTTGAACTGATGTTGAGCACGTAATTCAGAGCTAATAGAACTGTAAGCATCAGCTTTATCCTTTGCTTTCTCTGTCCAACCGTAAGCTAAGAACTTTGTACCTGTCTCATTCGTATAAGCCGTATCAACTTTCAAATAAGCGTCTTTATCCTTTTGCTTGATGAAAAGCCATTTGTTATTATCTTTATCCTCTGCGATAAACTTCTGCTCATTGAACGGATTCTTTAAGCTAGTACCTTTCACGTCCGGAGTGAAAGTCAATTGTACTCCAGCCTTGTTATCTTGAAGAAGACCCAACTTCGTATTTACTTGATCTTCGCTCAATGCGATTTGTGCTGCGCCAACCAAAGCAAAGTTAGTCACATCAGCGGCGTTTGAAGTGGCATCTATTTGATTAGCACCCCACTTGGCAACCTTAACAGCGCCGGTAGCAGGATCCGCTTTCAAACCAACAATTGAGTCCGTTGAGAAATAAGAATACAAAGGTCTCTTTTCTTCCAAATCTTTGTATGAGCGAGAGAATGCCCAACCTGCGATCTCACCACCTAAAACAGGTTTCCAAGCACCATTCATACCATTCTCAGTCTTCTCATGGCCAGCCATTGTCAAATCCAACATAGTTCCAGACAATTTATTCTGGAAGTCATAAATAGGAGCTTGACCTTGGTTATAATTAGAGACAGAAACACACCACAATGTAGCCTCTAAGTTATTCTTAGCTTCGCTTGCACTATAAACACGTAGTTCATAATCACCTGTTCCACGATTTAGCTCCATCGCAAGATAAGCAGGAGTAGTGCCATCCATGACCTTCAACTGATAAAGACCAGAATTAGCTCCCTCCTTCAAACCGCCTAAACGCCATTCTTGACCCAATACAGTTTCCGGGTCTACTCGACTTGGTGTAGTCTGTGCATTAACAGACATAACACTTAACAGCGCCATACCTGCCAAAAGAGTAGAAAACTTCTTGTTCATAAATTCAAAATTTAATATTAATAATAGTGTTAATTAAAGTCCATCCCGTCGTTTAGTACCCTTGTTTTACTCGAAAACGACTAGTCTAAACGATCGTTTAGATCTTGCGTTTTTTAGGCGCTTGAGCGGGAGGTTCGTTGAAGGAATCGCTTGTTTGGTAAATGATAACCTATCCTATTGATAAGAAAGAGGATAAGTGGAAAAAAAATAGCCCGGAAGGGTTGCAAGTATCGAAGAAACGCGTACCTTTGCAAATGACTAAAAGAATCGATCGTTTAGACTAGCCGTTTCTATCTATTATATAATGTACGCATGTACATTATATATGGTATCCATCCATAACCGCATAATAAATACAAACATTCACATGCAATCATTGCAAATACTCAAACGTATAATCCAAGGCTTGTCAAGCCATAAGCTTACGAGTTGAGAAGTGATTAGTTATTCACTTGGAGAACTTTATGCTAGCGGCTTAGTCTATTATTTAATGTTATCTTTATACGTGAAAAGAATAAGTCAACCATACCAAATTTGATCTCTTAAAAAGTACAATAAGCCTAATATTTAAAGATTGTTATTTATATTTCTGATAATCAGCGTATAATAAGAATTGATCAAAATGGGAGCCGATTACTATCCATAGTATTTTGCACTACTATTAATACTAATCGTACTTTCTATAAATAGCAAAGCAGACTACCATGAACCTGCTTTTTAAGAAATATACAATAAACAGAATGCGCAATACGAAAATAAACCTTACCTTTGGAGCAGTAATCACCTAAAACCATTTAACTATGGCGCAATACGTAGACATCATGACTGATGCTGGATTTAAGGCTGTCTTCCAAGACAAGCAAGTTACCATCAAGTTCCTTAACGCCGCCCTAGCCGGCGAACGGCAGATCAAGGACATCACCTACCTCGACAAGGAGATCAAGCCAGAGACCGTCGAGAACCGTACCATCATATTCGACCTGCTCTGCGAGGACGTGTCCGGGGCCAAGTTCATCCTAGAGATGCAGAATTGTCCCCAGCACTATTTCTTTAACAGAGGTTTTTATTATCTTTGTCGCATGGTGGCCCGGCAAGGACAAATCGGCAAGCAATGGCAATATCGGTTGCTACCCATCTACGGAGTCTATTTCTTGAATTTCAAGTTGCCGGAGTTCACAGACTTCCGTACGGATGTTGTCCTCGCTAACGAGAGGACGGGAAAGGTGTTCAATGAGATCAAGATGAAGCAGATCTACATATCGTTCCCGTTATTCAGTTTAAGCAAGGAGGAGTGCAAGAGCTCCTTCGAACGTTGGATTTATACATTGAAGAATATGAACCTATTTGAACAATCTCCCTTCAAGGAGGAACAGGAGACCTTCCTTCGCTTACTGGACGTGGCGAACGTCAACTCACTCAGCGAAAAAGAACGTGCGATCTACGAGGAAAACCTAAAGAATTATCGGGATTGGTATGCGACCATCGATTACGCACAAACGGAAGGGATTGAAAAAGGAATGCAGGAAGGAATGCAAAAAGGGATGCAGAAAGGGATCGAGAAAGGGATCGAGAAAGGCCGTCAAGAGGAAAAACTCCAGATAGCCCAAAAGATGAAGGAGCAAGGACTTGACTCCGAACTTATCGCCCAATGCTCCGGACTTTCTGTTGAAGACATTGAGCGACTATAACCCGAATCAACCGATTCAATTCGATCCGGGCCGCTTCCATCCACTATCCGGAGGAAACGGCCCGGATTACTTTCGTACATTCACGATACCTAGAAAGCGTAATTAAAATCCAACGGAATAAAGAAACTGACGATTGTTCCGCTCCCCATCCCCTTCTCCTTGCTTTGGACCGAATATGTGATCTTCTCTTTATTTCTCCTATTCAACAATAGGATCGTACGGTAAAGGACTTTCGTTCCCATCCCCGTACCGTTATGTCCCGCATTCGTAAACAGACGATACCCGGGTCCATTATCCTCTATACGGATATGGATGCCTTTCCCGTCGCGCTCCACGAAAACAGATAATCGCTTCTCGCCCTCGATCGCACACAAGCCATGTTTCACGGCATTCTCTACGGGTATCTGGATCAGCATGGCCGGGAGATAGATTGCGTCCGTGTCAAGGGAGGGATCGAGATTCCATTCCAGACGGAAGTCCGGCCCTAATCCTTGCGCCTGCAAATTCAAGTAAGTCCGGACAAAGCGTAATTCTTCCTCCAACGTGATACTAAGCTTTTCCGTGATCTCCAAACTACTACGTAACAACTCCACCAATCCGGAAAGTTGCGTACGGCGGGAACTTCCTTCTTCCTCCGAGCTAATCTCCCGGTTCAATATATTGAATATAAAATGAGGGGATACACGGTTGCGAATACTCTCCATCTTTAACTTCGTCACCTGATCGATATGGCTTAACCATTGGGCATGCCGTTTACGTTTCATAAAGTAATAAGCCATGCCGCTGACGATCGACAAGATCGCAAAAAGCAAGATCCAAACCCAACGGCTCATTTCCAAGTATTCCATCCGGCCGGCCTGTTGTTTAATAATAGCCTCCCGCTTGAGTAAAGTCGTATCTTGGCTATAACGCATATCGATCTCGGTGACACGCATCTGGGTCCGTTCGCTACGAATATTGTTCTCAATGACGCTATTCTTCGTTTGGTACTCATAGGCACGCCTAAAATCGCCCGTGGTAGCGAAGTAATTCTGCAAGTTCTTATTACGGATCGCTACCATCTTGGGATCTATGCCTACCGTATCCGTGTAACTCCTCAACAATTGATAAGCCAGCCCGGAGTTCCCCTCTTTTAAGGCTAGCGAAGCCTTCAAGGTCGTCAAATGGTACAAGGCCGTCTTATTATTATAGGTATGGAAGTACCTAAACCCTTTTTCCAGATAAAAACGAGCGGAATCCAACTGATCCAGACATAGATAGATCTCCCCTAAATTGATCTCGCATACGTTAGTATAGAAATCCATATGAGTAGGACGTACCACCTCACGGGCTTTCAAGAACCAAGGAAGCGCCTTCGCATACTCTTCCTTGTAATAATAGTAATTTCCCCGGCTATTGCAAAAGGTGAATTTCTCGCTCAAGTTACGAGAATCCAGTTCTTTCTCCGCCAAACGGTAAAAGTGATCGGATAAGTCAAAGTCCCTCAATTCCATATACGTCTCGCCCAAACCAAAATAAATAGGAAAGGACATCCGATCCATAATACCCAATGAATCACTCACGAAAAGAGCTTGGCGAAAGTAGCGGGCTCGCTGATCGTAAGCTCCTTTCCGGGTATATATATCCGCTATATTGATATAAATATCCGGGATTTTATGCTCCATCTCACTCTGCCGGATCTCTTGATACGCCTCGGAATAGCAAAGGAGGGCCGAATCCGTTTTATCCAAAAATGAATAATAATTGCCAACCGTATTTTTCAGCGTCCCTAAGAGTCCATGTATCTTGGGAGACATCGGTACACGGTCGCAATAATCTATAATTGACCGATGTAAAACAAACCCGGAATCATATACACTATTTGCAAAATAAATCTGGCTTTTAGCCGCAAGTAATTTATAATATTTATCGCTATCTTTAGTTAGACTTAAAGCTTCATCCAATGCGGAATGAGCATATCGAGGATTCCGGTAAATCGAATCCATAGCCATATGTTCCAAAGAGTCAATCCGCAGGTTATCAGAAAAAGCAAATGTTTTTTCCGGTAGCTTTCCACAAGAAAACAGAAACACAAAATGAAATAGCAATAATAAAATGGACATAAAAGTAATACACACCCTATATTTAGTCATCATCTTGGCGGTTTTAAAGTTCATATGCAAAAATATTTAAAAATTTAATCTACGCAATTATTTCTCCTAATAAATATCGAAAATCGATTACATTTGTAAATCTAAAATAGAGTACACATGAAAAACTTGATGATTCCTGCGCTGGCGTTATTTTTATCGGCGGCGGCGCAAGCAGACGACAGTCCGTTATGGATGCGTTACTGCGCGATCTCCCCGGACGGGCAGACGATCGCATTTTCTTACCAAGGGGATATCTACACGGTCCCTTCTTCCGGAGGAAAAGCCCGGCAGTTGACAACACATCCGGCGCATGATACCCGTCCGGTCTGGTCGCCCGACGGACAGAGAATAGCCTTCGCCTCCAACCGTAGCGGCAACTTCGATGTATTTCTCATGAACAAGGAGGGAGGGGAACCCAAGCGGCTCACCACCCACTCCACAAACGAATATCCCACGACTTTTAAGGATAACGGACACATCTTGTATCTGGCCAACGTATTGCAAGATGCCAAGGATATCCAATTCCCCGGCACCCGCTTTATGCAAGTCTATGAGATAAGCACGGACGGAGGAAGGCCGGATTTATATTCTTCGTTATACATGGAAAATATAGCCCTCAGCAAAGATGGCAGTAAATTATTATACAATGACTACAAAGGTTACGAGGACCCTTGGCGCAAGCATCATCAATCTTCTATCACCCGTGATATCTGGTTATGTACGCTTGGAAAAGATCGCTCTTTCCAGAAAGTAACCACTTTTGGCGGTGAGGATCGTAATCCTGTATGGGCCGCGGATGGGGCGTCTTTCTATTACCTAAGCGAGGAGAAAGGAAGCTTTAACATCTTCAAGAAGGATTTGGCAGGCAACAACGAGAAACAAATCACGACGCATACCACCCACCCCGTGCGTTTCCTTACCTCCGATAATTCCGGGACTCTATGCTATAGTTACGACGGCGAGATCTATACCGTTAAGGAAGGTCAGAAACCTGCCAAGGTGAATATCCAGATCGTCGCGGATAAGATCGAGAACGACGTGATCCATCGTCTTCTGACCGATGGAACTACGGATATCGCCGTCTCCCCGAATGGAAAAGAGGTAGCGTTTATCACTCGTGGCGATGTTTACGTAACTTCTATTGAATACGAGACGACTCGTCAAATCACGAACACGCCGCAACAAGAGCGCAATATAGATTTCAGTCCCGACGGACGTTCATTGGTATATTCCGCCGAACGGGAAGGAACATGGGGGATCTACGAAAGTAAACTTACACGTGACGAAGATAAGCAATTCACGTACGCCCCGGAATTGAAAGAGGAGCCTCTTGTCGTATCCGGACAAACCTCGTTCCAACCCTTATACTCTCCGGATGGTAACGAGGTGGCTTTCCTTGAGAACCGAACCACCTTACGTGTTATCAACCGAAAGACCAAGCAGGTCCGCACCGTATTGGACGGGAAATACCTCTATTCGTATAGCGATGGAGACCAGCATTTCCAATGGTCGCCAGACAGCAAGTGGTTCTTGGTTGATTACATCTCCATCGGAGGATGGAACAATACGGATATCGCCCTCGTGAAAGCGGACGGTAGCGGCGAGGTAACGAACCTGACGGAAAGCGGTTATTCGGATGGCGACGCAAAATGGGTATTAGACGGTAAGGCCATGATCTGGTCCTCCGACCGTGCCGGTTTCCGCAGCCACGGTAGCTGGGGTGCCGAGCGGGATGTGTACATCATGTTCTTCGACGGTGAGGCTTACGATAAATTCCGCCTCAGTAAAGAAGAACTGGCCTTGGTAGAAGCGGATGAAAACAAAGATAAGGACGAGGATAAGACATCCGATAAAGATTCCGATAAGAAAAAAGAGGATAAGGATAAGCCTGTAGCCCCCTTGAAGTTTGATTTGGAGAACCGCAAGGACCGGATTATTCGCCTGACCGCTAATTCATCCTCATTGGGAGACGCCGTACTCGCCCCGAAAGGAGATAAACTATATTATTGCGCCGCTTTCGAGAAAGGCTTTGATTTATGGGAACACGACTTGAAGGAAAAGTCCACTAAATTACTGCTCAAGAATGTCGGTCGAGGCACTCTATTCGCCGATAAGAAAGTAGAGAACCTCTATCTTACCGCCGGCGGTAAACTGAAAAAGATAGAGTTGAAGGATAGCAAGGAAAAACCGATCGCTTTCAAGGCCGAGTTCGCTTATCGTCCGGCAGAGGAGCGTGCTTATATCTTCCACCACGCTTGGCGTCAAGTCTTGGATAAGTTCTATGATCCGACACTCCGGGGCATGGATTGGAAAGGGTATGAGACCGCTTACGCCCGTTTCCTTCCGCATATCAACAATAATTTTGATTTCCAAGAGATGCTTTCCGAGCTATTGGGCGAGCTGAACGGCTCCCATACGGGCGCCCGTTACAATCCGGGACTAACCGGGCCGGAAACCGCCAGCCTAGGCGCTTTCTTCGATAACGCATACACGGGCGACGGATTGAAGATCGAGGAAATCATCGCCAAGGGCCCGCTGACATTGGCCGGCAGCCAGATAAAGAAAGGCTGTATCATCGAGAAGATAGACGGAACACCGATAAAGAAAGACGCCGATTATTATCCACTGCTAAGCGGTAAAGTCGGTAAGAAAGTAATGCTTTCTGTCTATGATCCTACCAGCAAACAGCGTTTCGAGGAACAGGTAAAAGCGATCAGTAACGGAGAGCAATCGAACCTCCTTTATAAAAGATGGATCGAGAATTGCCAAGAAACCGTAGATAAATTATCGAACGGACAAATCGGGTATGTACATGTAAGAGGTATGAACAGCGAGAGTTTCCGTGAGGTCTATTCCGCCTTATTAGGCCGTTGCCGGAATAAGAAAGCCGTGATCGTGGATACCCGCCATAACGGAGGTGGCTGGTTGCATGATGATCTGGCTACCTTATTGAGCGGCAAGGAGTATCAGCGCTTCGAGCCTCGCGGACAATACATCGGTAGCGATCCTTACAATAAGTGGACCAAACCGTCCTGTGTCTTGATGTGCGAGGATAATTATTCGAACGCTCATGGTTTCCCTTGGGTTTATAAGACCTTAGGTATCGGCAAGCTGATCGGCGCCCCGGTTCCGGGAACCATGACAGCCGTATGGTGGGAAACGCAAATCGATCCGACCTTGGTATTCGGTATCCCGCAAGTAGGCGTGAAAGATATGCAAGGCAATTATCTGGAAAACCAACAATTGCAACCGGATGTCGAGGTGTACAATACTCCCGAGGCGCAGCTCTCCGGCGAGGACACGCAATTAAAAAGAGCGGTAGAAGTGATGCTGCAAACTGTAAAATAGCTTTTCTAGGCCTCGGAAATGACTTTTCAACCTTGTAAAATGCCTTCCGAGGCCTCGGAAATGACTTTTCAACCTTGTAAAATGCTTTCCGAGGCCTCGGAAACGACTTTTCAACCTTGCAAAATGCTTTCCGAGACCTCGGAAATGACTTTTCAACCTTGCAAGGTGGTTTCCGAGATCTCGGAAGCCTCTTTCACTCACATCGAACAGAAGAAAGAAACGAAAAACGGAACTGTGAAGTCCACCAAGATCCCGTGAAAGATAGAGACAAAGACCAAATCCTTTCCACAATAACGGGTGATAATCGGCAATGTCGTATCCATCGTAGTAGCTCCTCCCGCACAGATCGGAGATAGCCTTCCGAAATATCTAACGAACAACGGAGCGCCCAGCAAGGCGAATATCTCACGGATAATATTAGCGATCAAGGCGATCGTTCCTAACTCCGCCGCCAATTGAGCCCCCAGCGTCGGTTCTTTTAGCTCTGTTATCAAGATGGAGGATAATGAATAATAGGCGAAACCGCTTCCGACCGCCAAACAATCGAACACGCTCCATTTGGTAAGAGCAAGGCTGATCAGGGCCGAGAAGCTCAACGTCCCGATAATAGTAGCCAGAGGCACCAATAAGAGTTTCGGCCGTATACTCGATAAAATATCTTTCAGTTTCTTATCGCTTCCTATGCTAATCCCTACTTGAAACATCAAGAGGTAAAGTACATAAACCGTTATATCATTCTCGATAATGACCCCGGGCAAATAACCGCTCCATCCCAGCAAGCAACCCAAGGCAAAGAAGCCCACGACGATCAAACTCCCTTTCATCCCCGGCTCCTTTCCTTAAAAAAGAAATGATAAACTCCCCACGCCGCCAAGACGCTACCCAACGTACCGGCCGAAGCAATCAACAAGGCTTGCCCGCCCAACGTCGTAAGATTATTCACGATAGACTCATTAGCCCCTACCGAAATTCCCAGCAGGAACAAAAGAAGAAGAATCGTATAAGAAATAGGCTTACCGATCTTTTGCAGCAATTCTACTTTACGAAAGAAATACCCGACGGCAATGCCGCAGAACATGATTCCGATTACTGTAAACATCCTTTTGTAGTTTTTGCCGCGAAGTTAACAGAAACTCACAGTACCACAAAGCAGTTACTTCTTCGTTTTCTTGAATTTCACGGGAATCTGCATACCTCCGGCGTCGGCCATTCCCTCTAACTTATTTCCTTTCTGGGTCATAGTTAAGTCTACAGGCGTTCCATCCACATAAAAAGAGCTGGTATAGGTATCTCCTTTCGCCTTGATATCATTTATCTCCAAGGTACTACCTTGTATATTCACTTTAGCGGTCAACTTGCCGTTCTCTTGCTTTATCTGAAAACTTCCATCTTGATATCCATACGGAGCGTCGGGGGCAGAGAAGGACCAATCGCCTACGAGCTTACTGAGATCTGCGGCTTTATCCTGTGCCGAGATCGTGATACAAAACAAAAGGCATAAAAGGGTGGTAAAGGCTTTCTTCATGTTCGTTCCCATAATCTTATGAATTAAATGAGTAATAGATTTAAATAACGTTCCAAATGTAGTGATTAATTTTCGATCTTCCGAGATATGTTCTAATATACGAGCATCAAATTCTTTCCCCAAAGGGGGTAATGCCTCGGCCTCATGAGATACGAACCAAGCCTTATAGGGTAATAAGTCGGGAGGTACCACCGCTGAGGAGAAAAACTGGCGTAATTCCCGCTCTTCCTCCACGGATGTGGCGCATTCCCAATATTTATCCAGCAACTTATTTATTCGTTGATAGTCCATACACGATCCATAAACAGATTACCTTACCGCATACCGCTCCATCCTTTCCTTATTTCCGGAATACGTTTCCCTCAATGCCAGATTACGCGCTACCATCATGCAATAGGAAGGTAAGTTCTCAATGACAATCCAGCTATCCCGGTCTTCCCAAACCTTAAGCAGGGCTTCCTGAACGATCTGCTCAGACTGCTCCACGTCTCCGGTAATCCGGAAAACAACCCGGAAAAGGTTATTCTTCAGCGGCAATATCTTTGTCGTAAATTCGTTTGTTCCCATACTTTTTTATCTATAAGACGAGCCAAGCCCGAAAAAGGTTGCAGATTTTAAAAGGAAATTTCCAATATTCCCCCAAAGCCATTATCTTTGTGACAGATGATTGATAATTCGCTTATTACAAACTAAATCAATAATAACAGTGAAAAGAACGATCTTATTTTTTCAGGCCGCTCTTGCCTGCCTGCTGGTAGGATGCAAGCAAGCGCCGGAGTCGCCGCGACTACAAGATGAGGTGAGGTATGTAGACCCATTCATCGGAACCGGGTTCCATGGACACACATTCCCCGGAGCTACCCGTCCGTACGCGATGGTACAACTAAGCCCGGATACCCATATCTTGGGATGGGACGCAAGTAGTGGTTACCATTATGATGATGACCATATCTACGGGTTCAGCCACACGCATCTTTCTGGTACGGGTATCGGTGATCTGGGTGACGTAGCTTTATTACCTTTCTCCGGTGGAGATTCCATCAAACCAGTAGCTACCTTCAAGAAAGACACTGAGAAAGCGACACCGGGGTATTATGCCGTACGCTTGGATAACTTTGGCATCAACGTGGAATTGACTTCTACGGATCGTGTAGGTTTCCATAAATATACATACGACAATCCCAAAGAACGTCGTGTCCTGCTTGACTTAGGGCATATCCTTCAACCGAACTGGGGACATAAGCTGATCGGTAACCAATATTTACTTGTAAACGACTCCACGGTGGAAGGAACCGTGAAGACACAAGGTTGGGCACATTTCCACTCCATGTCCTATCGGATTACTTTCTCGGAACCGATCGAGACCGTATACCAATACATCGGAGGGAAATTACGTAAAGACTCCTTGTTCTTACGCCTAAATACGGCAGAAGATTTGAAGTTCCATTACAAATTCGCTGAAAAGGCACAACCGCTTTATGTAAAAGTAGCCTTATCCATAGTCGATCCGGAAGGCGCCGAGAAGAATCTCGAGGCAGAATTGCCCGGATGGGATTTCGATAAGACCCGTGAGGAATCAACGCATATTTGGAACGAGGCGTTAAACTTGATCCAGATCGAGGCAGATCCGAAAGTCATGGTCAATTTCTATACGGCGCTCTACCATACCATGATCGCCCCCTTCGCTTATCAAGACGTGGACGGGCGTTATTTGGGTATGGACAAGAAAGTGCATACCGCCGAACCGGGTTACGTAAATTATTCCGTATTCTCCTTGTGGGATACGTTCCGTGCGCTTCATCCGTTAATGACAATCATTAATCCGGCCCTAGCGACTGATTGGGGTAAGGTACTCGTGCAAGGTTATAAAGAAGGTGGAATATTACCCAAATGGCCTTTAGCCTCTAGTTATACAGGTTGTATGGTAGGATATCCGGCCGTCTCGGTCCTCGCCGACCTTGTAGCGAAAGATTTAGCGGAAGGTGATATGAGCACGTGGACGGAAGCCGGCGTACGTTCTTCCGTTTACCGTGAGGATCTTGCCGAGAAGTTCAAAGGAACCCGTGAGCTGGATCTGATCACGATGCACCCTTACTATAAGGAGAAATATGGTTTCGTCCCCGCCGACTCTGTTCCTGAATCCGTATCGTGGGGATTGGAGATGGCATACGAGGATTGGTGTATCTCCCAAATCGCCAAGAAGGCAGGTAATATAGAGTTGGCGAATGAGTATGCCAAGAAAGCCGAATACTACAAACGCTATTTAGATCCCGAGACGAAAATGATGCGTCCGGTAATGGGCGACGGTTCTTTCCGTACTCCATTCAACCCTCGCTATTCTTCGCATATGAAAAGCGACTATACCGAAGGGAATGCCTTCCAATGGAGTTTCTTCGCACCACATGATATGGACAACTTCATCGCCGCTATCGGTGGCAAGAAAGAGCTGGAAACACGTTTAGACACCTTATTCACCACCTCTTCCCAGATTGACGGGGCGGAAGCCTCCGGAGATATTACCGGATTGATCGGCCAATACGCTCATGGAAACGAGCCGAGCCACCATATGGCCTATCTTTATAACTGGACAGATTCTCCATGGAAAGGGCAAGGGTATTTAGATTATATCATGCAGAATTTCTACACGAATGAACCGGATGGTATCATCGGTAATGAGGATTGCGGACAGATGTCTGCTTGGTATGTCATGAGCGCCCTAGGTTTCTATCAGGTAAGTCCGGGTATTCCGGTTTACACATTGGGCCGTCCGATGGTAAATAAGGCTTCTATGCACGTAAAAGGCGGTATTTTCGAGATCGTGGCGACCAACAATAGTCCCGCCAATAAATACGTTAAAGAAGTCAAGCTAAACGGTAAAGTCCTAGAGACTCCTTTCATCAGCCACTCCGATATCATAAATGGAGGTAAGCTTGAGTTTATCATGACCGATCAACCGGTAAAATAAATTCATATAAAGAAACATAAAAACAAAGGGCGAATCAGTACACTGGTTCGCCCTTTATCTTATATTTGCCCTCAAACGATTAAATTGAAAAGCTATGTTACTCACAACAACTAACACGATCGAAGGAAAAGAAATTACCCAGTACTTCGGAATCGTATCCGGTGAAACGATCATCGGAGCGAATGTATTCAAAGATTTCTTCGCAGGCATCCGGGATATTGTCGGAGGACGTGCAGGTTCTTACGAGAGCGTCTTACGCGAAGCGAAAGAAACGGCCTTGAAAGAAATGAGCGATCATGCGGCACGAATGGGCGCAAACGCTGTAATCGCCGTAGATCTAGATTATGAGACCGTAGGAGGAAGCGGAAGCATGCTGATGGTTACCGCCGCCGGGACAGCCGTACGCTACCAATAATCCCCAAAATGAAATACTTTGGAGCCGGATTAAGCGAATCACATAAAGAACTAAACCGCATTATCCGTAAACCGGAATTAATAGAGCAAACCAAGGAGCTCTTTCTTGAGATTCATGGGAAATTACACCTCTCTGTGGTGTCTGGTAATGAGAGAAACGAGGTCGATGAGCTAGTCGGAGATTTAAGAGAGGATGAATATGCCATTATGCCTACAGCGAAAGATGAAACCATCGCTTGGGTATTATGGCATATCAGCAGAATTGAGGATCTGACCATGAATATATTAGTTAACGGGGAAAAGCAGATCTTCAATGAAGACTGGCAAACCCGAATGAATTCCCCTATCAGAGACACAGGAAATGCCTTATCTGATAACCAGATTATTCAGCTAAGCAAAAGTCTACGTATTCAAGAACTCTTAGAATACAGGAATGAAGTAGGACGAAAAAGCAGAGAAATCATCCGAACCTTATCTCCCGATGACATACGCCGCAAAATCCCAGCTCAAAGAATAAGCCGGATATTAGAAGAAGGTGGAACCACAAATCATGAAGATTCGATTTGGTTGCTTGATTTCTGGGCTAAAAAAGATATAGCTGGTATTTTATTAATGCCAAGACGGCGGCTACCTACTCTTCCACTGTTACGCAGTACCATCGGCGTGACGAGGCTTAACTTCTCTGTTCGGAATGGGAAGAGGTGGATCCCTCGTGCTATAGCCACCTTAATTTCGTTTTTTAAGATTTTGACCGGACATCAATCCGAAGAGACCAGCTTCGCCTTATCGTCTTAAAATATATCAACCTTCACGTGAGGAAAGTCCCGGGCTATTAGTACCACTCGGCTCGGACGTCGCCGCCCTTACACCTGTGGCCTATCAAGGTCATCGTCTATAACCACCCTTGAGGGAGATCTAATCTTGAGGCCGGCTTCGTACTTAGATGCTTTCAGCACTTATCCGATCCGTACTTAGATACCCGGCGGTGCCCCTGGCGGGACAACCGGTAAACCAGTGGTACGTCCAACACGGTCCTCTCGTACTAGTGTCAGAGCCCCTCAAATCTCCTGCGCCCACGATAGATAGAGACCGAACTGTCTCACGACGTTCTGAACCCAGCTCGCGTGCCACTTTAATGGGCGAACAG
>PPYE01617644.1_pt1 | contig 16801 bp, 19 predicted proteins | sample 1559881 | NCBI WGS metagenome assembly PPYE01 (sample SAMN08240022, study PRJNA423297) | Human gut metagenome, whole genome shotgun sequencing project. | reverse complement strand
ACATTTATGACACCTATTAAATTATTCTTTGCATGGCTTCAAAATGAAGAGTTTATAATTAAGAATCCATGTTCTTCGGTAAAACCAGTAAAAGAACCAAAACGAGAAAAGAAACCTTTAAATGAAGAACAAGTTGAAATGTTAAGAGATTGTATGCTTAGTAGGAGAGATAGAGCAATATTAGAATTTTTCTTATCAACTGGTTGTAGAGTAGCTGAAGTTGGCAATGTTAAGGTAAAAGATTTAGATATGACTAATAAAACTTTATTAGTTATAGGAAAAGGAAATAAAGAAAGAAGAGTATATTTTACAGAAAGATGTAAAAGAGCAATACTTAATTATCTTAGAGAACGTGAAGAGCAAGGAATAATAAGCGAATATTTATTCTGTTCTTCAAAAGCTCCAAATAAAAAATCGAATAATACAGAGCCTTATAAAAAATTAAATAATCGTGGTTATCAAGTAATTGTAAATAAAATGCAAAAGATGGCTAATATAGAAATGAGAATCACTCCGCATACATTTAGGCATACAATGGCTACATTTGCTTTAAGAAGTGGAATGGCTCCAGAATGCATACAACAAATTTTAGGACATAATGATGTTGGATTAACATTAAGGGTATATGCAAAAGTGGCTCAAACTGAAGTTGAACATTCATATAGAAAATTAGTTTCATAAAAAATATTATAAAGAATAGGAGTAATTCATGGGAATATTAGATAGAGCAGTAGAAAAGTATGGAGAAAGACAACTGGATCAAGCACAAGAAGAATTAGCAGAATTAATAGTTGCTATAAGTAAATATAAAAGAGCAGTAGATAAAGATAGAAATACAGATAAAGCAGTAATAGATGTAATAGAAGAAATAGCAGATGTTAACATAATGATTAAGCAGGTAATGATGTTATTAGATATAGAGGAGTTTGAAGTCCAAAACATAGAGATAGCAAAGTTAAATAGATTAGAAAAAAGGATGGATAGTTAATGAGCAGAGATAAATTCAAAAAGACGGAAGATAAGTTATATAACTATTTCAATAAAGAGAAGAAAATAGCCACATTAAATTATCGAATAGAAGTATTAAAGAACCAGATAGATAAAATTAATCAAGAGCTTAGAGAATGTGATATTAATATTGAAATAGAAAGTAGCAGTCCAGGATTTGAAGAAAGAGTACAGAGATCAACAGATGGAACAAGTTATGCAGAAAGAGAAGTAATAAGGATAACAGACTTAAAATTAAAAAGAAAGTTATCTAAGGAAATAGAGATAGAAGAGATAAAAGAAGAGATAGAAAATATAGAGCTAGATAATTCTATACTAGAATATAACTTAAAATACATTAATGAAGAATGGTACAAGCTATTAGAATTAAAATATAAATTTAAAAAGAATGAAACACAAATATCATTTGAAATGAATATAAGTCAATCTCAAGTAAATAAGATAAAGCAAAAAGCTATTGCAAATATTCAAAGATGGGAAGAATGGCGTAAAGTGGAATAAAAAAGGAATAAAAGAAGAATAATCATATAGACAATATGTGAGATAATGAGTATGTAGAAATTATGCGTCATGTGTAATTGTCCTCCTGTAAAATAGAGAGCACCTGGTAGAAATACTGGGTGCAATATGGAGATATAGTTCAATGGTAGAACAATAGGCTGTTAACCTATATACGTAAGTTCAATTCTTACTATCTCCTCCAAAAACGAACTATGAACCTTATATGGCAGTAGGTAGTATAAGGGGTGTGAAGCAATAAATATCTATTGGTGGCAAGTAAGACCTTACCTACAGGCATTATAGTCAGATAGATAGATTAATCCAGCAAAGCATAGAAATGCAGTTATTGGATTAAGGTTATTAACTATATAACCTCTCATAAGTTCTCAAATACCCTTTATACCAAGAAAGCACTTAGTAGAAATACTAGGTGCTATTTTATTTATGGAAAGGTAGATGATTATGACTTTAAAGAAGATATGCAGATGTGGGAAGGTAATACCATATAGCATTAAGAGATGTCCAGAGTGTGAAGTTAAAACAGAACAGGAACGTAAACAAAATATAAAATACTATAAACAAAATACTTATGAGAGAGATAGTAAATATAATAAGTTCTATAAAAGTAAAGAATGGATTAAGGTAAGACAAGTAGCAATATCAAGAGATCATGCGCTATGTAAGGATTGTTTAGCTAAGAATACAATAACTTCATACAATACAGTTCATCATATAATACCAATTAAAGAAGATTGGTCAAAGAAATTAGATATAGATAACCTCATATGTCTATGCGAAAGTTGTCATCAAAGGAGGCATAATAGCATGAAGGGGTAGGGGGTATCAAGAAAGTATTGAACTTTCAGACGGAGAGTGCGAGAGGCCTTTCAGTTTCACAAAATTCCCTAAATGAAAAAATAAGGAGGTGAGGAAGTGGCAAGACCTAGTAAAAGTGTTAAAGTAATGAGTAAAAACTTAACTAAAGAAGAAAGAGAATTAAGATTAGCAGCAGAAGAAAAATTGAAAGGTGGAGCAGATAACATTTCCCCACCAACACACCTAAATGCAAGTCAGAAGAAGATATTTAATTATATTATTGAGCAACTTAATGAAAGTGGAATACTTGGTAATTTAGATACTTATATATTATCTCAAGCATCTATAGCAATAGATAGATTACAACAGATAGAAAAGATAATAAATAAAGATATAAATAGAATGTATGACAAAGATTTAATGAAAGCTAAATCTGAATATACAAAAGACTTTTTTAGGTGTTGTAATGAATTATCTTTAAGTCCTCAAAGCAGAGCTAAATTAGGAAATATTAATTTACAAGCAGAACAAGAGAAACAAGATCCTTTACTGCAGGTTTTAGCAGGTGGTAAAAGTGGATAAGAAAGATTTAAAGGGTTATAAATGGGCAAAAGAAGTTGTTGAAGGTAAGTTTATAGCTAATAAATGGGTTAAATTAGAATGTAAAAGATATGTGGATAGATTAGAAGGCAAGGTAAATTTACCTTGTTTTTTTGATTTTAATGAAGCTGAAACAATATATAAATTGTTAAGTCTTATTAATTATGCTACTGGATTTTATGCTAATAAACCAATTATAGAGTACGCAGCAGGATTGCAAATGATGACTTGGGAAAATATATTTTGTTGGTTTTATAAAGAAGAGGACGAAAATGGATTAAGAAAAAGAATGATAGAAGAAGTTTATCTAGAGATAGGTAGAAAGGCTGGAAAATCATTCTTTTGTGCAGTAACAGAGATACTTATAATGTTAAGAAGTCCTAAATTTGCACAACATGCTACAGCAGGGAAAACACGAGATATTTCAGCGCTAGTTAGAGATGCAATAGTGGAAATAATTAAAGCAAGTCCATTAATTTCTAAACATTTTAAGATAACAAGAGATAAAATTGAATGTAAATTAAATGAATGTACAACAAAACATTTAAGTGGTGAAGCTAATAATATAAATGGGTTGTTACTTAGCAGTTTTATAGTAGATGAAGTTGCCAATCAAGAAGATGGGACTATAATAGGTGCTTTAAAACTTTCTCAAATGTCAACTAAAGATAGATTAAGTATTTATATATCAACTCAATATGATTTAGAAATAAATGCTTTTAATGATTTATTAGAATATCATAAAAGTATCTTGTTAGGAGTTGATAATGAAACTATTAATACATTTGGATTACTTTTTGAACTTGATGAAGGTGATGATTTTAATGATGAAATAAACTGGTGGAAAGCTAATCCGTTACAGATGAGTTTAGAAAATGGCAGAAAATTTTTAAGACAAGAGTATAAAAAAGGCTTAAAAATTCCAAGTGCTATGAAAGAATTTAGAATTAAAATTTTAAATGAAAGATTGAATGGAGTTTTAGAAAATGGCTATGTTGATTTTGAACAATGGAGAAAAGGCTGTCTTGAAAATATAAATTTAGAAGGAAAAGAAGTTGTTATTGGGGTAGACCTTTCTTTAACTACAGACTTAACTGCAGTTTCAATAATGTATAAGGATGAAGATAAATACTATTTAACATCACATGGTTTTTTACCTGAGGATTCATTACCAGAAAGAAGAGAAAAAACAGATTATAGAAGTTTCCAAGAAAAAGGGTACTGTACTATAACTTCTGGAGCAATAGTCAATTATACAATAGTGGAAGAGTATATAAGAAGTATAGAAAGTAACTATAAGTGTAAAATCAAATGTATTGTATCTGATCCATTTAATGCTATGCAGATGATGGAAAGTTTATCTAAAGACTATGAAGTAATACTTTTAAAGCAAACATATAGTAATTTATCACCAGCTATAAAACAATTTAGAGATGATATTTACTTAGGTAAAGTATTTTATGAAAATAATAAGCTTTTAGATTGGTGTATGAGTAATACAACAACAATAAAAGGCAGAACTACTGATGATATATTGCTAGCTAAAGAAAATAAAAATAAAACAAGAATAGACTTAGTTGTAGCAAGTATTTTCTGTTATACACAGTTATATTTACAAGTAAACTCAATAAATATAAATGAAGTTACTGATGATTACTTAAAGATGATGGGATGGTAAAGGAGGTGAGAAATTGAATGTATTTAGTGGAATTGCAAAAAAGATAAAAAATGCTATTATTCCAGAAAGAACGGTAGATATGCAAAGCCAAGAATTATTAGAATGGCTTGGAATAAGCTCAACTCCTAAGCAATTGGTAAGTGAAGCAACATATTTCACGTGCTTAAAAATGTTATCAGAAACATTAGGAAAAATGCCTTTAAAGTTTTATCAAGAAACCGAAAAAGGAATACAGAGAGCTAAGTCTAATAAAGCTCACAAGCTATTAAAGACGAGACCAAATGCTTTAATGACACCATCTACATTTTGGGCTACAGTAGAACAAAATAGGAATCATTATGGAAATGCTTATGTTTGGATAAGAAGGAAATTCAAAAGAAATAAATATGGTGGTAGTTATGAAATTCAAGATTTTTGGGTTATGCCATCTGAGGATGTTCAAGTATTAATAGATGATGAAGGAACGTTTGGTGCTAAAGGTCGATTATGGTATAGATATACTGATAAATATTCAGCAGAACAATATCTATTTAACAGTGATGATGTATTACACTTTAAAACATCATATAGTTTTGATGGTATATTAGGTGTTCCTGTTAGAGAAATACTTAAGAATACAGTAGAAGGTGGATTAGAAAGTCAAAACTTTATGAATAATTTATACAAAAGTGGACTTACTGCTAAAGCTGTACTTGAATATACAGGGGATTTAAATCAAGAAGCAAAAGAGAGACTTGTAAAAGGGTTTGAAGATTTTGCAAATGGCTCTAAAAATTCTGGGAAGATAATTCCTGTACCGTTAGGAATGAAATTAGTACCATTAGATATTAAACTTACAGATAGTCAGTTTTTTGAATTAAAAAAATTTAATGCGCTTCAAATTGCAGGGGCACTAGGAATTAAACCAAATCAAATAAATGATTATGAGAAAAGCTCCTATGCTAACTCTGAAATGCAACAATTAAGTTTTTATGTAGATACAATGCTATTTATATTAAAGCAGTATGAAGAGGAACTTAATTATAAATTATTAAGTAAAAAAGAAATAGAAGAGGGACTATTCTTTAAGTTTAATGAAAAAGTAATCTTAAGAACAGATAGTAAAACTCAAATAGAAGCATTGTCTAAAGCTGTAAATAATGGTATATATACACCAAATGAAGCAAGAGAATATTTAGATAAACCTTCAAAAGAGGGTGGAGATGAACTTGTTATGAATGGTAACTATATACCTATAACAGATGTAGGAAAACAATATGCGAAAGGAGGTGATAAGAATGAGTAATAAATACTGGGAATTTAAAAATCAAACATCAACAGAAGCTGATTTATATTTATATATTGAAGTAGCAAGTTGGGGAGCTGGTTATGCAGCACATTCTGCGCAAAGTTTTAAAGAAGAGTTAGATGATCTGGGAGAAATAAATACTCTAAATATATATATAAATAGTCCAGGGGGAGATGTATTTGAAGGTAACACCATAATGAACATGTTAAAGCGTAAGAAATGCACTAAGAATGTATACATAGATGGGTTAGCAGCAAGTATAGCAAGTGTTATTGCTATGGCTGGAGACAGAATAATAATGCCAAGCAACTCTATGATGATGATTCATAATGCATGGACTTACGCTGCAGGAAATTCTAATGAATTTAGAAAATTAGCTGATGATTTAGATAAAGTTAATGCAAGTATAAGACAAACTTATTTAGATAAAGCTGGTGATAAGTTAGATGAAGAAACTTTAATTACATTAATGGATAATGAAACATGGCTTACAGCACAAGAATGTTATAATTATGGCTTATGTGATGTAGTTGGTGAAGATAAAAATATAGCTGCTAAGTTTGACTTAAATTTATTAAATAAATATAAAAATATTCCTGTTGATTATGTTTTAAATCAAGTAGAGGTTAAAAATAACAAGAAGGAAGACGTAGAAAAATTAGAAAATGAAAAGAAGGCAATTTTATGGGATTTAGATTTAATCTAAGTCTTTTTTTATTAAATTTTTTAAAGTGAAAGTGAGGATAAATCATGAATAAAGAGTTAAAAGAATTACTTGATAAAATTAATGCTAAGAAGTCAGAGGTTAAAAACTTAGCAAACGAAAATAAAATTGAAGAAGCACAAGCTGCTAAGGAAGAGTTGAAAAAACTTCAAGCTAAGTTTGATGTACTTTATGACTTAGAAGTTGAAGCAGAAGAAGGGATAAAAGATAAAATTGAAGCTGGAGAAGTAAAAGAAGCAACTAATAAGATAAAAGATTCAACTAAAGAATTTGCAAATGCTGCAAGAAATGGATTTAGAGTTACAAATAAAATGTCAGAAGGAACATTAGTAGATGGAGGATATACTGTACCAGAAGATATTTTAACAAGAATTAATACTTATAAAGAATCTAAAAAATCTTTAAAGGATTTAGTTAAAGTAGAAAAAGTTACTACAAATAAAGGACAAAGAACTTTTAAAAAGAGATCACAACAAACAGGATTTACTAAAGTTGGTGAAGGTGGGAAGATAGGAGTAAAAGGCACACCACAATTTGAGAGAATTGCTTATGAAATAGATAAATATGCTGGATATTTTCCTGTTACAAATGAATTATTAAGTGATTCAGACGCAAATATAACAAACACTTTAATTGAGTGGATTGGTGATGAATCAAGGGTTACAGCTAATAAATTAATATTGGAACAAATAGCAACTTTAAATGAAGTTAAACTAGAAGGAATTGATGATATAAAGAAAGCTTTAAATGTTACTTTAGGGCAAGCATTTAAGGCAACAAGTAAGATAATTACAAATGATGATGGGTTACAATATTTAGATACTTTAAAAGATACAGATGGTAAATATTTATTACAACCTAACCCAAGCAACCCTATGGAAATGAGACTTTGTGCTGGCGCTACAATTATTCCGATAGAGGTAATACCTAATGATGATATGGCAACTAATACAAATAAAGTACCATTTATTATAGGTGATTTAAAAGAGGGTATTGTTTTCTGGGATAGACAGCTAATGAATATTAAAACTTCTGATGTTGCTGTAATTGGAGACTTGAATGCATATGAAGAAGATTTAACTTTATTTAGGGCTATCGAAAGAGAAGATGTTACTATAAGAGATAGTAAAGCAATAGTTAATGGATATATTGATATAACACCCTAGTAAACCCTCTGAAAATGAGGGGATAGCTACAATTGGTAAAGCTAAGATAGGTAAAGCTGAAATAGGGAGAGGTGAATAACAATGGCTTATCAAAAACAAACATGGAATAATGGCGATATTATAACTAAAGAAAAAATGGATCATATTGAGGAAGGGATTTTTAATATAGAACTTACCCCTGGACCTCAAGGGCCAGCAGGTCCACAAGGAGCAACAGGACCAAAAGGTGACAAAGGAGAAACCGGTGCAAAGGGTAAAGATGCTGTTATTACTAAATTAGATAATATAGCTGCACTAGAAACAAATTCTGTTAGCGCTGAACAAATAGCGACGGCATATAATGCGCTAATTGCAGACTTAAAAGCAAAAGGATATATGAACCAATCATAAAGAGTGAGAGTTAAATTTCATTCTTTTTTAGAGGTGAATTATGGATTTAGAAGAATTAAAATTATTTCTTAGAATAGATGGAGAAGAGGAAGATTCATTTATTGAAGGATTACAAATTGCAGCGGAAGAGTATCTAACCAATGCTGGTATAAAGAAGGATTACACTAAAGAGTTGTATAAGCTTGCTATAAAAATACTGATATCTCATTGGTATGAAAATAGAGCTGTTGAAACTGCAGGAAAAAATGTAAGTAAAATAGCTTTTGGATTAGATACTATAATCGTTCAGCTGAAATATACTCAAGGTGATGCTATATGAATATAGGAAGTTTAAGACATAGAATTGAATTTCAAAGATTAGAAACAACCTATGATAAGGAAGGGTTTCCAATAGAGGAATATGTTACTTTTCAAAAAGCTTGGGCAGATATTAATAATCTTTATGGTAAAGAATATTGGAATAGTAAACAAGTAATATCTGAAAATGTAACGAGTTTCTATACTAGATACTATAAAAATATCGATATGGATTGCTTTATTATGTTCAATAAACAAAGATATGAAATATTAGAAATTGATAATATTAAATATTTAAATAAAGAGCTTAAAATAAAAGCTAAATTGCAGGTGATTAATAATGGCAATTGAGATAAGGGGTTTTGAAGATATTTTTAAAGATTTAGATGATATGAATATCTCTGATAAAAAAAAGAGAGCAGCATTAAAAGAAGGTGCTGAAATAGTAAAACAAGCTGTAATTGATAATTCTCCAGTTGCAACTGGGAATATGAAAAAGAGATGGAAAAGCAATATAAAAAGATTTGATGGAAATTTAGGTTTTGAAATAAGAGGTGATACAGTAGAAGATATATATAATGAGTTTGGATCTAGTGATAATAAAAAACATATAGGATTCTTTAGTAAGGCTGTAGATAAAGTATCTGATAAAGCAGTAAAAATTATAGCTAATGAGGTGCTTAAGTAGATGGAAGAATTATTAAGAAAAATTCTATTTGATGAAAGAATATCAAGTTTAGTTAATGATAAAATATATCTTTTAAAAGCTCCTAATAATACAATAGCTCCTTATATTGAATATGAAATTTTAAATGAAGAAGGTTCACTATTTGCGGAAAATGAAGAAATAGAAACAAATTATAGAATACAAATTGATGTATTTACAAAAGGAAGTTATGCATCAATAGTTAAGGTTATAAAAAATGTAATGAAAGAAAATGACTTTATAAAAGAGTTTGGAGGTTCTTTATACGAAGAAAATCCCAAGCTCTTTCATTATATTTTGAGATTTAATTATGAAAGTGAGGAATAGAAATGGCAAAGAAAATTACAACAGGTGTAGAGAAAGCGTATTATGCAGTTTTAACTACAGATGGAGATTCTCCAACTTATGAAACCGCTAAGTACTTACCAGGTTTAAGAGAAATATCTGTAACAGCAAATGAAGAACAAGCTACTATGTATGCAGAAAATAGATTGTATGATAGTGAAAATTCGTTAGGGGATATTGAAGTTACATTAGATTTTGCTTCAATAGATACAGCTAACTATGCTGTTTTATTTGGTAAAAAGATAGCTTCTGATGGAGGGATCATAGAAAGTGCTGATGACCAACCACCATATATTGCTTTAATGGTAGAAAAAACATTGAGTGGTGGTGTTAAAGAATATTTAACACTATTTAAAGGTAAATTAAGTATTCCTGAGGATAAAGCCAAAACAAAAGAAGGAAAAACAGAGTATCAAACTGTTTCAATTTCTGGATTGTTTATGCCTTTAGAAAATGGTATATGGAAACATAGTGTAAAAACAAGTGATGAAGGTTTCAATTTAGAAACTCATGCTGAGAAATGGGGAAAGGCAGTGGTAATACCTACAGAAAAAGTTATTTCAGATGTTTAATAAAAATTTAAAGGTAGCTTAGGCTACCTTTTATTAGTGGAGGTAATTGTGTTAGTAAATGAAATTAAAAGTTATAAGATAAAAATAAAAGATGAGGAAATAGAATTAAAACTAGATTTTAATGCATTAATAAAAATGCATAAAGAATATGGAAATGCATTCTTATTAATTTATCAATATGCCTTTGAAAATAATTTTGAAAAGCTACCAGCGATTATAAGATGTATGGCCAATAAGGATATTTCAGAAGAAGATGTTAAAAATACTATGTTGATTAATATAAAAACAATTGAAACTCTAAGCAATATAACTTTAGATTTACTTGATCAAGAGTTAACTGGAGTATCAGAATTTGAAGTTAAATCAGAAGTAAAAAAAAATCAAAAAATCAAGGAAAAGAAGTAGAGATTAAAGATTTTAACTTAGATTATTTTTATTATGTTGCAATACATCAATTAAATATGTCAGAAAATCAATTTTTAAATTCAACATTAAGACAAATTTTAATTTTAGAAGAATTACATAGTAACTATTTCAAAAATAATTTAAGAGAAATTGTTGGAGAAACTATTGATTCTATCTTTGGAAATTCAAAACAAGAAGAGGAAGAGGTATATGTAGAAAGCTTTTCAGAACTTTTTTAAAAAGGGGGTGGGAAATTGAGTGAATCTATAAGAAAAGTCAGCACAATATTTACAATAGATGATAACGAGCATAATAAAAAGTTAAAAGAAATAAATTCACAGTATAAGCTTACTCAAAGTGAAATAAAGCTTGCAGGTGAAAGATTAAATTATTTTGGGAAAAATACAAGCGATTTAACATACAAGCAACAAGCTTTAGTTAAACAAACAGAAACTCTTAAAGATAAAATTAATTTATATAAAGATAGTATAGAAAAAGCTAGTAACAAAGCTAAAGAAAATAATGATAAACTTAATGAATTAAAGAAAACAAAATCTAATTTAAATGATGAATATAGAAAATCTGTAAAAGTATATGACGAAGAAAAAAAGAAATTAGATGAAGCTGAAAATAGTTTAGAATTCTGGAAAAAACAACTTGAAGAAGTTACAAAAGAGCAAGGCAAAAATAGTTCGCAAGCACAAATGCATATGAGATATGTTATAGAGGGGTCTAAAGCAGTAAAAGAACAGAAGAAGGCTTTAGAGGAAGCTTCTAATGCCGTAGAAAAAAATAAAGAGAAACTAGATGAGAGTAGACAAGCGTATCAAGAACAAAAGGATGTAGTAGATAAAAATATTAAAACTGTTAATAATCATAAAATTAAATTAAATGAAGCAGAAGCTCAATTGACTAGAGTTGAATCCCAACTTAAAAGTACAAGTGAAGAGTTAGATAGGCAAAATTCGAAGTGGGCACAGGCTGGAGAAAGCCTTCAAAAGGCAGGAGAGAATATTTCTAACTTTGGAGAAAAGTCTACTAAAATAGGAAGCGCATTAACTAAAACTGTAACACTACCAGTAGTTGCTATGGGTACAGCGGCTATAAAAGCACAAGTTGATTGGGAAAGTGCATTTGCTGGAGTTAAAAAGACAGTAGATGGAACAACAGAACAAATAGCAGAACTTGAACAAGGTATAAAAGATATGTCTAAAGAACTTCCTTCAAGCGCTGAAGAGATTGCAGCAGTTGCAGAAGCAGCAGGACAATTAGGAATACAAACAGATAATATTTTGGGATTTACTAAGGTTATTATAGATTTGGGAAATGCTACAAATTTAACAGGAGAAGAAGGAGCAAGTCAGCTTGCTAAATTTGCTAATATAACAGGAATGGCACAAACTGAATTTGATAGGTTAGGGAGCACAATTGTTGCTCTAGGTAATAATTCAGCAACCACAGAAGCTGATATAGTTTCTATGGCTATGAGATTAGCTGGAGCAGGTACTCAAGTTGGAATGACAGAAGCAAATATAGTATCTTTAGCAGCGGCTTTATCTAGTGTAGGTATTGAGGCAGAAGCTGGAGGTAGTGCATTTTCTAAAGTTATGGTTAGTATGCAATTGGCAGTTGAAACTGGAAATGATAGTTTGAAAGATTTTGCAAGTGTTGCGGGAATGACAACAAATGAGTTCAGTAAAGCATTTAAGGAAGATGCTACTGGAGCGTTAATATCATTTATTCAAGGACTTTCAAAAGCGGAAGAGCAAGGAAGCAGTTCTATTAAAGTTTTAGATGATATGGGAATTACAGAAGTTAGATTAAGAGATAGCTTATTAAGAGCTAGTAGTGCTAGTGATTTATTTAATGAAACAATAGCGTTAGGAACAGAAGCATGGGAAGAAAATACTGCATTAACTAATGAAGCCAATCAGAGATATGCTACTACTGAAAGTCAAATTAAAATGTTAAAAAATGAAATAGTTGATATGGCAAGAGAGATAGGAGTTGAATTACTTCCAGTTGTAAAAGATGGACTTGTTATTATAAAGGATTTAATTGGAAAATTTAATAATTTAAGCCCTGCAACTAAAGAGAATATAATCAAGTTTGCTACTTTAAGTGCAGCCGTAGGGCCAGTAATAGGTACTGTAGGGAAACTCGCTCAAGGGATAGGAAGTGTTACAAAATTAGCAGGGACTTTATCATCTACATTGGGGGTAGCATCAACTGCAACTAGCGCTGTAGGAAGTGCTGCAGGAATAGCTGGTGGAGTTAGTGGAATGGCAGGACTTGCAAGTTCTTTGGGAGGAGTAGTTGTTGCGGCTGCGCCTTATGTTGCAGCGGGAGCAGCAATAGCAGGAGCTGGTTATCTTGTTTACAAGGGGCTTAATGAAGAAGTAATTCCGGAAGTTGATTTATTTGCAGATAAAGTTGAATATACAGCTAATACAGTTAATTCTTCAGGTCAATATATGGCTAACTCACTAGAAGCTACAGTAATTAAAATAAGTGATTCAACTAAAGAAGCTGTTGGAGCTTACATAGAGTTAGATGATAGTGCTAGAAATGAAATGCAAAGCTTATATATTAATTCTACTACTATTTCAGAACAAATAAAAACTGATATGACAGCTAAATTTAATGAAATGAGTACTCAAATAATTTCTGGTTATGAGAAACAAAAAAATGATAGTATAGCTCAATTACAAGAAATGTTTAGTTTACAAAGCACTTTAACGGCTGAGGAGCAAGCTAATATTATAGCTAATACAGGAACTTTCTATGAAGATAAAAAAATTCAAACACAGGAATTTGAAAATCAAATAAATCAGATTATAAATACTGCTAGTCAAGAAAAAAGAGCTTTAACACAAGAAGAAACTCGACAAATAACAGAACTTCAAAATCAAATGAGAGAAAATGCAGTAAAAGCATTAAGTGAAAATGAGGTTGAAGCCCAAGTAATACTTCAAAGAATGAAAGATTATGATGGAAGAATCACAGCAGAGCAAGCAGCAGAACATATTGCTAAATTAAATGAGAGTAGAGATAAAGCAGTAGCAACTGCTAATGATGAGTATGAGAAAAGAATTGCTACTATTACAAGATTAAGAGATGAATCAGGAGTAATTAGTGCAGAACAAGCTGATAAAATGATTGAAGATGCTAAAAGACAAAGAGATGGAGTTATTGAAAAGGCAGAAGAGACAAGATTAAATGCAATAGAAAAAATGCGAGAAATTAATTCTGACTTAGATAATGAAGTCAACACTCAAACAGGAACAGTATTAACGGCTTGGGATAAGATAAAAAGATGGTGGAGTAATTGGCAACCAGAAACAAAGTATATGAAAACTGTTACTTATACCGAAAAAATGAGTGGAGCTACAATAGGAGCTAATGCTTTAGGAACTTCTTATTTCCAAGGAGGATTAACTTCTATAAATGAAAGGGGATATGAAGTAGTAGAATTACCTAGAGGAACTAAAATTAAAAATCACTTACAGAGTGAAAATATGATAAAAGATACAGCAATTCAAACAGCTAAGGCTATATTATCTGGAATGACAAGTATGGATAATAGAAGCATAATAGTTCCAATTAACCTAGACGGTAAACAAATAGCTACAGTTACAGCACCTTATTCTGATAAGATAAGTGGAAATAATATAAACCTAATGAAGAGAGGGGTAATAGTTAATGAATGAAATTATATTTAACGGAAAGTCTTCTTATAAAGACTTAGGTGTTATAGTAACATATTTCAAACCACAGCCTCCAGAGCCTAAAATAATTAAGCAAGATGTTCCATTTATGCATGGAAGCTATGACTTTTCAAAATTATATGGAGAAGTATTTTATAATGAAAGAATTATCAATTGTAAAGTTCAATTTAAAGTAAGAGATGAAAGAATACTTTTAGGAAAGTACAGTGAAGTTATGGAATGGCTCTTAGGAAGCAATAATTCAAAACTAATATATACAGGTGAGCCTCATATGTATTATATAGCAAGTGTAACAAAGGCTCCAACATGGGATAATTTTTTAAAAATTGGAAGTTTGGATATAGAGTTTACAGCTTATCCTTTTAAATTTAGAGAATATAATGAAGGAAGCATTCCTTGGGATGATTTTAACTTTGAATTAGATTATATGCAAGAAACTAAATTCGATGTATCAGGAAGTAAATTTGTAAATATAATTAATCCAAGTTCTAAAAATATTAATCCAATAGTTATATGTTCGTCTGAATTTAATGTAATTAAAGATAGTACAACCTATAAATTTAATGGAGGTACTACAAAAGATTGGATATTTACATTAGATAAAGGTGAAAATAATTTAATTTTAAATGGTAATGGTAGTATAGAATTTGTATTTAGAAAAGAGGTGCTTTAATGTATCAGGTAACTATAAAGAATGTAAATGAAGAAATAATAATAAATGCTTTATCTACTGATATAAAAGCACCTAGGCTTTTAAGTGGGAGCATAAAACATGGAATAAATACTATAGATAATTTTACTTTTAATATAACTCCTAATAATATTGGATATAACAAATTAAATGCTCTTACTACCTTAGTAGAAGTTTTAAATATTAAAAGTAATAATTTAGAGTTTAAAGGAAGAGTATTACTTCCAATTGAAAGTATGGATAGTAATGGAATGTTTCTTAAAAATGTTACTTGTGAAAGTGAATTAGGATATTTAATGGATAGCAGTACAGTTTTTGGAGAATATCATGATATTTCTGTTCGTGATTTTCTACAAGTAATAATAGATAATCACAACTCACAAGTAGATGAAGGAAAGAAATTTCAATTAGGAAATGTAACCGTAGTAGATAATAATGACAGTCTTTATAGATATCTAGGATATACTAAAACATTTGAAGCGATAAAAGATAAGCTTATAGATAGACTTGGTGGAGAACTGAAAATAAGATATGAAAATGGAATAAGGTACTTAGATTATTTAGAATCTATAGGAGAAATAAAATCTACTGAAATAAGGTTAGCTAAAAATTTGCAATCTATAGAACTTGAAAAGGACCCAACAAGCATAATAAGTAGATTATTACCTTTAGGGAATAAATTAGAAGATAGTGAAGAACGATTAACAATAGAAAGTGTTAATAATGGAAATAAATATATAGATGATATTGAGGCTATAGAAGAATTTGGGGTTATAGTTGATTCTGTTACCTGGGATGATGTTACACAAGTTTCTAATTTATTAAAAAAAGGTCAAGAGTATCTTAAAGAAAATAATAGAATTAAGAAAAAATATAAAGTAACAGCATTAGATCTTAGCACTATTGGGTTAGATTTTGATAGTTTTGAAGTAGGTAATAGTTATCCAGTTATTAATCCTTTGATGAATATAAATGAAAATCTTAGGATTATTGAAAAGACTATAGATATATATAATCCTCAAAGTTCTACTTTAGGTATTGGAGATAAACTTGAAGATATAAAGGATTATCAGTTAAATAATATAGCAACTGCAAAAGAAGTTAAAACAGTTAAAGAAACTGTTCAAACTACAGTTAGTGCATTAAATTCTGTATCTGTAGAATTAAATAATACTGTTGAAATATTAAATAATACAAATGAAAATATGGGGAATTTAAATGAGGTAGTAAAAGCTAATGTAGATGCTACAAATGCAATTGCTAATACTTTAATTTCTATTAATAATAAGTTAGATAAGTTAACTAGAAGAATCAATATGGAGGTATAGAATGGAGGAAAAGAGATTAGCAGCTAAAACATTAACTGATAGCGAAGAATCTTTATATAATAATTCTGCTGGAGCTATAGTTAAAACTATATTATTACATAATTCAAATAATGAACAAAAGGAAGTAGCACTAAATTTTGATGGTGTTGCTTTTTTATTTACTATTAATTCAAAAGAGACAAGAACTCTTAGTTCTCCTTTGGTTACTAATTCTATAAGGGCTAGTGGAGCAGGTGTCAACATTCATATATCAGGAATACAATTAGGAGGTGCTTAAAAAATGGGAGTTATAGCAGATAAAATAAGAAGAGCTATCTTTGGTGGAGAAGTTAGGGAGAGTATAGCAGACGGAATTGAAGTAGTAGAGCAGTTAAGAGAAGATTATGATAACCAGGTAATTAATGCTGGAAATAGTAATGCTGAAATAGTAGATGCAAGAGGTGGACAAACTAAATTAAAAGATAGACTAGATAATTTTGACGAACAATTGGAACAAAATAAGAATGATATATTAAAAATAAAAGATTATACACTAAAAAATGCAAAATTTAAACCTAA
>PPYE01681189.1_pt1 | contig 16810 bp, 19 predicted proteins | sample 1559881 | NCBI WGS metagenome assembly PPYE01 (sample SAMN08240022, study PRJNA423297) | Human gut metagenome, whole genome shotgun sequencing project. | reverse complement strand
ATGTTATACTAATAACAATAAGTGAATTTATACGTTTATTGAGGTGATTATTTTGAAGGAAAAAAACAACGAATCTGCTGAAAACTATTTAGAGACTATTTTAGTTCTCAGTAAAAGACTTCCTGTTGTTCGTTCCGTTGATGTCGCTAATCAGCTTGATTTCAAAAAATCAAGTGTAAGTATCGCTATGAAGAATCTTCGCGAGAAGAATCATATCACTGTAACAGATGCCGGATATATTTATCTTACAGAATCTGGAAAGGCAATTGCGGATATGATTTATGAGCGTCATCAATTACTTACATCATGTTTAGAAAAATTAGGTGTTTCTGCCGAAATTGCAGAGAAAGATGCCTGTAAGATAGAACATGTTATCAGTAAGGAAAGCTTTGAGGCAATCAAAGAGTATGTGAAGGCGAACATTAGGTAAATGCTGAATGAATGTCAGTGACTGCCGAACCCAGAGAGAAGGAATAATAAAAAGCTATTGCAGTGTTTATAGTGAACACTGCAATAGCTTTTTTATTATTTATAATATTTTTGTCATATCCATTAAGGAACAGTAATATTGTCTCCAGTCTTCTTTTTCCTGCATATAGAATACTTTAATGTATACGGTGAGTTTATCGGTTTCTGTTCTTAAGAGATGGAGCATACCATCTGCACCGGATACTGGATTCAGGAAGGAGTTTTCGAGCATTTCGTTGAACTGGCTGCGTTCTTCTGCTGGAATCCGCGCTAAAAATTCTTTTTGAATGTCTTCTTTGAAGTGTTCTGCTCCAATCATCTGGAAGTACTGTTCATTGACGCGGGTTACCTTTATCTTGCCACTCTGTACTTCAAAAAAAACAACTGGGCCAAGTACATTATTGAGCATACTGTCACTGACAAAATTTGAATCAATGAACTCTCGGATATGCATCGGCTCTACCTGTTTGTAAACAATTCCCTGTGTATCAATTCTTCTATGGTCGCTCAAAAGTTCTTCAAATTTAGGAATTGGAAGGGGTTTATAATAATAAAATCCCTGTGTATAGCGATAGCCAAGACCTTGTACAAACTTCTCCTGACTCTCATCTTCTACTCCTTCAACAACAATCGGGAGATGTAACATACTTGCCATATTTACGATGGCTTCTAATATATGTGCACTTTTTTTGCGTTCCGCCTCCTCAAAACGAAGGAAACGCATATCGAGTTTTAATACATCAACAGGTATATTCTCTAACATATTTAAAGAAGAGTATCCACAGCCAAAGTCATCCATCATAACAACTAATCCTCTGCTTCGCAATGTATTTACTGCACTGGCAATCCGGTTATTATTCTCTGTGTAGGCACTTTCTGTAATTTCTACTTTAATCAAATATTTCGGAATCTGATATTTCTCCATCAAATCAAATAAATAATCCGGGACATTCATCGAAAAAATGTCGATGCGGGATACATTAATAGAGATTGGAACCGGAGAATGTCCTGTGTCAATCCAATGTCTGAGCCACTGACAGACCTTTTCCCAGATATAACGGTCCAGACGGTCTATCATCTTATTTTTCTCTAATACTGGAATAAATTCACCTGGTAAAAGGAACTCTCCATCCTCTTTCTGCCAGCGGACCAATGCTTCGGCACCGACAATCTGTCCTGTCATAATATTACACTGCGGCTGGACAAAAAATGTAAATTCTTCGTTTTCCAAGCCCTTCTCTATCTCTGCTAACAGATAGACTTCCTCTTCTAAACAGGATTCCATCTCTAAAGTATAACGACAGATATGCCATTTATAATCTTCTTCTGCATGAGAGCGCGCCAGCATGGCACGATCATACATTAATTCTGGCTGTATCGAGGTATCTTCTATCGTGTATACACCAAATAATGGAAAGAATACAGATGTGTTATTCCACTTGCCAAGCTTTTCTATAATTTTTTCCCGTATGCTACAAAGTAATTCATCACTGTCTGGCAAAAGAGCAACAAAATTATCTCCGCCTAAATAGGCATCAATTCCATCATTCTCCATGGTACTCTGTTTCAAACAGGCACAAATATAGCGGATAACCTCGTCTCCGGAACTTCTTCCATACAACTTATTAAAGAGGCGAAAATGTTCAATATCAATTGCCGCTATACAATATGTATTCGGAAGAAGCTTTGGTAGTTTCTTCCGAAGTCCATCCATAAAAGAATGGTTATAATAATAATCGCTTAAACTTTTACTATTCATAATCCCTCATTATCGGTCCTGTAGTTTTTTTACAATAGTTCTGCTAACTAGTCGTTGCTGTTTCATCACTGTATTTCGTTATAATATCATAACGCATACTAGTTCTACTATAATTTTCTTATATTTTGCAATATCTCTTACTGAAAAATTCACTTTTTTTATTCTAACATACTTTCTGCAAATATTCCATAGCCCATTTGCGGATTATCAATTAAAACATGGGTGACTGCACCAACAAGTTTACCATTTTGTAAAATAGGGCTGCCGCTAAGTCCCTGAATAATTCCGCCAGTAAGAGTAATCAGTTCGGAATCTGTCACCCTGATTTTTAACGTTTTTAAAGAATTTTTTTCGTGAAAGAATACTTTTTCTATTTCGATGGAATAATCTTTGCTTTTTCCACTGATACTGCTTCTAAGATATGCTTTGCCTGTTTTCACTTCTGATTTTTTTGCAATACTTATTTTTTTACCTGTAAAAAATTCTTTTTTGTTTTCTGTTATTTTTCCCAAAATTCCTCCGTTCGTATTCGCATATATCTCTCCAAGATAATTTTGCGGGCTATAATCAATCGTGCCGATTATTTCTCCAGGCATTCCTGATTTTCCCTTCAAAATCGAAGATATATTAGTTCGATACGCACTTCCACCCTCAATTAAAAAGCGGACACCAATATCTCCGTCATTAATTCCATGCCCAAGAGCTGCAAAAGTCCCATCCTCTCTTATAAAAGTAATCGTACCAATTCCCTGCGTATCATTTCGAATCCACACACCAATTTGATAACATTTATTTTTTGCAGAATATACGGGTTGTACTTTCACCTTTATCTTTTTGTTCTTACGCTTTAGTGTCAACACCACTTCTTTTTCTCCATTTTTCTGCAATAAGCGTATAAATTGCTGCTTTGTTGTGATATTCTGAGCGTTTAGTTTCAGAATATAATCCCCTGCTTTTATTTTACAGGATGCCGGAGAATTTTTCCCGTCAATCTGCTGGAGTCCTAATACAAGAATTCCTTCCGTTTTTATATAAATTCCGATTGGTATCCCTGATGCATACACTTTTTCCTCGCTTTTTTGTTCGGTTAGTCGTTTCCCCGTCTGAGATTTTGCCGAAACGGTTTCTTTTTGTGTAGAAAACACAGCTTCTGTCTGTAAAACGTGTCCATATTGCCCCATGATAGTTAGTATAAATACTAACAATACAATGTAAAACTGTTTTAATTTTTCCCTCATAAAAAATGCCCCCATATCTAAATTTTCACTTAGTATGGCAGGCATCTTCCTGTTTCAAACAGGCATATTTTACTGTTTTGCCAAAGCACGCATTTCTCTTGCATTTTGTAAAACGGCTTCTGTAATTTTCACTCCGCCTAACATTCGTGCAAGTTCTTTTACCGATTCTTCTTCTGATAATGGGTAAATATTACTGATTGTCGAATTGGCATCACTTGTTTTTTCGATTAAATAATGCGAATCTGCCATTGCAGCAATCTGCGGCAGATGTGTGATGGCAATAACTTGTCTTTTTTTTGCAATATAAGCAAGTCGTTCTGAAACTTTCTGTGCCGTTCTTCCACTGATTCCTGTATCTATCTCATCAAAAATCAATGTCTCAATATTTTCTTCATCTGCTAAAATAGACTTGATTGCCAGCATGATTCTGGACAACTCACCACCAGATGCAATCTCATGAAGCGGTCGTACTGCCTGTCCTGGGTTTGTAGAAATCATAAAGCAGACATTATCCTTTCCTAATGCAGAATAGTGTTCTGACTGTTCAAAAGCGATTTCAAAGACAACATCTAAAAAGTTAAGATCTAACAATGCTTCTTTAATTAATTTTGTTAACGGAATCGCTGCCTCTTTACGCAAAGCAGTCAATCTCTCACACTGTATATCCAGTTTTTCCTTTACTTTAGATAATTCCCTTTTTATTTCAGAAATATACTCCTCATAATTGGAAAGTTTTTCATATTTTTCAACACTGTTATCATGATATTTCTGTATTTTCTCTATAGAATCTCCATACTTTGCTTTCAAATGATTAATCAGATTCAAGCGTTCCTCTATTTCTGCAAATTGCTCTCCATCAAATTCCATGGAATCAATATAACTGGAAAGTTCTCTGTTAAAATCATTCAGCAAAGAATCAATGGTCTGCAACTGCTCTGTTAGTCCCCTAGCCTCGGCATCAAGATTAGACACCGTATAAAGCCGTTGTACGGCCGAACCAATGAGATCACCCGCACAACCGTTTTGCCCTGCTGTCACTTCATGAACAGCCGCACAGTCAGAAAGAATTTCTTTTGCATGGGATACTTTCTGGTACTCCGTTTCAAGAGATTCATCTTCTCCAGGGCGAAGTTGCGCTTCCTCAATTTCCTGGATTTCATATTTTAAAAATTCCATCTCCCGAATTCTTTGTTCCTCTCCCATATTTTGTTCGGAAAGTTTCTTTTGAAGTTCCTGATACTCATGATATAAGGAAGCGGTCTTTTCTTTTACAGGAGCGATTACACTTCGATGATAACTATCAATAATTTTCAAATGATTCTGCGGTTTTAAAAGAAGCTGGTTCTCATGCTGTCCACTTAGGTCAAGAAGAAGCGGCGAAAGTTCTTTTAATCTGCCAATTGTAACACTGATATCATTTACCTTATTAATAACTCTGTTATTGGTAATCCTCCTTGATATAATAATCTCTCCATCTTCAAATGGAATCTCAAATTCTTCCATCTTTTTTTGGACTGCCTGGCTTTTTGTGTGAAATATCAGTTCAATAAGTGCACTGTCACAGCCATGTCTTATCATATCTTTTGGTATTTTCGCACCAAGCGCAGATTGAATCGACCCAATGAGAATCGACTTACCTGCACCTGTTTCTCCTGTAAGTATATTGAGATGATCTGTAAAATCTACCTCTGTTTCCTCAATAAGTGCCAGATTTTTAACGTGTAAATTTATGAGCATAGCACCCTCCGATGTTAACGATGTCCCTTCATAATCGTGTCAATTTCCTTCATAACTTCCTCCACCATAGGGGTTTCTTTCACCACGCACATAATCGTGTCGTCCCCGGCAATACAGCCAAGTACTCCATGAAGAGAAATAGAATCAATCGCCGCGGCACATGCCATTGCCATGCCTGGAACTGTTTTGATTACTAATATATTTTCTGCATTATCCATGTGAAGAATTCCCTCAGACAATACTCTTTTATACTTGCTGGAAACATGAATATCCTCAGTCTGAATCGGTGCATACTTCTGTTTTCCATTTGCACCGGTAACTTTTGTGAGTTTTAATTCACGAATATCCCTTGAAATCGTCCCCTGCGTCGAAGAAAATCCTGCCTCTGACAATTTTTTGGTCAGTTCTTCCTGTGTTTCTATATCATTTGTCCGAATAATCTCCAGTATTTTTTCCTGTCGTTTTCCCTTCATTCTTATCTCCACTTCTTTTTATAAAAGCTTCTCCTTTAAAATCTGCACAAAGCTGACTTCCGTTGCCTTAATAAACGGTGTTACTTCCTGTGATTTATATATCTTTACCTGATCTCCCGGAACAATGCTTAACCCTTCTCTTCCATCAAAGGAAATAATAGCCTCTTCCTTAATATTACTTCTTATCTGTTCTACTTCCACCGTAACCACATCTTCCTTGGCAAGTACAATACTTCTCGCAGTAAGAGAATGTGGGCAGATTGGGGTAATCACAAAGTTCTTACAAGTTGGATTAATAATCGGGCCGCCAGCAGACAAGTTATAGCCGGTAGAACCAGTTGGTGTACAAACAATAACACCATCTGCCCGGTAGCAGTCAATTGTTGAGCCATTAATACCCACTTTTAAACCGATAACTCTCGAAGCTCCACAACGGTTAATATTAAAGTCGTTGAGAGCGATATATGTTGCCGCTTTTTCCCCCTGCTTATACACTTCTGCTGTAAGCATGATACGATTCTCTACCTGATATTGGTCTTTTAATAATAAATCCAATGTCTTTGATAGATCAGCAAGATTCACGTCGGCAAGAAAGCCAAGTGTTCCAAGATTAATTCCAAGTAACGGAATCGTATTTCCAACAAGCATTCTTGCAGCAGCCAAAATGGTACCATCTCCACCAATAACAAGAATACATTGTGTCCCCTCTGGAATATCTATAGAAGTAACGTTTCTGTTATACTGGTCATATACGTTACATACTGCACCCATTCTTGTAATATGATGTTTGATCTGTTCTGTAATTTCAAGATTAATATCTTTTTGCTTATTTGCAATAATTAAAAAATTATTCATGCTGTCTATTTCGCCGCTTCACGATGAGACAACGACTGATGGGATGCCGCAACAACATCCGGTATCATCTCATCACTAATCTGGCTTTCCTCCGGTCTGTTTAATAAATGCAGTAAGTACTCTATATTTCCCTCTGGTCCTTTAATCGGTGAATAATCAAGATGCAGCAGTGAAAAACCAAGTGTTAAGGCAAAGTCCATAATCTGCTTTATAACATCTTCATGTACTTGTCGGTCTCTTACTACACCTTTTTTCCCTACCTTTTCTCTTCCTGCTTCAAACTGTGGTTTAATAAGACAGACAACCTGTCCATCCTCTTTTAAACACGCCTTTACTGGTGGAAGAATCTTTGTAAGAGAAATAAAGGAGACATCAATAGAAATAAAGTCGGCCAGTTCTCCAATATCTTCCGGTTTCACATAACGCATATTTGTCTTTTCCATACAAACAACACGTTCATCATTCCTGAGTTTCCAATCAAGCTGTCCTCTTCCAACGTCAACAGAAAATACTTTTGCGGCTCCATTCTGAAGCATACAGTCTGTAAATCCTCCAGTAGAAGCCCCGACATCCATACAGGTTTTATCTTTTAAGGAAAAGCCGAACTGTTCTACAGCTTTCTCCAGTTTTAAGCCACCACGACTTACATAGCGAAGCGTAGAACCGTGAATCTCAATAGTTGCGGCAGCCTTCTCATCAAAGGTGCTTCCGGCCTTATCTTCTCGCTGGCCGTTTACGAAAACGACTCCTGACATGATCATCGCTTTTGCTTTCTCTCTCGACGCAGCATGTCCCTGCTCTACTAACAATACATCCAAACGTTGTTTCATTCTAATTCATCCTATCTATTATCGACTTTACAATGGAATCCGCATTGATTCCGGCTTCTTCTCTTTGCTCATTCACAGTGGCATGACCCACAAAATAATCGGAAATACCCAGAGTAAGAAGCTGATTCTTGCATACATTTTTATGGAGAAAAGCAGAAACCATCTGCCCATATCCTCCGATTAACTGATTCTCTTCTACAGTAACAATAAGTGAATATTTTTTGGACAGTACATGCAGCATCTCTTCATCCATTGGGCGAATAAAACGAACATTTACAAGCCCCGGATTATATCCCTGACTTTTAAGAAGCTGCACTGCTTTTTCACATTCTTCCATAATATTTCCTACTGCCAGGATTACGACATCTTGTCCCTCGTAAATCATTTCACTCTTTCCAAGTTCTATCGGAGCATTATATTCAGATAAACCATCATATACACTACCTCTTGGATACTTCATAGCGATTGGTCCATTATACTCTAAGGCAAACTTCATCATTGCTGGCATCTCTTTTTCATTCTTTGGAGCCATCAATACCATATTTGGAATATGACTCAAATAAGAAATATCAAAAATTCCCTGATGTGTCTCTCCATCTGCGCCTACAAGACCGGAACGGTCAATGCCAAAAAATACAGGAAGCTTCTGGATACATACATCATGAAGGACCTGATCATATCCTCTTTGCAGAAAAGAAGAATATACCGCAAAAACCGGACGCATTCCCTGCGCAGCAAGCCCGGCTGCAAAAGTAACAGCATGTTCTTCTGCAATACCAACATCAAAAAAGCGCTTTGGATAATGCTTTTTAAAAGCTTTTAAACCTGTGCCAGATGGCATAGCCGCTGTGATTGCCACGACCTTTTTATTCTCCCTGGCTAATTCCACCAGGCTCTCAGCAAATATATCTGTGTAGGTCTTTTTCGTTTTCTTTGCTAAAACCTCTCCGGTCTCTTTATCAAATGGCCCGATTCCATGAAACTTTTCTGGATTCTTCTCGGCATACTTATATCCCATTCCCTTTCGGGTAATCGCATGAATCAAAATAGGGCCTTCGTGCTGTTTCGCTCTATTGATCGCGTGAATCAGTTCATAAATATCATGGCCGTTTACAAGTCCATAATACGTAATCCCCATATTTTCAAATAGCATTCCTGGAATAAAAAGCTGCTTGATGGAATCTTTTGATTTCTTTAATGTTCTCGCAACACTTTTTCCCACACCGGGAATATTATTTAGTGCATTTTCTACATTCTCCTTAAACTCACTGTAACTTCTTCTAGAACGCAAATCGTTTAAATAACGGCTCATTCCCCCAACATTCTCTGAAATCGACATTTTATTATCATTTAAGATAATAATCATGTTCTTCTTTTCTCTTCGAAGAATTGATAAATTATTCAGGGCTTCGTAGGCCATTCCACCAGATAAAGCGCCATCTCCGATTACCACAGCAATGGTTTCTTCTTTTTGTTCTAAGTCTCTTGCTACAGCCAGCCCTAATGCTGCTGAAATAGAGGTAGAACTGTGTCCTGTGCCAAATACATCACAGTCACTCTCACATCGCTTAGGAAAACCGCAAAGACCATCTTTTTGTCTTAAAGAAGTAAATTCGTCTTTTCTTCCTGTCAGTAACTTATGAACATAGGATTGATGCCCCACATCGTATACTACCTTATCTTCTGGAAAATGAAGACAGATATGCAGAGCCATTGTAATTTCCACTGCTCCCAAATTCGAGGCAAGATGCCCGCCAGTCTGACTGACATGATCTATGAGGAAATCTCTGATTTCTTGTGCCAGAATCGGATAAAGCTTTGGAGAAATTCTCTTTATATCATTTGGTTCTTTTATTTTATTTAATAAACGTCCCATTACGCATCCTCCGAATGGTATTTTTAATTTTTTCTTCCAACCAGATATAGAAGTAATTCACGTAAAAAAGGATTTTTATACTCTAATTCATCAAAAATCTGTAACGCTTCTCTTGTATATTGTTCTGCATCCTTTTTAGATTGCTCTATACCTTTGAATAAGACGTATGTATTTTTTCCGTTCTTTTCATCGCTTCCTGCTGGTTTTCCAATTTCTTCACTGGTACTTACTACATCGAGAATATCATCTTCTATCTGAAAAGCAATACCTACCTTGTTGGCAATCTGTTCGATCATGGATACTTCTTTCTCGGAAGCTCCTGCAAGTACTGCTCCGATCATCATCGCACATTCAATCAGCGCAGCTGTCTTATTATTATGGATATACATTAATGTATCAAAACTGATTGCCTTATTCTCCTGTTCTACATCGACAGTCTGTCCGCCAATCATACCATAAATTCCTGGTTTTCTTGTAAGAATCTGCAATGCCTTTGCTGTCTGTATATCTTTGTTTGTTCCGTCAAAAGCTTTTGCTGCTGTCTCAAATGCATAGTTTAACAGAGCATCCCCGGCTAATATCGCCATTGCCTCCCCAAACTTTATATGTGCAGTAGGCATTCCTCTTCGCAATGCATCATTATCAAGTGCTGGAAGATCATCATGTATCAACGAGTACGTATGAATCATTTCTATGGCAGCCATAAAAGGCTCGATTACAGAAGAATCCGCTCCCCCAAACATCTCATATGTCTCTGCCATAAGCATTGGGCGCAGACGCTTGCCCCCAGCTTTTACACTATAATTCATTGCAGAAAGTACTGTTTTTTGTAATCCTTTTTCTTCTGGAAGATAGAAATCAATTGTTTGTTCAATCTTCTCAATCTTCTTCGAAAGCTGTTCCTTTATGGATGGCATCATTTTGTCCCTCCTGTAAGATAATTATCTCTTTTTGTGTTTTATCTAATGTCTGAGAGCATTTATCTAAAATCTTCACTCCCTTTTTATATAAGTCCATAGAATCAGACAGGCTGATTTCTTCGGAAGAAAGCTGTTCGATAATGTCTTCTAACTGCTCGAAAGCTCCTTCAATTGAAAATTTTGTTTTTGCCATGACAAACCTCTTTATTTTTTATTCTTTTTCACTGAAACCGGCATTACCTCAGCCTGTCCATCTGAAAAAGTAATGAAAAAAGGATTCTCCTTTTCTATCTGCCCGGCAGAAGTAAGGGGATTTCCCTCTTTCGTTTGTGCAAATACATATCCGCCTCTCAGACGGGATGTTGGGGACAGGGCAGAAAGCCTGTCTACATATCTTGTAAATTGCTGCTGTCTGCTTTGATACTTATCCCGCATTGCCTGTTGCAATCTGCCTTCTAACCGCTCGTAAATGAGCTGATGACTCATCAGCTTTTTATCTGGCCGCTGTGCCTCAAGCTGCCTTTCTAACAAAGCGGTCTTCCCATACATCAGCATCAGTTTTTGCTGTAGCAGTGTCCCGAGTACTTCCTGATAGTTATGCATTCTTGTGTAAAAAGAAGTCATATCCGGAATAGCCAGTTCACAGGCTGCAGAAGGAGTTGCTGCCCGCACATCTGCACAGTAGTCAGCAATTGTCATATCAATTTCATGTCCAGTTCCTGATATGATCGGTGTGTCTGCATAATAAATCGCATCGGCAACTTCTATCTCATTAAAGGCCCATAAATCTTCGATAGAGCCTCCACCACGGCCGATAATAATAATATCAACCCCTGCTGTATCAAAATACCGAATACCTCTTGCAATCTGAGCAGCCGCACCCTCTCCCTGTACTTTTGACGGATAGAGGTACAGCTGAACCGAAGGATTTCGTCTTTTGGCAATACTTTTAATATCTTCTATTGCTGCCCCGGTAAGTGCTGTCACAATCCCAATTTTTTCTGGATAAGGCGGCAACGGCTTCTTTCTTTCAAAATCAAAATATCCTTTCTGCGCTAATTTCTGCTTTAACTGTTCATAACGAATATATAATTCTCCAGCTCCGGAGAGTTCTATCTTTCGAACATACATCTGATATGTTCCTGTCTGTTCATATACAGAAATATTACCACAAGCTTCTATAAGCTGACCATCTTCGAGATGAAACGTTAGCCCTTTATAGCGGTCCGAAGAAAACATAACACAGCGCAGTGCACTCTTTTCATCCTTTAGTGTAAAATAAATATGGCCGGAAGAATGATATTTGCAGTTAGAAACTTCTCCCTTTAAATATATTTTTTTTAAGGCATAATCGCTTTCAAAAATACGATGAATATAAGAATTAATCTGTGTGACAGAAAAAATATGCTTCATTTATAAATACCCAATCAAAAAGGCGGCAAAGAATATTGTTCCGTGCCGCCTCATTCTTCTTCAGTTATCCAGGTACAGGTCACGAATTATTCGCTATGCCAGCTTTGCAAGAACTCCATTTACAAAACGAGGAGCTTCCTCGCTGCAATAAATCTTTGCAAGCTCTACGGCTTCATTAATGGCAACTCCCGTAGGAATATTCGCATCATTTGTAATCTCATAAACTGCAAGACGCAAAATGGCAAGCTCTGGCTTTCCAAGTCTTTCAAGTCTCCAGCCCTCACAGATTGAATGAATCTGCTCATCAATCTCCGGAAGGCGTTTTAAGATACTTCCAATCTTTGTCTCGATATAGATCTTGTCTTTTCCCTCTATATCCGGTCTTTCTTCAAAGTACCATTTTATCTGCTCCTGTAATTCTTCCTGTGTATTAAATTCTACGCGAAACAGTAAAAGAAAAATAGTCTCTCTTACTTTTCTTCTAGACATCTTCATATGTCAAACCTCCGTTATCTTCCGTGTATTCTTTGTAGTCAGTCTATTCATAATCCATCTGGATTCCGGCTATGCGGATATTCACTTCAGAAACCGTAAGGCCTGTCATCGTCTCAATCGCGCTCTTTACCTTGTCCTGTACTTCCTGAGAAGTTTTTGGGATGCTTACACCGTAGCTGAGTACAAGATTCAGTGTCACATCAACTTGTGTGCCAGTAATTGTTACTTTTACACCTTTGGAAAGCTTCTTCATTCCAAGCTTACTTACGATTTCATTGGTAATATTACCGGACATCTTAGCAACGCCCTCTACTTCTGTTGCTGCAAGACCAGCGATAACTGCAACTACTTCATCTGCAATCTGAACCTGTCCTACGTCTTCTATGTTATAAACCGTATGATTTATCTTTGTATCTTTTTCTTTTCCCATGGAAACCTCCTTTTGTCTACAGTCCACAGAAAACTCTCCATGAAATTTCCCACATTATTAACAGATATTGGAAAACTGCATGGAAAGTCCTCACATAAAAATGTAAACAATTTTATATCGATTTATTCTATAATTATAACAGACATCTATGTTTTTGCAACAGAAATCTTTTAACTTTCTGTCGTCTGCATTTTACTTATGACAAGCTGACTGACACTATATCCTGTTTTTCTTGTAACAATATCCTCAATCTGTGCCCGGTCAGACGAGGAAAGTTCCTCATAATTTAGTACGACATCTACACTGTCCTCTCCGATAGAGACTACTGCATCTTCAAATCCTTTGGATGCCAAAAGCTGTTCCGTTGCAGATTCTTTTTCCATAATATCCGCAAGTTCAGTAAGTTTATCTACCGCTTCTTTCTTTGCATCTTCACTGACAGAAGTGCTGTTAATAATTTCATTAAGGGACTCTTTGGTTTTGGAATGTGTCTGTTCTCTCTCCATTCTGGCACCCGCTACATATTCACTTACCTGAGCCTGTGTCAGGACAGCATCCCCAATGGTCTCACTGCTTGCGTCTGTCTGCGTCTCTTTTGCATTCTCTGATGAATTTTTTGAAAGACTTTTTGATACATCTTTTGAAGCCTTAGCTTTTTCCTTTATCAGGGAATCTCCATCTGAAATATCCATCGTATCAATTGTTTCCACGGAACCGGCTGTTTTTTTCGTTCCATCAGAGGATGTATTTTGCTCTGTAAAATTCAGATATCCTGCAACTGCAATCATGATTGCCAATGCCGTAATGGCAATCTGATTTTTCTGAAATACTTTCTTCATTTTGCAACCTCCATTTTTAACACTTTAATATGATTTGCCGAAACTCCAAACAATACCTGCACTGCTTCTAAAACGGATGCTTCTACCACCTTATTCCCCGCTCCTTCACAGGAAATGACAATTCCTGAAATTTCCGGCTCTAATTCTTTTATTACATAAGGGGCAGAATTTCCAGAAGAATCGGAAAGAATCGTCTCTTCCTGCTTTTTTTGATTTTTATTTACTTTTTGTGTTTCTCCGCTTCTTTCTTCCTCTGTTTGTTTCTCCTCTGACAAATCTTTATTTAATACAGATTCTTTAGAAGATTTTAAGGTAATCATCACTTCTGCTTTTCCTACACCATCCACATTTTCAAGGATATGTACTAATTTATTTTCAAGTGCCTCCACATATGCATCATTCTGACTTGTCTCTATGGATTTTTCTTGTTTTTCGCTTGTTTTTGAAGAAGAATTTTTCCATTCAGAAAAATTAGCAGCAAGAAGAACGATTCCCGCAATTGCTATTAAAATAATTTTCTCCATCCCAAAGTCTTTTAAACTTATCTTTTTAGGCATTTTTTTATCCATCTTCACTCCACCTCTACAAAAACATCTGATTCTTCTAAATCATAAAGCTGCATTAAAATCTTTTTTAAACTTTCTACATGTGAGGGATTGTCTGTTGTATGAAGCGTGCTGTCGCTCCCTTTTAGCAAGATTCCCCTTATCTCTATCTGTTTTAAATGTTCTTTTTTGTTATCCCACCAAAAGGTAATCTTTTTTACCTGAATATTCTTTTTCTTTGCAATTTCTTCTATCTGATTTTTATATGCTGTCTCATATTCTTTTTTTAGCACGTCTTGCATATCCTGAAATTCTTTTACATTTCCTAGTAGATTTCGTTCATTCTTCCATTCTTCCTGCAAAAAAGATACCTGGAAATACTGCTCTGTTCCTGCAAAATCAATGACAGGTTTTAACAGACACACTACAAGCAAAAATCCAGAAAAAAAACGATAATATTTTTCATATGCTGTTTTTTGCATTAAATTATCACAGATTAATAATAGAACATTCATATATAAAATTGTTTTTAACCAGCTTTTTATATATTCCATTACATCCAGCTCCTACTTTTATTTATGGTCTTTTATATTTTCACAATGCTTTATCCTATATGATTTGTGGTAAGTGTGGTAAGTGCGATAATCACAATAAATAAAACAGAAGACATACACAATACCTTTATTAACAGCAATCCACATTTCACTGCCGCACTAATACACTCTACAAAACGTTCATCCGCAACCGGCTCTAACACAACAGACAATAGGAAATAAAAAAAGACATAACATAACAGTTTTGTAAGAGGCAAAAGAAGAAAGAGAAAAAGGAATACAATGCCAGCTGCCCCTAATGCATTTTTTATAACAAGAGAAGAACCAAGTACCGTCCCTGTAACACTTTGGACAACAGATCCTGCTCCCGGAATCAATCCGATCATTTTGTTTAGTACATTATTTTTTGCCGCATCAAAAGAAGGCGCAATCATTGTTTCTAACAGATGAAATCCAAAAAAGAGAAAAAAAAGTACCTGTACACCTTTTGATAAAAAAAGAAAAAGGCCTTCACATAATCTTGAAATATTTTGCTTTTTTGAAAATCGGTTTAGTAACTCTAATAGAAGATAATATTGTAGCAACGGAAGAAAAATTTTTATACAAATCCAGTTTAAAAGCAGCACTACAATCATAAAATACTCATAAAATACAACACCTGTAGATAGATTTCCAGAAAGAGAAACTGCCAGTGTATACACAGGAAGCAGTACTTTTAGAAAAGAGGACAGAAGAATTACTGTATTTTCAAACAAGGTTGTCATTGCCGTAAAATTAGTAAAAATAATAGAAAATGTTATGAGATATGTAACAAAAAATCCACTGTCCGATACTCCATATGGTTGAAAGGAAGAAGAGATATTCGAAAATACCGCCGAAAATAAGATGACACCGATAAGCTCTGTAATAAGTATTTTCGAAGAAAAAACTTCTCTAAAAGCAATATCTATAAACCATCCTCCGATTTGCTGAAAGACTTCTGTAAACTGCATAGAAAGAATTTTTTCAAAGATAGAAGAAAAATCAGGGTACTTTTCTTCTCCAAGTTGTTCTATTTGTTTTGAGAGAGCTGTAATATCTATTTCTTCTTTTTTTGTCTGTGCCTGGAGAGTAAGTGGATGAAGATAGCAAAGAAAAAGAAAGTGTGTAAGAAATCCTATAACATATAAAAAAGTTTTCTTTTTATTTTTTCCCATTTTTTACCTACTTTCCGTTCTGGCCTTCTTTTCTATAAAAAATCATCATGTAAGTAAATGTTCGATCGTTTCAAGTAAGGAACTGATAATTGGAATACTTAATACTAAAATAGATAATTTACCGATGGTTTCTATCTGAAAAGAGATGGAGTGATAGCCAAGATCCTCACACAAATTAGACGCAATCTGGCATATATAAGCAATAGCAAGTAATTTTAATAGTATTTTAATATACATACTACTTATCGGAATTCTCTTTTGCAATGTCTGTACAAAATTTAAAACTTCTTTCAAATTAGAAGTCAGATATCCAATCAGGAATAAACAGACTGCCAAAAGAACAAGTGTACTATATTCTGGTTTAAATTGTTTTGTAACCATTGCAAGCATTGCTCCTGCAATTCCTATCAGTGCAATTTTAAAAACAAGCATCCTATCCTCTCCTATAATTGAAAAAGGCTGTATATCTCTGTAAAAAGTTCACTGATGCAGGGAATAATCCAGGAAAGCACAATAAAAAGACCTGCCAGAGAAACAAGAAATGCCTGTTCTTCCCGTCCTGAATGTTTTAGTACCTGGCCAAGTATTGTGACAAGAATTCCTACCGCTGCAATTTTAAAAATTAATTCAATTGTCATCTTTCTCTCCTTTTTCACGCTACCTGTTTCTTTTAAAAAAGCAAAATTACTGCCAATGCCCCCATACAAAGACATGAAATGAGGACTACTTTCTTCTTATTTGTATATTCTTTTTTCATCTGCAAAATTTTCTCATTTAAATATGTGGAAAGCTGCTTTATCTCTTCCCTCTGATACTCCATATCATCGGACAAAAGATTTCTTCCAGCATTTAAGAATAAATTTTGTTCTTCTTTTGAAAACTTTTCTTTCCATGTTTTTTTTAAAAGTCTTTCATAGATTGTCAAAAAGCTTTCCTCTGTATTTTTTGTTAATGTGATAGAAAGCTCAAAAAAAAATTATGCCAGCGGGTATTAGTACGGTCGCTTAACTCTCCAAATAAAATAGGCAGCGGCGTTCTTGTATTACGTATTTCCGATTCAAGAATCCGATATAATAAATCCCCTTCTTCTAAGAGGCGGATATGTTCTGCAGCAGGCTCCATCAATTTCATTCCAAAAAGATAGGCTGCAATTAGTACCAGACTACCTCCCAATATTTTTAC
>PPYE01091041.1_pt1 | contig 16810 bp, 8 predicted proteins | sample 1559881 | NCBI WGS metagenome assembly PPYE01 (sample SAMN08240022, study PRJNA423297) | Human gut metagenome, whole genome shotgun sequencing project. | reverse complement strand
CTACGGAAAAGAAAACTCCGGCATTTGTCTGCCGTCGGTTACAACATCATAAATTTGAATGTGCTACCCGTATGTTGTTCAATCCTTCTGACGATAAGGAAACAGCCGGAATGTTATTGTTTAAAGATGAGACGCATCAATATTTCTTCTGCTTGAATAAAGTGGGTGAGAATAAAAATATTTCTCTGAAACAAATCGGTGAAAAGGAACAGACATTGGCTTCAGATGAAATAGACGCAGATACAAATGAAGTATATTTGAAATTAGTATCTCAAGGAATTGGTTACGATTTCTATTATTCTATTGATGGTGAAAAAAGCTGGAAACTGCTTTGTAAAGATGTAGCCCCCAGTTATCTCTCTACTACAACGGCTGGTGGATTTACCGGTACTACAATTGGATTATACGCTACTTGCAAATAATTATTTTTTTTATATAAATATAATGCTAGTAATTATGAGTGATATTTATAATGATGGCTAACGCACTTAAAGCATCAGCACAGAAAGGGATAACGGTGAGGGGAACGGTTCTTGACAGTAATGGTGAGACAATCATTGGAGCCTCAGTAGTTTTAAAGGGTAATAATTCAATAGGTACGATTTCAGATATAGATGGAAATTTTGTATTGACCGTACCCAATGAGAAGTCTACCCTTATTGTTTCGTATGTAGGAATGAAACCACAGGAGGTAAAAGTGGTTTCCAAAGGTCTTTTTAAAGTGGTGTTGGAAGATGATACTAAACAACTGGAAGAAGTAGTAGTTGTAGGTTACGGACAACAGAAGAAAGCGAGTGTGGTAGGTGCTATTACGCAGACCACTGGAAAAGTATTGGAACGGGCGGCTGGTATTTCTGATATTGGTGCGGCGTTAACCGGTAACCTGCCGGGGGTTATAACGACTCAAAGTTCCGGTATGCCAGGTGAAGAAGAACCTAAAATCACAATACGTGGGACTAGTTCATGGAATAATAGTGACCCGTTGGTACTGGTGGATGGCATAGAACGTCCGATGAGCAGTGTGGATATTGCTTCTGTACAATCTATTTCTGTCTTGAAGGATGCTTCTGCAACTGCTGTTTATGGTGTGAAAGGTGCAAATGGTGTCATTTTGGTAACGACTAAACGCGGAACTGAGGGAGCTGCCCAAATAAACATAGCAGCCAATGCCACGATGAAGATACCTTCCAAGCTTCCTAACAAGTTGGATTCTTATGATGCTTTGATGGCACGCAATATGGCTATTGAGCATGAGTTGAGCTTGTATCCAGATTCATGGTCGTACATAAAGCCGCAGTCAATAATTAATAAGTATCGTAATCCGGCAAATTTGGAAGAAGCGGAACGCTATCCGAATGTGGACTGGCAGGATGTATTGTTCAAAGACTATGCGATGTCCTACAATGCAAATGTGAATGTCAGCGGTGGAACTCGGTTTGTAAAATATTTCGCTTCTGTCGATTATGTGCATGAGGGGGACTTGTTCGATGTATTTGATAATGGGCGTGATTATAATTCCGGTTATGGATATGACAGAATTAATGTACGTAGTAATCTGGATTTTCAGATAACCAAGAGTACTGTTTTTAAGGTTAATGTAGCGGGCTCTAATGGATACAAGAAAACTCCTTATAATAATTCCAATTATGATAGCTCGGCCGACTGGTCGATTGCCCAGCAGTGGGCGGGGGCGTATAATATTGCTCCGGATGTATTTCTTCCAAAATATTCGGATGGTTCATGGGGATATTATCCGAATATTTCGAATGTTACCAATTCTGCAGAAAATGTTTCATTGGGAGGTACGATGACTACCACTACTACACAGATAACAACTGACTTTGCATTGGAACAGGATTTGAGCTTTATAACGAAAGGATTGAGTGCAAGGGCTATGGTTTCTTGGGATAATACTTTTGTAGAATGGAAGCGCGGTATCAATGACCTAAATAACGACGCACAACATAAATGGATTAATCCGGATACAGGGGAGGTCAGTTATAAAAAGTCGTATGACAACAATACAGGTTTTGATTTTATGCAGGGTGTAATGTGGAATACGGAAGGTGGTGAAGTCAAGAATTGGGCGACACAGCGTAACCTTAATTATCAGGCACAGTTAAATTGGGCCCGTAGTTTTGGAAAGCATAATGTTACCCTTATGGGATTGTTCAGTCGTCAAGAAACGGCTACAGGAAGTGAAATTCCTCACTATCGTGAAGACTGGGCATTCCGTACTACTTATAATTGGGCGGATCGGTATTTTATTGAATATAATGGTGCTTATAATGGTTCCGAGAAGTTCAGCAAAGAAAATCGTTTTGCATTCTTTAATTCCGGCGCTATCGGATGGATGGTTAGTGAAGAACCGTTTATGAAATTCTTGAAAGAACGCAGAATTTTGGATATGTTGAAAATTCGTGCTTCTTATGGTGAAATCGGTGATGATAATGTAAAAACACGTTGGTTGTATATGAACCAATGGGCTTACGGCGGAACCTCGTCTTTGGATGTAGATCGTGGTGAAAGTCCATATACTTGGTATCGTGAATCAGCAGTAGGTAATTCTGATGTGCATTGGGAGAAAGTAAAGAAATTGAATTTTGGTATTGATTACTCTTTTTTGGATGGTTTGTTTGCAGGTAGCGTGGAAGTCTTTCGTGATAAACGTACTGATATTCTGGTGGGTGGAAGCGATCGGGCTATTCCTTCTTATTTTGGTACTACAGCAGTTACTGCTAACTTAGGTAAGGTTAGAACCAAAGGTTATGAGTTGGAACTTCGTATCAACAAGACATTTTCCAATAAGATGCGCGTTTGGGCTAATATGAGCATGACCCATGCGGAAAATAAGATACTTGAAAAAGACGATGCTCCATTGTTGGCTGGGTATCAAAAGGTGGCTGGTTATGCCATTGGTCAGAATAAGGCATATATTGATAATGGATATTTGAATTCTTATGACGATGTGATTGGTAGCCCGCAGCATGATACAAACAATTCACAACGTCTTCCCGGAGACTATTATATTGTCGATTTCAATGGGGATGGTGTCGTCGACAGCAAGGACCAAGCTCCTTACGGTTACTCTGATACTCCACAGAACACATATAATGCTACTCTTGGCTTTGAGTGGAAGGGATTTAGTGCTTTTGTTCAGTTCTATGGTGTAAACAATGTGACTCGTGTCGTTCAGTTGACCAGTTTTGGCAGTCAGATGAATACGGTGTATGACCAGGGTAGCTGGTGGTCTGAGGCTGGCGATGCGGCCGATGTTGTAACTCCGCGCTGGTTGTCAAAGGTGAGCGGTTACAGTAATGGTACGCAATACTATTATGACGGTTCTTATATTCGTCTGAAAAATGCAGAGATAGCCTATACCTTTACAGATGGATGGGTGCGAAAACTCGGGGTGAAAAATTTGAAGATTTACTTAAATGGAAACAACTTATGGGTATGGTCTAAGATGCCGGACGACCGTGAATCGAATTTTGCAGGTTCGGGTAATCAAGGGGCGTATCCTACGGTGAAACGTTTCAACTTAGGTGTTAAATTTACATTATAATCAAAGTACTATGAGAAAAATATATAGAACTCTTTTATGCGGTAGCTTATTGCTCTTCTCGTTGGGATTTTCATCTTGTGAGGACTATCTAGACAAGGAAGCTGACTCTACTGTATCTGAAGAAGAAGCATTTAAGAACTTTAGGAATTTTCAGGGGTTTATCGAGGAAATATACAACTGTATTCCTGATAAGGAGAAGAACAATTATACTACTTCCTGGAACTGGGGAGATGATGAAATATTCAACCCGGAAGGTGACAGCCACATGACGCATCAGGTCGATTTGGGTAACTTCCGTGCATGGTCTACCAATAATCAATGCTGGCTCTATCGTACCGGCAGTGATCCTACGGCTACTTATCATCCGAACAGTGACGGCAATGCTAAGTTTAAACATTCACTGTGGCCACATGCATGGTATTGTATACGTAAGGCTAACATCGGTATCGCTAATCTAGAAAGGTTAACGGAAGCTACGGATGAGGAGAAAAAACTGATTGCCGGTCAGCTTTATTTTTTCCGCGCATGGTGGCACTTTGAAATGATGCAATATTTTGGTGGCTTGCCTTATATTGATACAGTCTTATCTGCTACAGAGAAAATGTCTTTGCCACGTCTGAGTTATCAGGAATGTGCAGATAAAGCAGCAGTCGATTTCCGTATGGCAGCGGATTTGCTTCCTATTAATTGGGATAACACAACTGTTGGCAAACAAACCGCGGGTAAGAATGATTTGCGTATCAACAAGATTATGGCATTAGGCTATCTGGGCAAGAATTATCTTTGGGCTGCCAGTCCTCTGATGGAACATGGTGCGCAGCTAGGTGGAAGCAATACTTACAATTACAATACAGAATATGCAAAAAAAGCAGCAGAGGCATTCGGAGAGTTACTGACACTTGTCGAAAGCGGGCAGACGCAATATGCATTGGCGCAGTTTGATTATAGTGATATTTATAATCATACCAAATCGGCATCTGCTTCTAATAGTTATTCTGAAATATTCTATACTACTGGTCAGAACTGGAAAATGCCGGGTACTACAGAAGCTATTTTCCGTGGTCCGTCCGAAGACTTCAACGGTAGTAACTGGAATATGACCAAGTTGTGGGGACCTAAAATTTATGGTTTGGTTGAACATGATAATATCATCCACCAACCTACTGCCAACTATGTGAATTTATATGGTATGGAGAACGGTTTGCCATTGAGTGAAGATGAAACAAAATCCGGTTTTAGAAAGAATTTTCCATTTAGAAATCGTGATGCCCGTTTTTATCATGACATAGTTTTTGACGGATTCCATTATGTCAATGCAGCTATTCCTGAAGCAGACAAGGAATTCTTGCGCTATTGCACTCTGTATACGGGCGGAGCTATGAGAGCCGTGGCCAATGCTAGCCGTACCGGCTATTTCATCCAGAAATTAGTACCGCATCAGGCTAATAAATATGACGGACTCTATAATTGGTCGGGTAACCTGCATACATATTTACCTTACATGCGTTTGGCGGATATTTATCTGATGTATGCTGAGGCTTGTGCGGCAGTAGACGGTGCTGCAGGTAAATCTACGAATTTTGGTAAAACGGCTGAAGATGCGATCAATACTTTGCGTAAACGTGCGGGAGTAGGCCCTGTTGGTGGAGGGGAACCGGGTGATGAAAAAGGTACTCTTTGTCCGGAATATATTTCCAATTCCCAGAAATTTATGGATGAAGTTCGTCGTGAACGTGCTGTCGAGTTGTCTTTTGAAGGTTTCCGCTTTAACGATTTGCAGCGTTGGTTGCTGCTGACCGAAGAGCCCTATACTATTAAGACTTCACAAGAATTCGAACGTGTAGAGAATGAAGACTTTTATAAGAATAATGATCCGGCAGAGGCAGAAGTGAGAAACTTCCGTGAGGAGACTATTTTGAAACGGGTATTTGGAACGAAGCATTACTGGTTCCCCTTATTGGATAATGACGTGTATCTGTATGCTGAATTCCCGCAGAATCCGGGATGGTAATCCCTTATGGTTACTGAATGTATAATTATAAATGAATAAACAATGAAACATATATATAGAAGATTCATTCTCAGTGCAGTGCTTGTTTTTCCGGTTGTTATTTCTGCCGGTGCACAAGAGTTGGCAGGGGATAATGCAAGTTCGCTGCAAAACGATTCGTTGGTGCAGGTAGCTTTCCGAAAGGTTTCTCAGAACAATTTATTAGGAGGTGCCTCAGTAGTAAATGTAGAGGAATTGACGAAGAAAAATTACAATACATGGAGCTTGACCGATATGCAGGGATATGTCGGTGGTTATAATGGTAACTCATTGTGGGGAATGGATGAAAAGCTGATATTGGTGGACGGGGTACCTCGCAATATTGATTATATTTCTCCTACGGAAATCAGCCAAATAACCTTTTTGAAAGGTGCGCAAGCTGTGGTGCTCTATGGAAGTCGTGCGGCTAAAGGAGTAATTATGATTACAACCAAAAGAGGTAAGAGTACGGATCTTCAAGTAGATGTACGTGCCAATACAGGGTTTTATGTCGCAAAGAGTTACCCCGAATATTTAGGTTCGGCCGAATACATGACTCTTTATAATGAAGCACGTGCCAATGACGGGCTCGGTGCTCTCTATAGCGCGGAGGATATTTACCATTATGGATCCGGTGAGAATCCTTATCGTTATGCTAATGTGAATATGTATTCGTCGGACTATATCAAGAAGGCATATAATCGTTCGGATGTTACAGCCGAAATTTCGGGTGGCAATCATCGTGCCCATTTTTATACGAATATAAATTATCTTCGTTCCAATGACGTTTTCAAAATCGGTGAAGCGAAGCATAATGGGACCAATGGTTTAAATATTCGCGGTAACGTAGATTTGACATTGAATGACTTTATTACAGCTTATGTGAATGCTAAAGTATCTTTCTATTCACGTCGTAGTGCCAATGGGTCTTATTATTGGAGTGCGGCATCTACATTGCGTCCCAATCGTATTTCTCCGTTGATTCCGTTGAGCTATATTGATGCAAATGCAGCCAGTGCATGGGATTTGGTGGCGAATAGCAATAATATAGTTGATGGAAAATACTTTTTGGCAGGAACACAATCTGATATGACAAATGTATTTGGCGATTATTATGCTTCAGGTTATAGCAAAGCAACAGATCGTTCGTTCCAGTTTGATGCGGGAGTGAACATTGGTTTGGACAAGGTGTTGAAAGGACTCTCTTTTCATACTCGGTTTTCTGTAGATTACTCTACTGCTTATATTACTTCTTATAATAACAGCTATGCCACATATGCGCCTACCTGGTCTAATAATGGCGGGAAAGATATTATTGTCGGTTTGACAAAATACAATGAGGACAAGAAGTCCGGTGTGCAGAATATCAGCGGCAGTTCGGATAACCAGACTGTTTTATTCTCCGGCCAGTTCGATTACGAAAACACTTTTAATGATGATCATCATTTGGCTGCCATGTTAATAGCCTCTGGTTATCAACAAAGTTATTCAGGAGAATATCATAAGACAAGCAATGTAAATTTGGGCATGCAGTTGGGATATAACTTCCGCAATAAATATTATGCCGATTTTGGTGGGGCTGTTATACATTCTGCAAAGTTGGCTCCGGGACATCGTAATGCTTTCTCACCTTCTTTGACATTGGGCTGGAAATTATCAAACGAGAGCTTTCTGGAAAATTCTCCGGTAGTGGACGAACTGATGTTGAGTGTGTCCGGTAGTATCTTGAATACGGATTTGGGAATTGACAACTATTATATGTATGATGGTTATTACAACCAGTCGGACGGTGCATGGTGGGGATGGCGCGAGAGTGTATCCCTACACTCTACTAACTCCAAACAAGGGGCGAATGAAGACTTGAGCTTTATCAAGCGTAAAGAGCTTTCAGTTAATCTGAAAACTTCTTTATGGAACCGGATGATAACAGCGGATGCATCTTTCTTTGTTAATTCAATCGAAGGTAAAATCGTGACTTCTACTACTCAGTATCCGGAGTATTTCTTCACTTATAATCCGACTGCTTCGTTTCGTCCGTACATCAACTACGATAATGACCGTCGCATGGGATTTGATTTCAACGTAAACTACAACAAACGTTTCGGCAAGGTTGATTTTACAGCGGGCGTTACCGGAACTTACTATACAACGAAAGCTACCAAGCGGGATGAATTGCATCAGGATAAATACCAATACCGTAAAGGATATGCTGTTGACGGTATTTGGGGATTACAGTGCATCGGATTCTTCAAGGATGAGCAGGACATCATAGATTCTCCTGAACAGCGTCTTGGCGGTACAATAAGACCGGGTGATTTGAAGTATGTAGATCAGAATAATGACGGTATAATTGATGATAAAGATCAGGTTTATCTGGCTCGTGGAGGTTGGTATGGAGCTCCCTTGGCGTTGGGTATAAACTTGACTGCTAAATGGAAAGGATTAACTTTCTTTGTATTGGGTACAGGTGAGTTTGGCGGACATGCCATGAAAAACAACGAGTCTTATTATTGGATATCCGGTGAAGATAAATACTCGGCAGTAGTCCGGGGGCGTTGGACTCCGGAAACGGCAGCAACAGCTACTTATCCGCGTCTGACTACAGAAAGTGGAACTAATAACTTTTATTCTTCCGACTTCTGGATGTATAAGACGGATGCTTTCCGTTTGGCAAAAATACAGGTCACGTATGACCTGCCTTCCAAGTGGTTTAAGAATAGTTTTGTTCATGGAGTATCCGCATATATCAGCGGTTCTGATTTGCTCACAATATCCAAGGAACGCAAGGCGCTGGAATTGAATGTTGGCTCCAGCCCGCAATGCCGCTTCTATAATTTAGGTGTGACTGCAACTTTCTAATACAGATTATTTCAATAATTAAAGAACGAAATTATGAAAAATATATTCAAATTATTGGCTTTCTTACCTCTGCTGACTGCTTGTGACGATTTGTTTGAACCGGCACTAGAGAACAACAGAGATCTTGAGGCTATGTATAAAGAACCGAGCTATGCGCAGGGTATACTTGCGAACGCTTATATTATACTTCCTTACGAAACTTCACCTACAAGTGACTTGGCTACGGATGATGCTGTGACTAATGAGATTTCCAGTAACTATCTGCGAATGGCTACAGGTTCCTGGACTGCCAATAATAATCCGGTTTCCCAGTGGCAGAATCGTTTCAATGCTATCCAGTATATCAATCTTTTTTTGGAGAATGTAGATAAGGTAGAATGGGCAAAAGATGAACGTATCTCTACCATGTTTCTTGATCGTTTGAAAGGAGAGGCTTATGGGTTGCGTGCACTGCATATGTATTATTTGTTACGTGCACATGGTGGCAAGATTGCGGACGGCACATTGATGGGAGTACCTATTATTTTGAAATCGGAAGGACCGGATGCGGATTTTAATCATGCTCGTGCCACTTATTCCGATTGCGTGAAGCAAATAATGGAAGATGCTGATAAGGCTATCGAATTATTGCCGCTCGATTATAAGAAATTTGCAGATAGTGAGATACCGGAAAAATATAAAAACATCGGTGTGACGAATGCGAGTGATTATCGGCGTGTTTGTGGTGAAGAATATAGAGGGTTGATGAGCGGACGGATTGTATTGGCAGTCCGTGCACAAACGGCTCTGTTAGCTGCCAGTCCGGCATTTCAAAGCGGGTCGGGAATGACTTGGGAACAAGCTGCCGATTATGCTGCTGAAATTATAGAGAAAGCTAACGGTGGCGGCGGCTGCGGGCTGGATGCAGATGGATTGGAGTGGTATACACTTGCGGATAAAGATTATGGAACGGGCGGCAGTCCCGCCGAGGTTATTTGGCGTAGTAGTACAGATGATAATAATACATTGGAAACAGCTAACTTCCCTCCATCACTTTACGGAAACGGTCGTGTCAATCCTACCCAGAATCTGGTGGATGCCTTTCCTATGGCGAATGGTTACCCTATTTCTGAAACATCAGGCAATTACAATGCAGAAAACCCGTATGATAACCGTGATCCGCGTTTGGCAAAATACATCGTTTACAATGGTAGCAAGCAAGGTCCTAGTGATACGGAAATTATTACAGGGACTTACGGAACGAATACAGACGTTGTGAATAAGGAAAGCGGAAGGTCTACTCGTACAGGTTATTACTTGCGGAAACTATTGCGTAAAGAGTGTAACCCTAATTCACAGTATAATACAAAGAAGAAGCATTATACCGCACGTATCCGTTATACAGAGATGTTTCTGATTTATGCGGAGGCGGCTAATGAGGCTTGGGGACCACAGAATAATCATGGACATCTTTTTAGTGCTTATGATGTAATCAAAGCCATTCGTACGCGTGCTGGTTTAGGTCTCGATAATGGAGATGCTTATTTGGAGAGCATAAAGGATAATAAAGACAAGATGCGTGAACTAATCCGTAATGAACGCCGTATCGAACTTTGTTTTGAGAATTTCCGTTTTTGGGATTTACGTCGCTGGAATGTTGATTTGACCAAACTGAATGAAACTGCTCTTGGGGTGGAAATAAGCAAGAATGGTTCTGTAATGAACTACTCTCCGCTTACGGTAGAGAAAAGAAAGTATGAGGAGTATATGATTTACGGGCCAATACCTTTTGCTGAAGTAATGAAGTGGAGCAATCTGGAACAGAATGTCGGTTGGAAATAATTGTAAAATAATAAATAATGAAGCATATGAAATTAATTAAATTAATATTTGCCATGTCAGTTGGAGTCTTTGTTTCATGGACGATGACATCCTGTGAAAATCAAGATAATGAATTTCCTGATTATGAGGGCGGCACTTCAGTCTATTTTGCAACCCAGTATCCGGTGAGAACGTTGGTTATGGGTGAAGATGAGTATGATACGACGCTGGACAATGCTCATAAATGTAAGATTAATGCTACTATGGGCGGTGTTTATGCTAATAAGAAGGATATCACGATAGATATTGAAGTAGACAATACATTATGTGATAACCTTTATTATTCGTATACTTCTGCATCTGAAAATGTGCCGGTAAAAGCTATGCCTTCCAACTACTATACATTATCTGATGATAAGATCACTCTGAAGAATGTATTGATGGATGGTGTGGAAGTCTCATTTACTGATGCTTTTTTTGCTGATCCCGAAGCATTGACCGCTACCTATGTTATACCTTTGGTAATGACAGGTGTGACTAATGCTGACCGTATTTTGAATGGTACTTTGTCCGAAGGGGCAGAAGCCGTCAGATGTAATTCGTCAGTGTGGTTGGTGCAACCACAGGATTATGTACTTTATTGTGTGAAATACATCAATAAATGGACTGGTAAGTATCTGCGTCATGGCGTGGACAAAGTGACAGAAAACGGGACAACTACCGAGAATGATCGCCATAACGAGTATGTAGAAGATGATGAAATATGTCAGACTGTAACAAAATCTTTGACTGAAACCATTCTTACAGTTACTACCAATTTAGGGACAACAGACAATCCGCGTAATATCAGTTATAAGTTGCTGCTGGTTTTTAATGGCGATGAATGTGTGGTTTCCGGGTTGGACGGCGTTACGGCTACTGGTACTGGTAAGTTTGTTCAAGACGGTGAGAAGAATAGTTGGGGTAATAAAGACCGTGATGCCATTTATTTGAAGTATACTGTGGATTTCAGTAATGGATTAAAGCTTGAAACAGAAGATACACTGGTTGCGCATAGTCGTGGCGTGGCAAGAGAAGATTTTACGCCGATCTATGTGAAGAATTAATCGTTAAATCTAGAAGAATATGAAATACTATAATAGAATTTTACTGCTTGCTATGGTTGCCGGAATAACTGTATCTTGTGCAGATGCGCTTTTTGCGGACTACAAGACAGAGAAACCGGAGAGTCTGAAAAAGTATGAGTACTTGAACGAATATGGTGATTTGAAAACATATATTGACCGTATCTCCCATCCCGACTTCAAGTTGGGAACGGGGGTCACGGTGAGTGATTTCTTGAAGCAAGATTTGGTTTATACTTTGACTGTCAACAACTATGACGACGTGACGGCTGGTAATGCCATGAAATATAGCTCCTGTGTAGATGCCAAAGGAAATATGGATTTCGGCACAGTCAAGAAGTTTGTGAAAACTGCAAAAGAAACAGGAATTAGTATTTATGGGCATACGCTCTGTTGGCATTCACAGCAGCAAAATGCTTATTTGAATGGGCTGATTGCGGATAAAGAACCGGAACCGGTTCCTGGTAGTTCAGAAATCGCACTTCATATAAAAACCTCGAAACCTCAAGCGAATGTATGGGATTGGGAATTGTATTATGATTTGGATGAAGCATTAATAGCAAATCAAGAATATACTATAAGTGTGCGGATGAAGGCTTCTTCGGCTATAACCTTTCCGTTCTGGCCGGGGAAGAAAGATGGGACTGACACTCAATATGGTGCAGGGACCTTTTCAGCGGGTGAGCAATGGTCAACTAACACATTCACGTTTACGCCTTCTGCTGATATCGATAGGTTACGGTTCTGTTTCGGTTTGTTTGGCGGTGATTTGTATTTTGATGATTTAACATTGACTGCCTCGGGCTCTGATAGAAATTTGATTATGAACTCTACTTTCGAAGAAAGCAAAGATCTGTCCCGATGGAGTAAAGCGAGTTGGATTGATTTTGCTTATGGGATAGAGGAGGTCCAGGAAAGTGGATCCGTGTTAACTAATGTATATATATTAGAGGATGACTTTTCAAGCGGAACAGCTATGATGGGTTGGGGAAATAACTCGACTCGGCAGGTGATTGACGGAGTACATCAAATGACAAATCCGTCGGAAGTAAATTCTTGGGAAGCACAGGCTGGCTATGATTTTTCAGCTCCTTTGACAGAAGGGACTACCTATTTCTTAAAGATGAAGATTAAAGGCAGTGTAGTAGGTAGTATTGGGGCGGTCTTTCAAAAACCGGACGGATTTGCCGGGCGTGGTGACTTCCCTTCCATACCAATTACAACAGAATGGGAAGAGGTTACTGTATTTACCAACTGCACGGGAGATGCGGCTACTCGTATTCTTTTTAATTATGGGAAGTATGCCGGTACCATCTATATTGATGATTTGTCTATATATTGGCAGAAGTCGGGTAATACGATTCCTCTGACTCCTGAAGAGAAAGAAGAAATCCTCACGAACGAACTGGAACGTTGGATTAAAGGTATGTTGGAATCTTGCGGTGGTTATGTTAAGGCATGGGATGTCGTGAATGAACCTATTTCCGGAAAAGATTCGGATGGGGATGGCTATTACGATCTTCAGTCAGCTTCTCAAACAGATGATAATGGTGTTTCCGGTGAAAACTTCTATTGGCAGGATTATTTGGGTGATGATTACGCCCGTATTCCGATTAAGTTTGCGCGTAAGTATTTTGCGGAGTCCGGTGGTAACCCTGATGAGTTGAAGCTTTTTATTAACGACTATAATCTGGAATCCGACTGGGATCAGAATAAGAAGTTAAAGAGCTTGATACATTGGATCGAACGTTGGGAGTCTGACGGGGAAACAAAGGTGGACGGTATCGGTACTCAAATGCATGTGTCTTACTATATGAATCCTGCTACTCAGGCTAGTAAGGAAAACGCCATTATCAATATGTTTACCCTGTTAGCTTCTACCGGTAAGCTCATAAAGATCACAGAATTGGATATGGGTATTGTCGATGCAGCTGGTGAAACGATACTGACAGAGAATCTGACAGACGAAATGCAGCAGAATATGTCTGATTTCTATCAGTTCATTATTGAGAAATATTTTGAGATTATTCCGGTGGCACAGCAATATGGCATCACTCATTGGAGCCCGACAGACAGCCCTTCTGAAAACTCCTTCTGGAGAAAAGGCCAGCCAATTGGTCTGTGGGATTTGAATTACAACCGCAAACCTGTCTATGTCGGTTTCCTTGAAGGTTTGAGAAATGGTACTGCCAGTAAATAAATGAGATAGAAAACTATCATGTAGTTTATGCTGATTTAGATTAGGCACGCTCGTCCGGATAGCGGAGTCTCTCGATAGAGCTCCGCTATTATTTTAAATAGATGTAATTAAATAGATTGATGAAATTATGAAAAGAATAATAGGTATATTAACTTTGTCTTGTCTGTTGTTTTCTGCTTGTGGCAAGGATGAAATTCCGCAAGAGGAAAACGAAAAAAAAACAGAAGAAACAACACCCGGTGATGATACCGGCGGTGATGAATCGGATGATGATCCTGATTCTCCGAAGCTGGTTGTTCCTTTACATGTAGAGGGACGTTATCTGAAAAATGAACAAGGGAAAATTGTCAACTTGCATGGATTTACGCAGACTTATAGTCCTTATTTTAATAACAACGCATGGAGTAATTATGATGTAAGCAGTTGTCTTAGCTATAACAAAAGTATGGTGGATAAAATACTGGCTGCCGGATGGAAATTTAACTTTGTACGTCTGCACATGGATCCTTATTGGAGTGATGATACTACGTTGCCTTATGTGCGTTATGAAGGACATGAACGTTTCTCGGAAACACGTTTCAAGAAGTACCTGAAAGAGTTATTTGTCCCGATGGCGGAATATTTTATTTCTAAAGGGATGTATGTGGTGATGCGCCCGCCGGGAGTTTGTCCACATGCAGGTGATACTGAAGATAACAGGTATCTAGGTATAGAGTTGGGAGATTCTTATCAGGAGTTTCTGCTGAAAGTATGGGACATTGTATCGCAGAATGCTGTTGTGAAGAATAATCCCGGGATTATGTTCGAGTTGGCTAATGAACCCGTTCATATAAAAGGTACAGACGGTAAATATGGTGGTGACGGTGATGCTTGCTTCATCAATATGCAAAAGTATTTTCAGGCGATTGTTGATAAAATACGTGGAAATGCTTGTAACAATATCATTTGGGTACCCGGATTGGGCTGGCAATCTCAGTATAGTGGCTATAAAGACCATCGTATCGAAGGAGAAAATATTGGTTTTGCCGTACACTGTTATCCGGGCTGGTATGGAAGTGATGCCGAACAGGACAGTGGTGAAGGAAATGGCTCCTCTACAGGAGGGGGATATGAACCTTTCCAACGTGGTTGGGACAAGCAAGTAGGTCCGGTAGCTAGTTTTGCTCCTGTCATGGTGACTGAGATAGACTGGGCACCGAAGAAATATGATGCAACATGGGGGAAAAGTATTACGGGAGTGGCGAAAGGCGAAGGTTTTGGAGCTAATTTCAAATACATAGCCGATCAATCCGGCAACGTTTCCTGGCTGTTCTTTACTACAAAGTCTCATGAATTGGCTGCTTTTAAGGATGTAGCGGGTGAACCGGGAAACTATACTTTTTTGAATGATCCGGAAGCGTGCCCGTGGGCTATTTATCACTGGTTTAAAGAGTATGCCGAAATGGATGAATAATAATATCAGTTTTGTTACAAGATGAAGAAGATTATATTATTAAGTTGTTTGTTATGTGCAGGCATATTTGCCTTTGCACAAGACCCTAATTTCCATATTTACCTTTGTCTGGGACAATCCAATATGGAAGGAAATGCAAAGATTGAAGCACAGGATACGTGCAATGTCAATGAACGTTTTCTGATGATGGCGGCTGTTGATTGTCCGTCTTTGGGACGCGTCAAAGGACAGTGGTATAAGGCTATTCCTCCGTTGGTACGTTGCCATACAGGGTTAACACCGGCCGATTATTTCGGACGTACGTTAGTGGAAAGGTTGCCTGATAATATTAAGGTAGGTGTCATCAATGTAGCTGTAGGTGGTTGCAGGATTGAACTGTTTGATGAGGAGAATTGCGAAGAGCATATTGCCTCTCAACCGGAATGGCTGAAAAATACCGCGAAAGCGTATGGTAATAATCCTTACCGTAGACTAAAGGAATTGGCTGTAGAAGCACAGAAAGCCGGTGTGATTAAAGGTATCCTCTTGCATCAGGGCGAGTCTAATACCGGTGATAAAGAGTGGCCTCAAAAAGTGAAGAGAGTCTATAAGAATTTGTTGAGGGATTTGAATCTTCAGGCAAAGGATGTTCCTTTACTGGCGGGAGAAGTGGTGCATGCCGACCAGAATGGCAGATGTGCAAGCATGAATGAGATAATCAATACGCTACCGCAAGCGATTCCGACTGCGTACGTGATTCCTTCTTCGGGCTGTCCTGCCGCAGAAGATAATTTGCATTTCACGGCAGAAGGATACAGGAAATTGGGAGTGCGGTATGCCGAGAAACGACTCTTTTTGTTGGAGAAGGAAACAAACTCCGGGATTACTACCGAACCGGCATCCACTAATATTCCGGGATATGACTATCCCCGGGTGGATAAAGAGGGGCGTGCTCATTTTCGTTTCTATGCTCCGCAGGCTACCAAGCTACAAGTGGATTGTTGCGGAAAGAAGTATGATATGTGGAAAGATGCCGGAGGACTCTGGACGGCAACGACCAACCCTCTGCCTGTAGGATTCCATTATTATTTCCTGATAGCAGACGGAGTGTCGGTAACAGATCCTTCCAGCTATACGTTCTTCGGTTGTTGCCGTATGGCAAGTGGCATCGAAATCCCTGAAGGTGAGGAGGGGGATTATTATCGTCCTCAGCAGGTACCTCTGATTGCATCCGGTCAGTGTGTGCCGATGCTCGTGGTGATGGATAGCGGTGATGTGGAAGCTCCGTTCCGGCCGCGTCCGGGAAAAGATGTGAACGAGGAGCGGGCTTTGTATGGCGCCACCTTTTATGACGTTATTCTGAAAGACCTGATTCCTATGATAGACCGGACATTCCGTACGAAAACCGACCGCGAACACCGTGCTATGGCAGGACTCTCGTGGGGAGGACATCAGACTTTCAATACGGTTCTGCCTCATCTCGATAAGTTTTCTTATATCGGAAGTTTCAGCGGGGCGATTTTCGGTCTGGATATGAAGACTTGTTTTAACGGAGTGTTTGCGGATGCGGACAAGTTTAATAAGAAAGTGAATTATTTCTTTCTCGGCTGTGGCACGGAGGAACAAATGGGAACAAAGAAGATGGTGGATTCACTCCGGAAACTGGGTATCGAGGTTGATTATTATGAATCGCAAGGCACAGCGCATGAATGGCTCACGTGGAGACGTTGCCTGAAAGAATTTGTACCACATTTATTTAAACACTGAAAATAGCATGAAAATGAAATCTACATTTATCGCA